>Ga0209577_10000917_pt1 | contig 29387 bp, 23 predicted proteins | sample GraSoiAngelo_109_FD_185874 | JGI IMG/M metagenome (GOLD analysis project Ga0209577, IMG submission 185874) | Grasslands soil microbial communities from the Angelo Coastal Reserve, California, USA - 14_0903_12_20cm (SPAdes) (version 2) | ecosystem: Environmental > Terrestrial > Soil > Grasslands...
ATTTCATTTCTGTTGGTGGATGAGGAAAATACAACGATCGAAGCAGGCGAGGCCAGGCGACCTTCCCGAAAAAGGAAATCGCCTTTCTTCAAACGGCACAGATGCTCAAGCGTGGGTGAGGAAGAAACACTTATTTGCTCTCATGCCGGTTACGAGAACATCTTGCTCCTCTCGCCTTTCGCAGCGATCCACGGCGGGATGCGAGACTCAATGCGATCGATCCAGAAGCGCAGTGACGTTCTTCTGAATCCAGTCCTCGCTCTTTGGAAAATCCTCGTAGCTCTTGATTTCACTGAGCATCGATGAATTTTGGGGAACTCCGGCTGTCTGCAAAATGGCATAGTCTTGAAGCGATTCTGCGAAGACCTCCCAACGAATGGAATCAATTGGGCCGTCCGGTCCCGGGTAGACCTCGAAGGGATCTCCATATGGAATCCCGGGCCAAGCACCTCCGGCAGCTTCAAGAAAAACGTCTTCAAGCTGTTGGGTGTCCATTTTGTACCAGTAGTTATATCCCCAATGGAGAAAGCCTTTCGCTCCCAGACGGTAAAACAGCCATCCGCTCATACGGATCTTCGGCAACGGCGTATCAAACAGGCGATTCAGGTATTTGCCCCGAGGGCCTGTGCAGAAATATACCCAGTGCGGAATACCATCATCTATATACCGCTGGGCCGAGGAGAGAATCGGAACCGGAATGTCTGTCACTCCCTGCCGGCCATATTGGACATCGCTCAGCGCATCCATGACTTTCATCCATGGTGCCAGTTCCTTCAAGAGCGCTCGCGCTTTTTTGTAATTCTCGAACTGCTCGCCACTCCCCGGTTCGTCTGACACGTGGAAGAACGTGTGGTCCGCAGGCAGATGTTCCTCGTCCAGGAAGCGTCGAAGTGCCGGCAGATACTGCTCAAGGAAATCGCGAAATACACCGGTAGTAGCGTCAGTGCCCGTCGGCCACAAGAGAGACCATTGATCTCCCTCACGCCGATAGACGTGAATAGGATTCTTCACTCCCCAGTAAAGCCAAAGATGCGGGAACTCGAAATATTCCATGCCACTGCGCTTGGCCATATCGATAAAGCGACGGACGTCGCTGAAATCAAATTCGTACTTGCCCGGCGACGCCTCGGTGATTTTCAGCAACTGCGGCGGCCGGGGTACTACCTCGCGACGGGTGTGGAAGATCGGCACCATGATCACGTTTGATCCATGGGCAGTCATGTCCTTCAGGTACAGTTCGGCCATCTGCCACCACTTTTCGCTGAACGGCTCAGTCCGGTAATAGTCGTACAGCGCGTCCGCATGCCACCAGTGAGTGACGGGAAAATCGTGGCGCGGAACTATAGTGAAGCGGCGCACATGAATCTGCGCCTCTAACTCACCCACAATCGTCTCACTCTTTGCCTTCTCATCCTCGACGCTGAAGGTGATCTTGATTTGTTTTTCCCCAGGAACAGCGCTCGCAGGCACACTCACTGTGACCCAGAATGGTTGATCTTCGTAGGTGCCCACCTCCGCCTTCTGCTCGGGGAACAGGGGATCTGGCACCATTCCTGGAATAAAACTCAGGTTCTCCTCTTCCGAGGCATCGACCCCCGATGTCCGGTGTGGCATGGGTACGTAGCCGACTCGACGCACTCGCACTCCCAAGCCTGCTGCTCCGTCAGCTCTGCACTGCACATGCAGAGTCGTTGACCCACCATTCCTGATACACGCCTGAAACGAGAGATTTTGATTGCGAGCAGCGATCAGGTTCAATACTCGTCGCTTCCCTGGAGGCGAGTTGGGGAAGACTCGATTGAGAGAGCTTTCAATCCAGACCTGAATGCCGCTTTGCGAAAGTTGTGTGTCACCGCGGTCGACGCCCATCCCGAGGAAGGTAAGAACGAGAGTCAAAACAAATACCGGGTGTTTACACCCGGCATTCAAAGCCTTCGGATTTTCTGTCCTCATTGTATTTGACCCGCGCTCGGTCCTTCCCCTTGCTCTAGAAGGCGAACTTCAACGCGAACTGCATGTATCGAGCGGTGTTCGCACCGAAGATCTTGCCCAGATTGCTATCATTCACATTCTGGTCCGGATTAAACAGGTTTACATTGTTGAACAAGTTGAAGGCTTCCCAACGGAACTGGAAATACTTGTTTTCCGTAATCGGAAACCGTTTCGACAGACCGCTATCCAGTTGGAAGAATCCCGCCCCTTCGACATCGCCGACGTTAGAAGTACCGAAGGTGTAGAGAGGAGCCGGGGCAAACGCCGCGGGATTGAACCACAGTTTTGTGCTCGAATAGGAACCGACGGGATTTCCGACGATATTCGCCCGACTGCTCTCTGCATTGCCCAGATTGCCATTCGTATTAGAGATCGTCAGCGGCTGCCCGGAGTGCGCATGCTCATACAGCGCCAGTTGCCATCCTCCCAGAACGGCATCTACTACAGCGTTCGCATTACCGCCAAACCGGCGACCGCGACCGTACGGCAACTCGAAAACCGCAGTTGCTGATTGCAGGTGACGATAATCATTGATGCTTCGGTGCCGGTTATACCAACTCGGAGAATAGGCCAGTAAGGCATCAAATTCGCCCTCTCCCACGTTTTCCTCCATACTTCTTGAAAATGCGTAAGCGAAACTAAAAGACAGTCCACCGCTGAAGCGGCGCTCCAGGTAAGTGTGCAAGCCGTTGTACCAGAACCTCCCCTGGTTCCCGTAAGTATGGATCAAGGAGAATTTCGGATACGGCAGATCGGCCTGGAGGTTCTGGTGGAACCCGACAGTCGCAACATCGCGATCCTGCCCGGAAATTTCGTTGGGAACAAGAGTTCCGACATAGGAAACGGTTAACGCGGCCTTACCCGGCAAGGGTGTCTGCACCGAAATGTTCCATTCCTTAGTTTCGGCAGGCTCGACATTGACCAGAGGAGAGTAAACGGCAAAGTTGCTGGCCCCATTTGGCCCTGCAGCCCACACCGTCTCCCATGGCTGCAATGTAGCGGCAGCGAAACTCTGCGAATAGACGGTCCACGTCGGCATGTTGATCTCCGATGCGCCCCGGTTTCCGCTGAAGATGTTGTAGTAGGTGCCGTAAGCGGCGCGCAGCACGAAAGATCGGTTGGAAAACGGACGATATGCAGCGCCTAAGCGCGGCGACCAGCGATTGTTGGGTACGTACAGGCCCCTTGGGTATCCGGCCTGAATCGATGTCTCCCAGAGGCCGGCGGTCTGTGCTGCCAGTGATGCCGAAGTCGAGAAGGTGGAGAAGTTTGGGTTGCCTTGCGAGTCTACTGAGACAGCCACCTTGCCGTTCGTCGGATCCCAGATGCTGCACAGATTTTTGTAGCAGCTCTGTGGTCCGTTGCGTTCAAATCTGACGCCCAAGTCCAGCGTCAGTTTGCGACGCACTTTCCAAGTGTCCTGCGCATAAAGACCAATAGTTGGAGCATGGTCCTCTCCGAACGTGGTCAGAGGATCGTTGAGCGCGCTGCTCGCGGTATAGCCCAGCAGGTAGTCAGCGAACCCGTTCCCGGTGTACTGTCCGTTGAAGTAAAAGGAGCCGCGAGCGGCCGCCGAGCCATGGCCGCCGTAGGCGTGCCTGTCGAGGTAATCGTAGCCGACATTGAATTCGTGTTCACCCCGAACATGGCTGAGGCTTGCTTTGCCTGTATAAACGCTGCTCCATAAAGCGCCCGGAACACCCCAGCCGCCGGCAAATGAAACACCGGTATATCCGTTAAGGCCGATATCCGGAGGTCCGATCCACTGTTCTCGTCCCTTTGTGGGAATGCCTTGAATGCCTGACAACTCAGCATCATTTCGCTTGCCGAGCAACGGATTTGAGTACTCATCGCGGGTCTTCATGGCTCCCACTGTGAGGGTCAACAAGGTTTTGTTAGAAATTGTCCAGCTATAGCTTCCTCCAAAGTTGTGCTGGTGCAGCGTGTTGGGTCCAAAAGTCGAAGGATCAGCTTTGTAGCCAACTTGCTGGTTTGGCTCCCGGAGATACTCATAGCGCCCATAGATCCGCTGGTTTCTCGTGATCTGATGATCAACACGCCCCAGGTACTCCCAAGTCTTGTCCACTGTCGCTGCATTCGCGATGTATCGATTGTTGGGAGCATTCGGCGTTACAAAAAGGGGAAGAAAATACTTCGCAGCCGAATCGATCCGATTCGCCCGGATCATGTTTCCTGGAAACTGATTACCAGTTGTGGGATCGAGGATGGGAGTCGAGAGAGAACTAAAATCACCACTCTCAAAAGCAGTTGGCACTGCCGATTCATTCAGCAGCTGCGCATTGCGGATGACGATTCCCTGAAAGCTACCGAAGAAGAAGGTCTTGTCCTTGATAATGGGACCACCAAGCGTGCCCCCGAACAGGTTATAACGCACGCGTGGCTTCGGCTGAGTCTTGTCAGCGAAGGCGTTGTACGCATTAAAGATGTCATTTTGATCGAATTCAAACGCAGTCCCGTGGAAAGCGTTCGTTCCCGACTTCGTCACAACAAGCACTTGGCTGGGGTCACGACCAGCTGAGGCTCCGGCATTGAGCGGCTGGACGTTGAATTCCTCGATAGCATCGACATTGGGAACGGCGGTGCCCCCCTCGTCACTGCCTTCGTTGGTGTTGATTCCATCTAACTGGAAATTAGTCTTGTTGTCGCGCAAGCCATAACCCTGAACATGAGTAGCGCGCTGTCCGCCTGCCCCAGCTTGGCCCTCGTAGCGCATTCCTGGGGCAAGATCCACCAGCGCCAGTGGATTACGCGTATCCAGTGGCAACTCACGGATCTGTTGCATCTGGACTACTGTCTCAACGGTCGCATTTTCTGTCTGAACAGGAGCTGTGCCTTGGACGGAGACCGTTTCGCTTACGGCGCCAACTTGAAGAACCGGGGCGAGGCGGATCTTATCGCCGACAGTAACAACGACCTGAGAATTCTCCCATTTCTTAAAGCCCCTGGCTTCTGCCGTGACCGTGTACGTGCCGGCAGGCAAAGCCAAAATGCCGAATGCGCCACTTGCATCCGAAAGAGTCTGCCTCATATCGCGGGTTGCTATGTTCGTGGCTGTTATCCGGGCGTCGGGAACACTTGCCCCGGTTGCGTCGACCACCGTGCCGGTGATCGAAGCCTGCGTACCGACTTGTGCGCCGGCAATTGCGGGCAATAACAGAATCCAAAATATCGTCGCAACGAACTTGGAACGCATGATGCCGGTCTCCTTTCAGCGGTCTGCGCAATTTCAGCGGATCATGATTAATCAACCCAGTCGTCTCCTTTCAAGCCGATTCGCGGAATTATCCATTGCGCTGGACGAAAAGTGTCGCTGCATCGCGCACACGTGCCATCTTTCTCGCAAAGCGGGGATTGTACTGCGCAATCCCAGGGGTGTCGTAGGGGCAATGAACGACCCTCAGCACTCGAACTCCGAGTGGCAACCAGACAGACGGCTGGCTTCGCCGACGTAGCTCGTCCCGGGGCGTCCATAGGTCTGGACATTTTTTCGGGCGACTGAGGTTTGAAGACAGTGGCCGGAGGAGAGTGGCACTAGAATATGCGGGGTGCGTCATTGTCCATTTCACGCAGTTTCTTTCCGTCTCTGTTGCTGTTGACATCTCTTACAGCCACGTCGCACCCTGAGATCTTTCGCGAAGTTCCACCGGAAGCAAGTGGTATCAAATGGGTTCACGATAACGGGAAATCTCCGCACCGATATCTCCCAGAAATGGCTGGGCCTGGCGTAGCAATCTTCGATTTTGATAACGATGGATGGATGGACATCCTGCTGGTGAATTCAGGCCCCAGCACCTTTCATAAACCCTCCATTCCCGAACATCCGGCCCTCTACAGAAACAACCACGACGGCACCTTCACCGACGTAACGCAGCCTGCGGGAATGACCACAGAATTATTCGGAATGGGTGTGGCGATCGGCGATTACGACGGAGACGGTTTTCCCGACGTCTTCATTACCGGAGTTGGCGAATGTGTGCTCTACCACAACAACCAAAATGGAACTTTTACCGACGTCACAAAGCTGAGTGGCATCTCACCCTCTGGCTGGAGCACGAGCGCCGTCTGGTTTGACTTCGATAACGACGGGAAGCTCGACCTCTTCATCGGAGAATTCGCCGACTACTCGCAAAATAAGATTTGCTCACTCGCCGAGTCATACGGTGGTGCGAGTGGCTCAGCGTACGCTCAATCGTATTATTGCCATCCAAAGCTATTCAAACCGGCCTCCAGCAGACTTTATCGAAACCTTCGGAATGGCAGGTTTCTGGATGTGAGCCGGAGCACAGGTATATCGGTGCCCGGAAAGACTTGGGGCGTCGTGGCGGCGGATATCAACGGCGATGGATTTCTGGATTTGTTTGTCTCAAACGACACGGTGGCCAATTATTTATGGGTGAATCATCACGGAAGCAGGTTCGAGGAGACGGGGCTGCTCTCCACTGTGGCGCTGAGTAGCGACGGTTCGACCCGTTCCGGAATGGGAGTAGATGCAGGGGATTTCGATGGGGATGGGCGAGAAGACTTGGTCGTAGGGAACATCGACGCTGAAACAACTTCGTTGTATCGCAATCTTGGAAATGGCGCCTTCGATGACGTCAATACGAAATCAGGAGTGGGTCCGGTCACGCGACTCTTAAGCACCTGGGGTGTCAAGTTCATCGATTATGACAACGATGGCTGGCCGGATCTGATCCTTTGCAATGGTCATCCCGATGACACCGCCGACCAGCGCCAGAACGGAATCCATTATCGCCAGCCGCTGCTATTGCTGCACAACCTTCAAGGTAGAAGAATCGAAAACGTTAGCAGTCTGGCCGGTTCCGCCTTCACTAAGAACTATGCCGCGAGGGGCCTTGCCATTGGGGACCTCAACAATGATGGCTACTTGGATGTTGTATTCACCGAGAACGGCGGTCCAGCGCACATTCTCATGAACAACGCACGGGACAATAACAATTGGCTGGGGTTGAACCTCGAGCCTAAGCGTGCCAATCCGGCCGCAGCCGGGGCGATCATTCGCTGGAGCATTAGTGGAAAGGTTTTTGCACGCTTCAAGTCCGCAGGAGGAAGCTTTCTTTCCAGTCATGATCCACGCGAGGTGCTGGGCGCCGGTAAGGGGGCTATTGATTGGGTGGAAGTTCAATGGCCGCGCCCCAGCGACCGTATAGAGCGCATTTTGCACCCGAATATGAATCGCTATATCACTGTCGCTGAGGGGCAGAGCTCCGATTCGCGCTCCTACTGATCATGCCAGAGTCATTATCGGGCACTTGGATTGTTTTGAGGATCTCAATTTGCGTTTTATCGGCGTCTTCTTGTTCGTTGCACTAGGTCTCGCGGCATCACAAACCGCACCTTCGAAGAATGTCCGTGATCTCCTTGAAAAGGCCAAAAGCGCGGGCCAGAGAGGCAGTTTCGATGAAGCTGCACGCCTCTATCGCGAAATCCTCACCATCAAGCCGGGCTGGCTGGCGGCAGAATTTGATCTGGCCGTTGCATACCACTTCGCGGGCAAATATCCGGAAGCAATTTCGGGGTTCAACAAAGCGATCCGTTTGGATCCATCTATCGCCAGCGCATACTTCCTCCGCGGCATCGATTACTACCAGACAAACGAGTACCAAAAGGCGTTAGCTTCTCTTAAGAGAGCGCTGGAACTCCAGCCGGATCATACTGAAGCACGGTTGTACTTGGCGGCGAGCTACTATCAGCTGAATGATTTCACGAATGCCGCTCTCGCTTATCTAGATCAAATCAGAGCTGAACCGCGAAAGGGAGATCCATACTTCCAACTTGTCCAATGCTACGAGCGCCTGGAACAAACCGCTCTTTACGAGCTGGAAAAGGCTCCCGGAGCGAACTACTTTGTGCTGCTTCTGGAGGCGGAGAAGGACATCGAGCAGGGCAACGCCGCCGCTGCGGAGTCGCAGGCCAAGCTCGCCCTGGATGTCGATCAGGCAGCACCGGAGGCGTGGTTCATTTTGGGCAAAGCGGCTCAGCAAAACGGTGAAACGGAAAGAGCTATTGTGCAGTTTCAACACGCTCGCGAGGCCGAGAAAAACATCTCACTACGATTCCGAGCAGTCATTGATGCCGCGCTGAATACGCTGCATGACTGTGCGGCGGCCGGCGACTTCGGGAGATCACTCTGTCGCGCTGCAGGCGGAGACATCTCCGAAGCAACCGCTTTAGTTGTTGCGGGCGCTCGATCGAATCATCGCGACGCCAGAGCTCTCTATTGGTCCGCACAGGTCTACCGTCGACTAGCCCAGAGCGCGACGGCAACACTGGCCGAGCTTTCCCCTGACTCTCCGAACCTTCTGAGACTGTACGCGCGAGCATATGAGCTGAAAGGCCAGCGCGATGCGGCCGCACAGGCGTATGAAAAAGCCGTAGCACTGAACGATCAGGACGCCTCTACCCTGATCGAATATGCGAATTTCAGTTCGCGGGGTCAGGAGTTCGATAAAGCGGCATCACTTCTTGAAAGAGCGGTGGCTCTTACCCCATACGACATTCAGGCGCAGATTCTTCTTGGTCAAGCCTACTTAGAGAGTGGGCAGGATGAACGGGCCGTCGATTGTCTTAGCAGGATTCTCAAAGCCAACCCCCAGAACGAAGCCGTGCGTCTTGAGTTAGCGGATGCTCTACATACGCTGAATCGGCTGCGCGAAGCCGTGTCCGTATTGCGATCTGCTCCTAACGATCCTGATGGCCGAATTTCCTACATGCTGGCGACGTGCTACGCCCGCCTCGGTGAAACTGAAAACGCACGCCGCATGATGCGCTTATTTGAGCAGCGAAAAAAGCCGAGCAAGTGAGATCCTTCATCTCGCGCTACTGCACAAAGCGCACGTCCAGAGTCACCGGAGACGCGACATCTCGAAGAGCCACTGTATCTCCGGAAGAGCTTACCTTTACTGGAGGAGTGGCCCGCACCGATAAAATCGTACGATGCTCTGGGTTCCTAAGGTGCACGCGGATCTCTCGAGGTGCGCGGCGGGAAGGCGGTACAACCCGGACCCGGACATTGCCGTCGGGTTCGGCATCCATGCGATAGCTTACAGTTCCAAATTCCGTCGGCGTCGATGTTACTGCCACGTGTTTGCCACGCTCCAGCCAGGCGCGCGGAATTCCTTCTCCAATCTGCAATACATCTCCATCTTCGCGGAGCAATAGCGTTCTGAGCAGCTGAAGTTGTTCTGTACACGAATAAAGGTGAGGCAGCGTGAGATGGTTCTCGCCTGTCTCAATCATCGTGACTTCCACGGGCGAATATGTATCGCGAGTCATCCCGAAGGCCAGCATCGACCAGAAACCTAGCAATGTCTTGCGCACTTCACCGCGCTTCAGCGCAGTCAAAAGATAGCCGTAGGTATAAGCGTGGTCGACACCTTCTTCAAATTCCGCCAGTCCTGCAACGAGGCCTCCCCTCGTTTCAAAAGCGTCAACTAACCAATTAGTGCGCTCGTCGTCCGGAGACAGAAAGCCGGTTGCTAGCAGAGGACTCAGGGTCAGGCCGTAATAGCCACCACTTCTGTATTTTTCCAACTTCAAGAGACGGTGCGTCTCAGGTTCCATGGGCAGCAGCATCTGGCCTTGATATTCAAACGCCGCAGCCTTCATTGAATCTAGGATATCTTTACGGTACTTGGCCGCCTCCATAGCATATTTTTCTGCCAGAGGTGATCCAATCTCTTTCAATGCCTCGGCCGCATACTCCATTCCCAAAGCGCACCAGCTATCGCCGAGATAGTTGAAAGCCGGATCGGGATAGTCGTTGTAGGGCCGGAACTTGATCAAACCTCGCAACACACCTTCTTTCGGAGCGGCCTCTCGCTGACGCAGCAACCACTCGACCTGCTTGATGATATTGGGACTCACCTGCTGCAGCCATTGGCGATCACCGGTGATCCTGTAATGCTCCACGAGGCCGACTAGAAAGGCACCTGGGTCCGTCAGACCACAAGCCTGGGTGTAAAGCCCGTTGGCTTGCTGAAAGTGCATTTGAGTTTCAAGAACACGGGCAGCGTAGTCATGTAGTCCATATTCATCCAAAACCATGGTGTGCAGTGACACGCTGTTGCCAAACATCTCCTCGTAGAACCCGGCCCCATCGTGTGGTTCCAAGTAGCCGTTGATGCTGTCGGTGTTCAGCATGGAATAGGCAAACCATGCCCGATAGGCTTCCATGACTCGGGCATCTGGCAGATCGAAGCGTTTGACCGGAGCAAGCTTCTGTTCCCAAAACGCTCTCGTTTCTGAGAGCCTTGTCGCGAAGTCGTGGTTTCTGATCTTGACCGCCGTTTCTGGATTCGGATATTGGAGCCGGATGCACAGGGTGGTATCTCCTTTTCGGTTCGGAACGAGTCGCCAGGTATGGAGTTTGCCACCTGGCGAGACGAGTGAAATCTGCTGAGGTGGTTTGCGGCCCAAGTGAGCACTGAGCCGCGCGTACGCAAAGAGAGGTTTGGCAACGCTGAACTCCTCGGACCAGCCAAAGATGGTTAGCTCGTACTGCAGCCCATCCAGGCTTGTGGTCAGGATGTCTATCGGAATGTACCCGCCAGCTAACCGTCGTTTGAACGGACTTCCTTCCCGGCCTAGCGCAACTGGAGGATCTCCGATTTCGAACCAGGCAGTCGGAGCTTCCCACGGGCTTACATTGATTCGTCCGAGGTAATCGACTCCAATGTCCAGAGGATGCCAGGGCACCCCCACCACCTCGCGAGGGTACTTCATCGGGGGGTGGAACTTGAGAATCTTTTCGAAGGTGGGATCTTCGTTATCTTCGTTCAGAACCGCCATAACGGGATCGACTTTCGGCTGGTGCAGCGCCCTCATTTCAGCATCGCTGAGCCTCAGCTCTTCGCGTGGGGTCGTCGCGACTTGTAGCTCGAAGATTCGTCCACGCAATTTGCTGTCACCAGCGGTGTCGTGAACCGGCTGATCAGTGCCGGCGAACGGCTTGTCGTCTGCCGAGTAATACTTGCCTGTGGCGATGAACTTTGGCGCACCCGAGAGGTCCTTTGGCCTCTCAACCGTTCGCAGCTCTGCCCATTTCGTTCCGTCCGTGCTGTACTCAAATCGGATGTAGTTTTCTCCCAGGCGAATGCGCAGCCAACGTGGTGTCCCGAAGATAATGCCGCGATGATCAGCTTCATCCACAGCGCCTTTCACCACAGTCGTGCTGAAGATCCTTCCAAACGGCGTAGGCGAGACCTGTCCCACTCCGCACCAGCTATCGCCGTTCCAAACGAGATAGAGCGACGCCCATCGGCTCACCTTCTCCGAAACGGTGATCAGGTCTTGACCAGCTTCGCGTTGAACGTGGGCGCGCCCATGTTCCGGCGCCTCAAACGTGATGCCGCCGTCCGTTGTCGTGTCGAGCGTGCCGCCAACCGAGACGCTTCGCTCCCAAGACATTCCGAGGGCTTCAAAGTTCCCAATCGCCAGAACATCCGGTGCAACAGAACTGCGCTTCGGTAGTGCAATGGCATATGCCACAGGTATGAGAAACATGAGTGGCAGGATGCTTTTCCGCAACATACGAGACGAACACCTCACCGGAAATCACCTCAATTAGCTACTGGAGAAACCATTGCCGTTAACGCACTGATGTATTTCAATCTGATACTTGAGGGTCGCACCGGGCTAAATCAAGGTTTCTTAGTGAACAATCCATTACGCTGGACAGGAACGAGGACTGCGTGAAAGGAATTGGGCTCCTCTGGGAACAGAACTTGTTGCAATTTCCGGGTCGCAACGGTTCGTCCCATATTGGAACTGAGGCCGAATCGCTACGCAGTGCTCCAACTTGTTTTTCCCTGAAACACGCTTGCGAACAACTTGGAGCCAGTACAGCCGCCCATTTGGGAGGGCTATAAAACCCCATATTTCGCGTAAACGTCGGAGAGGTAGGCACCCTGCGACAGTTCGGCCCGGCTGTGGTTCTCTTTAGAGATCTTCTCCGTGGCGAGCCTCAGCGTATCTTCCACCATCTCGGCCGGTACCACCACGACACCATCATAATCAGCGAAAATCAAATCGCCGGGATTTACCACGATTCCACCACACTGCACCGGAACGTTGTAATCAACCACGATGCCTCTTCCTTTGGAGTCGACGGGTTTAATCCCGGCGGCAAATACCCCGAATCCGAGCTCTTGGATCTTGGCGACATCACGTACTAAACCATCGATCACCGCTCCCCGCGCCCCTCGCGCCCTGGCCGCGGTAGAGAGCAGTTCTCCCCAGGGTGCATTCCGCTTTGATTCCCCAGTTGCGACTGCAACTACCTCTCCAGGTAAGATGCTGTCGATTGCTTCGATTTCTAAACCATAAGGATCTGGTGGTACGTAAAAGATGTCTTGGCACAGAATAGTTCGTGCCCATCCGGCAAACTTGCTTTCAGAGGAGAGAGGCCGAAGATACTCTCGCATCGCCCGATCATGCTGGCCCAGCTCATCAAGGGCATCGGCAACTGCTGCGGTGTAGAGAGTTTGTTCGATCTGGCGAAGCAGTTCCAGATCTGCATCGAGAGCGGTCTTGCCTGCTGCTCTCGTCCCATCTGTGCTCCCGCTACTTTGTTTCACGGACATGTTTCCTCACTCCGCGCCGCACACTTTCAGTTGCGCCAGTATCCCAGCGGCACGGTTATTCAGAAATTAACGAAACGTTCGGATACGAGACGGCCAAAACCTCGACTCTAGTCTGATGCCCCCTAAGCAACCTCTCCGTTTGCATGGTCGTTCTCGAGGTGTTTTAGTGAAGGCAAGCAACGATTACGGTATAGAGGTCCGTTTAGCAAAGTTCAAGCTCTATCGCTCGAACGTCCAGAATGATGGATATTTGCTCCAGGGTGCAGGCACGCTGCGAAGGTGGGCAGCTAGCAAGGGCGCTCCCCAAACTCATCGGCCTCAGGTACGTGCGCGCAAAAATAATCCCTGCCCATCTCCTAGCGTGGTGTACTCCGAATTATGCTGGCAAATTTTAGACTACCTTCGCATGTCGCGTAGGCGCTAGCTTTCCCTGCTTACGTTCGATCGATGTCCGCGCCAGATGTAAGGAATTGGCTCTCTGCACTGGGGCCCGAGTAGTCAATCAGACGGGCCTCAGGCCTTCGTCAAGGTCGTACCACGGTAGCGATGGATTCTGGCGCGTGCGGTGATTCCATGGGCCAGCATGTTCTCAAGAATGCACTGGCGTTCCGTCACCTCCCCAGTCTCAACACTTGCCTCTGGCGTCATGTACTGATAGGTGCACGTCTTCAGAAATTTTCCAACCCAGACGCCACCGGTGTAACGGGCGGCTCGGCTGGTTGGAAGGATGTGGTTTGTACCGATCGTCTTATCACCATATGCCACGGTGGTTTCCTCTCCAATGAAAAGAGATCCATAGTTAGTTAACCGTTCGAAATAGTAATCGGTATCGCGAACGTGCAACTCTAGATGCTCTGGCGCGTAATCGTCGCTGATTTTTGCAGCCTCGTCCTCATCTTCCGCAACGTACACGATGCCATTGTCACGCCAAGAAAGACTCGCCACATCTCTGGTTGGAAGAACTGCCAGTTGCCGCTCCGCTTCTGCGATCGCCTTTTGCGCAAAATCCTCGCTGAGGCAGATCAGACAGATCCCGCTGTTTGGATCGTGCTCGGCTTGTCCCAGCAGATCGCATGCGACCAGACTTGGATCGGCAGAGTCATCCGCAATAACAAGAATTTCAGTGGGCCCGGCGAGTAGGTCGATGCCGCAGCGGCCAAATAGCTGGCGTTTGGCCTCAGCTACGAACCGGTTTCCAGCCCCGCAAAGTATGTCCACCGGTTCCATTCCGTCGAGACCAAATGCCATCAGCGCTAGAGCCGGCACGCCACCTAGGATGTAAATGAAATCAGCCCTAGCTTCCTTGATAGCATTGATGGTCGCAGGATAATAGCCAAGTCCTTTGACCGGAGGCGTACATGCAATGATGCGCTTGACGCCCGCCACGCGGGCCGGAATGATGCTCATCTGCGCTGACCCAAACATTGGGTACCTGCCCCCGGGTATGTAGCTGCCCACTGAATTCACCGGAATGTGGCGATGACCGAGGATCACGCCGGGGCGAATCTCTGTCTCTAGTGGAAGCAAGGTTTTTAGCTGCGCTTCCGCGAAAGACCTGACGTTACTCTGGCAGTACTTAGTATCGCGAATTCCTTGCTCACTGACCCTGGATACGGCTTCGTCAATCTCCCGTGGGGTTAGTTGGAACGAAGGTGGATTCCATTGATCGAACTGTTCACTGTACTTGCGCACAGCGTCCATGCCGTTTTTTTCGAGCTCAATCAACATCCGTGAGACGACGGAGGCTGTCTCAGCATCGTGTTCAAAAAGCCGATGGCCCCCGGACTTCGCAACCTTCATGGCACTCTGCTCCTGATGCGAACGGGTTCCGCGCTCAGCACCTATGTGCCGCCAGGAAGAAACCAGGGGACGATTTCAACACGGTTCGTCCTTGCAAAGACACTTCTCGTCCAAGCCGATGGATATTATTTGGCTCGCGCGGACACACTTTCGCACGTTGAGGCAGAGAACTCCAGCTATCTTCGGATTATTCCAGAAAGCGCTCGATCACGTTCCTGGTAATACGAGACACGTGTTTGTCTGGAAACAGTGAACATACCCACGTGATGGAACCAACGGAGAAAACCGCTCCTTTGCCCTGCTCAATATAAACCATGTCGGCGCCCCCATCTTCGGGATTGGTTCCCTTGGCCAAATGCTGGAGATTTGGCGGCGAGCTCGGAGTGATCTTGTCAGTCTCGTGTCCAGATGCGCCCCCCGGAACGCGTTCATGTAGGCTCTTCTCGCCGAAAAGATCGCCCTTGCGCAGGCCGGTCTTGCGAAAGACCCAGTGCTCTGGATCGATAACGCGGTAAGGGGCAGAAGTCATTGCTCCAGGATCGGTAAAGGCCACACCCAGCAGTCGCGCCTCGGGTTGATACGTACGGTGCATGCGCGATTCGTGGCTGGCGCACGGATCGGTCTTGTCCTCATGCGAGATGCATCGCATAGTGTTTCTCTCCAGGAACACCTCGCAGTTCACGCCATTCCCGCCCAGATAAATGAGACGCCCGCCTTCTTCATGCACCCAGTGCTCCACCTTGTCGAACATTTCGCGAGTCCAATACTCAGGATGCACGGAAATGATGAGCACGCTATAACGCTCGAGAGGCAGCGTGCCGTCATGCAACTGCGCCTCAGCATAGTAGTCGTAGTCAAATTGCTCTCGTTCCAGCCAACCGAGCAGACGCCATTCCGCCGGAGCCTGTCCACACTGCAGCCGCCCCTGAATGGAATCCGTGATTGACGACTCTGTCCACGGAGAATTGTCAAAAATATGATTTCCCGATTCAGGGCGTTCGAATGCCAGCGGCTTGAAAGCACTGTCAGGAATGGACCAAGGTCCCTTCTCGCTCGTATAGCGTTCAAGGTCGAGGCGCGCGTTGACGGTTGGGGCAGGTGGAAGGCCGCTCGGGTTGATGTAGTTAGACCGTCCGCCAAAATTGTTGTAGGCGTTCCATGTGTTGGTTGAGGCGAGTACGGCTATTTTTGCTTGAGGCTCGGCAGGAGATACTACCCAGGGAAATGAAAAAGTGCTTCCTGACAGCGTTCGGGCCCACAGGTAATAGAGGCCAGAACGCGATGGCGCCGTGACGAACTGCTGGACGTGGGGCGATTGATAGCCGTGGCGATTCCAGTCGACACCAGTTTGGGAATAGTCGCCATCCGGCGTGATCTGCTCCGTCGCACGCGGCCCATGTTCGTCGAACCAACTCAGCATCGCCACGAACTCCTTTTTCAGACCGTAGCGCCAGAGCGTGAGCTGATACTGTTCCGTGCTGTGGGCGCGTATCTCCGAGCGCCCGCCGGCCTGTACCCATTTAGGCCACATATAACCCACGAGCTGATTGGAAAGCATTCGGAATTGATAGGGCTCGCCCGTTCCCAATTCGCAGTCAACCCACTTGGCGCCGTACCCCTCCTTGGAAAGCACCACGCGGTAGCGGCCTGGAGGTACGTCGTAAAAGGCTCCGCGGGCAGATGAATTAAGCGTTAGTACAGACCCGCGCTCATGACACTCGAAATCTGCACGAACATTCGCTAACGCAAGGTAATTCTCATCGGACACGTAAGCGATCGGCGGCTTCATAGTTCGGATCTGCAACCCCTGACGCTGCGCTACGGTTCCCGTTTGGGAGTCAAAATAGGAATTCGATATCCAGCCGTTAACCCACCATCAACCGGAAGACTGATTCCATTGATGAAGGCGGAATCGTCTGAAGCAAGAAAGACGGCGCAGGCCGCCACATCTTCAACGCGTCCAAACTTCCCCGCCGGATAAAGCGCGCGCAGTTGATCGGCGATCTCGGGATGTTGGTGATAAAAGGCCTCAGAGGCCTCACTCATGATGGTTCCCGGGGAGATGGCGTTTGCGCGAATCCCGTACGGTCCGTAATGGGCGGCGATCAGCCGGGTCAATGAAAGAATCCCTCCTTTAGCCGCTGTGTATGCGGTTAAGTTGATTCCCATAATGGCATTGACTGAGCCGAGGTTTACGATCGTACCGCGGCCACGGGGAACCATGCTCTTAAGCGCTTCGCGGGTACACAGGAAGACGCTTTTCAGGCAAATCGAGAGCACGCGATCCCAGTTCTCTTCGGACAATTCCATTGCCGGCGCATCGCCTTCGGCCGATGCGGCGTTATTCACGAGGATCTCAATTGGCCCGGCATCGTGAAACGCGCGCCGAACGTCAGCTGCCGAGCTCACGTCGGCTTTGAGCGCCTCACACGAAGCACCGGACGAGCGGATCAAAGCAGCCGTTTCCTCATTGGAGGGCTCATTCCAGTCCACACAAACTACGTGCGCTCCTTCAGCAGCAAAACGTTTCGCGATTTCGCGGCCGATGCCCGCGCCGGCTCCCGTTATCAACGCTTTCCGCCGTTCCAGGCGCATTATGATTTCCCTTCTGCCTTTATATTTCGCGCCGGTTGGAACCCAACACGATTTTTGAATCACCGTCCAAAATACTGGAAGAAAACAGGATGAGTCGCAAGTGAGCCCGGAAAGGACTGAATTGTGGCGACGGAAATTGCTCGAGTCTCCGATAAATCTGTTCACCGGCTTGGACGATTCGAGAAAAGGACTCGCATCGGCTGCTGCTCTATGGATACAAACAAATTTATGCGGAAAGCCCTCCTCCTTCTGTCGATTGTCAGTTGTGTTTCGATTTCGTCCAGCGCCCAGGCGTCAACCGATTCATCCTTTCCTTTTATGGCTTGGGACTACGTAGATGAAACGACCATCCTCAAATCGATGCACGAGGCAGGAATTACTTCCGTGGCCTTCGTTCCAGCCAGGATGCTGGATGCCTGCCAACGATTTAGTTTGAAATGCATTGTCTTTGACGAACGCCTGTCCGGAAGCCTCTGGTCCAAGCCATTTGACGGCGATCGGTTTCAGAAGAATTTTGCCGCGGTCGTCAAAGAAGTCGGAAACCATCCGGCCCTTTACGGTTATCACGTGAAAGACGAACCTCCCGAGAGTGATTTTACAGAGTTGGCGAAAGCAGTAGCCGAGGTTAAGCGTCTTGCGCCCGGCAAGTGGCCGTACATCAACCTATTTCCAGGAAACGGGGATAGCTATGACAAATATCTGGATCATTTTGTAGAGATCGTCCATCCGACGGCTCTTTCCTACGATCGATACTCGATCATTGGAGACGTGGGCAGTGGCGAACTCGATCCCGCCTTTTGGACCAATCTTGCCCAGGTTCGCGACGCCGCCCAACGGTATCATCTACCATTCTGGAACATCCTCTTAAGCTCCCCGCATTGGCGATATCGAGACCTGACGGAGGCGGACATTCGGCTCCAGGTCTGGGCCTCTTTAGCGTACGGTGTGAGCGGGATTTCCTACTACAAGTTCATCTCCAAAGAGCTACCGATCTTAAATGCGGATGATCTGGGTAACTGGCGCGGTGGGCCATTGAACCAGTTTGAAGAGAAGACACCGACTTGGGATTGGGTTCGCGATATTGATCGGCAGATCCAGAATATCGCGCCGGTATTTCTCAGGTTGCGCAGCGATGATGTTTACCACTTCGGGGGTGTGCCTCCGGGAAATCACGCCGCTTCGGGCAATTCACTCGTGAGTAGCTTACCGGCCGGCGACTTCCTCGTCGGTGATTTCAGTGCCAACGGCACTCGTTACGTGTTGATCGTCAACAAGAGCCTGAAGAGATCCGTGCATTGCGCTCCTGAATTCAGAACAAAGCCTAAAGCTGTCCGCTATGTTTCGCCACGGACAGGGGAGGTCAAGCCCTATCCAGCGCAATTCTACTGGCTCGCGCCCGGACAAGGGGTGCTGCTGGAGCTAGTACCAGACTGAAATCGTAATGCAACGATTTTTGGTGGTGCGTTACTTGCGAACGGCGCGTGGGTGCCGGCTATTCTAACGACCGGCGCCCTGTGACTGCCTCGGCTGGCGAAGCGTTCGCTGGGGGAATTGGCGATTCAGCCATAATCCCTAACAGAGAGAGCGTGTCTCTTTGAAACATCATCTCCATTTGTTCCATATTTAGCCTGGGCAGTGCTGTTCCCAGGAGCATGTCATTCAGCTTGCGCATCCCCGCCAGGCTCGCATCCACAGTTGTGAAGGGATAATCGCTTCCGAATAGCAGTTTGTGCCAAACGCCATATTCTTGCACCAGCATCAACGAGTGATACAGCTGGAAAGGCCGGTAGTGCAACGCCGAGCAATCGGCGAAAACATTGTCGTGCTTGCGGATGGTTGCAATGCACTCGCCTTCCCAGGGATGGCCAAGATGGGCCATAATGATTTTGACTTCTGGAAATCGAATCGCCACTTCATCAATCAAGCGCGGCAGCGTACATGCTAGCGGAGCGTTTGAGACGAACGTGGTACCCGTATGCAGGAGCACGGGAAGGCCATGCCTAGAGGCGTAAATCCACAGGTCATCCAACGCACGATCATTGGGACTGAACCCGGCGTACATCGGCAATAGCTTTATGCCTTTTAATTTGAGATCGATGTGGCCTTCCTCCATTTCGTCGCGCCAACCCACCTGAGTAGGATCAAGGCACATGAAGCCGATCAGGCGCTCCGGATGTTGCGCCACATACGCGGCCACTTCCTTGTCATCGACCCACTGTCCGGAACGACGCGCCTTTGCTCCAAAAACAATCGTTTTGTCACACTCGCGCGCAGTGACCCGGTATTCCTCCCACCGCACCGTGAGATCGATCTCAACACCTCGGGAGCGCAGCGACTCCCGCTTGAATTCTTCCGTGAAGTGCTCGGGATACCGAAAATAGTGACTGTGGACATCAACGATCATAGATTTTGTACCCTTGAAACAAGAGCGGACCCGGTCGGCTGCCCATTGTAGCGACTGGTAACCAAAATGAATAATGCACTTGGTTCAATACCACAGAGCTCCGGCGAACGGACTATTGATGGCTCAAAGAGAAACACGTGAAAGACGAGGCTGCCAGTGTACTCTGGGCGTTCGTCGTAGTTTCCTGTTTGTGAGAAGCACTGTTTTATGTTCCATTTCAGATTCTCGGCATCCAGAATTCCGCATGGCCATCGCGATTTCTGCGCTTGTGCTCAAAAATTCAGCCTTGCGGCGAGCTGATCTCTCTTGCATTAAACCCTCATGTTGCCGGACGCAGATGCGCAACGCCTATGAAGTCGCTGCTGAGGTACTTTAAGTCCGGTACGTAAGGGCGATAAGTAAACTGTCCAATATGTTGGACGATGAATGCAGGCGAATATTTGTCAGCGAACGGCAACCACCCTTAGCTCTGTGTTTCAGCCCAGGGGGTGCACTCCAAAAATAAACTCCCCCTCCCGCACCGGCACCACGAAGTCCGTCGCCCTATGCCAGAATTCGTCCCGGAGCTCTGGTAGCGATGACGCCCGCATCGCAACAGAATTGCGTTCGAAATGAACGACGGGCCCGTGAACGAATTGCTGTCGACTGAACTGTCGGACACCCGTAGCAACTCATTTCCCCGGGATTTCTGTGCCCCTTTGTGTGCCGCGCGTGGGCTGATTCAATCAGAAAGTACTCCTGGCCGGAAGCAGCACGAGCCCCCGGGCGCCGTTGGGCGTTGCTCCGACTGGGGCGTCTACCGCTAGAGAAAACGATGTTCCAAATCGTTGTCCGGATCTGTTCAAAATTGTCCGAACCTGTTCGGCTGGCCACGTCGCCGATTACAACTCACGGTCGTGCAGCGGAATCAGATTCATGAGGTTGTCGAATCCAAACGGCAGAACAGGCAGTGATTGTTGTAAACATCCGGAGCACAAACTCATGAACGCTCAATCAGATCTTGTCTCAGCCACTCGCCGTCACGCCGGCCCGCATCTTGGGATACTGGCTATTGCTTACACGGTTCTCTTTAATGCCGGTTTGTGTGCTGTGAGCGCTTTTGGCCTGCCATTCGGTGTTAAACCGCCATACTGGCCTGGGCCTTGGGAACGGCCTGACGTGATCGTTTCTTACTTTCACACGCACAGTACGAATGTACTGATCTGCGTGTTCCTACAAATCGGTGCTCAGATTCCTTTAGGTATTTTCGCGGCATCAATCGTGAGCCGCTTGCGGTTTCTCGGTATCGACGCGGCTGGTCCGAATATCGCGATTTTCGGAGGTTTCCTCGCGGTATTCGACAGCATGGCATCTGGCTTCACAACGTGGGCAATGATCCATCCAGGCGTAACGCAGGACCTGACGATCACTCCTGCTCTCAACTATCTTTCGTATGCCTGGGGCGGGCCCGGTTACTCGATTCCGATGGGTCTGCTCATCGCAGGAGTGTGCGTCCCGGCGGCATTTCGCAAGCTATTTCCAAAGTGGCTCATTGTATTCGGGCTGTTTCTGGCAGTTGCTGGTGAGCTGAGTTGGCTTAACCTGATTTATCCAAAAGCGCTTTTCCTCATCCCGCTTGTGAGATTTCCGGCATTTATCTGGTTGATCGCGGCGGGATTCTTACTCCCGAAGACGGTCGTATCCGATCGGAGTACGTCTCTTTCGCCGAGCATCGCGGCATAGCCTCGAAAGCGGCACAAGGCGTGAAGGCACTGCTCGAACTCGTAATTGCTACCAATGGCGTTCTGTTCTTTTTTGGCGCCGTGCAGCACGTTGGTGTCGCGCTCGGGCGCTTTCATGAGCCCCGAATTATTCCCGCCGCAATTGTGGAGACAATTTGCGGAGTCGCCCTGGCGTGGGCAGCGACGGCGCTCGTTCGGAGAGGTTGGTCTGCACGACGAGCCGCCCTAGTTGCAAATCTGATTGCGCTGTTCGGTGTAGTGATCGGTCTCGTTGCCCTGGCCATTGGCGCTGGGCCACGAACCGTCAGCAATGACCTGTACCACAAAATCATGCTCATCCTGATCGCGGCCGCGCTGCTATTGATCTGGTCCACCAAGCGCATGGGCGAGAGGCAAGCGTGAAGAAATCCGTCACCGGTTGGAAATCGAAGCGATATGTGATTAAAGAGCCGAACGCAGCAAGTGCCCCGGGCACCAAATGGAATTGCCACTGTCTGCCTGAACGTTGCGACTCGGCGATTTGCGTCCAATGGTGGTTAGTCGCGATGCACTACGCGCAAGGATCATCTGTGTACCCATTCACGATGGAAAGCAGCGCCCGAATGTAAGCAGCAATTTGGGGGATCCTTGAATGCGAATCTTCCGCCGGACCAGCGCCCATACGAGATTGGCTTCCTTGCGCAGAAGGCGCAGCCAGGTCTCGGTATCGGCAGTAAGTCGCAGATCGGCCTGGCCATTGTGGCCTTCGGAAACCTCCAACTTTTCGTCTCGAATCGTAACGGTTGCTTTCACTCCTTCATGACCGGTGAACGTAAAGTGATAGACAGCATCAAGACCTTTTGACTGACCTTTCTGAAAAACGAAGTTCAACCCTCGCAGGAAGGCTCGAATAGTTCCTTGGCCGGCGAGACCGTTCGACACACGCTTGGTCTTCTTGTGCGGAAAGCGCCGCGCTACGAATTCTTCGGCGTCAGACTTGGGAACAACGTAGACCGTCTCAGGCTTGTTCTGCAGGGGCCGAACAACATCGTCCAGAAATTGCTTGCGGTTCGTAAGGAAAGGAGCGATTACGTCCTCACCCGCAGGGCATACCGCCATGCAATAAGCGGCCTTGTAGTTGGCGCCGAACGACAAGCTCTGCCACATCGAGACCGTCTCAGCCCCTGAGACATTCTTACGATAATCGTGTGCATTTTTGCTATCCGCGATCTTCTCCACCCAGTCGTTGAATCCGCCCATGAACTCGCGGTAGTTGTGGGTGTAGCAGGCGGAGAAGTTGAACTGACCGTCTGGGCTGATCGCACCTGTCGGGCAGGCGGCAACGCATAGCTTGCATTCCAGGCAGGGGTTATAGACGATCGGGTGTGAATATTCGGAGATTTCTGCATCCACCAGTACCGTTCCCAACAGAATGAAATTCCCGAACTTGGGATGAATCACGTTGCGATGAATCCCCATCTGTCCGAGGCCGGCCGCCACGGCTACCGGCTTGTGGGAAATCACCCACATTTTCGACCCCCAACGATCAGCCTCCATAGGGAACCCAACGGCTCCGCCATTGATCGCGCCAATCCCAACCTCTTCCAGTGCCGAGACGATTCGGCGGGCAACTTCGTTGGTTTCGTCCGTCGTGTGATGAAATTCGAGATTGGAGATTGAGCGGGCTGGCGTCCGGATGTTCTCCCGGTTCATACGGCAGACGACACTGATGAGCGCTCTCGTTCTGGGAAAGACGTTGTCGATGTCGGCTTTCTGATCGGCAATTTCTGGCCGATCGCGTTCAACAAAGCCCACATCATCTGCGCCCGCATCCAGGCACAACTGCCGAAGCCAGGCAGCATCAAGGACCTGATCCCTGGGGACTTCACCCCGGTTTGCCCTCTCCTGGTAAAAATGCTTCACGCTTGGGTGTTCAGACAATTGCGCCACGAACATTCTCCTTTGTCCCAACTGGCAGCGGCGTGCAAATTCGTCAGCTGCAACCGGCCCTATACGCTGACCGGAACCAGCTTCTTAGACGCCTTCCAGAGCTGCCGGTTGATGAAATCGGGGGCGAGGCGACGCATGAAGGCGAGCTGTTTGGACTGCCCTGGCCGAATCTCGAGGGTCCCGGCCTTCAACAACGCAAAGGATTGCTTCACCAGTTCATCGGTCGTGATCACGCTGCCTCCGCCTTCAGCAAGCTCTGTCGTCATGTCGGTCTTCACCGCAGGAGGCATGAGCTCGATGACCTCCACTCCGGTTTCTTCCAATTGGAACCGCAGCGACTGGGTGTAGGAGTGGATCGCGGCCTTGGTAGCGGAGTAGATTGGCGCTGCTGGCAGCGGCACAAAGGCGAGTCCGGACGACACGTTGATCACTGTGCCCTTATTGCCCGTGAGGACGTCAATAAGCGCGGAGGTTGTTCCAACGACACCGCCCACATTGACGTTCATCTCCGCCATTAACCCGGTCAGGTCGGCGGCCGGGGACTTGAGGTTCTTGTAGAGAAGGATTCCTGCGTTGTTCATCAACACATCGAGCTTGGGGAAATCCGATTTCACGCGCGCCGCGAGGGCGGCGACTTGTGCCGGGTCCGCGACATCGCTCTGGATCGTGTGAAGCTTTGGATACTTCGCCTTCACCTGATCGAGCACAGCCCGTCGCCGACCAGTGACAATGACTTCATTGCCTAATTCGAGGAACTTGAGGGCGAAAGCAAGCCCGATGCCAGCTGAGCCTCCGGTGATGAGAATCGTGCGACCAGTGAGTTTCATAAGAGTCCTTTCGTAACTGCATATAAGATTATGTCGATAATCCAATCGATGCAAAAAAAATCAAAAGCTACGCAAAAGATGATCTCGCATGTCGGCCAGCACCTTATGCCTGTCGGCAGGCTCAGTAAGAATGCGGGCGACAGATACGGCACCGACCATCGCAGTAAAAATGAGGAGGAAGTTCCGCTCCCGCTCTGTTGTCGTCCGTCCTGGCATGAACTCCACCCACCGCTCAGTACGCTCTTTCATCAAGGCTGAAATTCGCTTTCTAACACCAAGTTTGGCGCGCGCCATCTCAGGCGCTAAAGCCGCGACCGGACAGCCGGAATCGGGATGATCACAGTGCTCCGGTGAGAGGTACAACCGAACGAACTCTCTCCACCTGTCCTCGCGCAGTACGTTTTGCAGGGAGGAATAGATCTTCTCGCCAGATTCCGAAAAACCTTCCGCAATCGCATCGGCGAGAAGCTCATCCTTGCTCCGAAAGTGTTTGTAAAACCCGCCAACAGTGAGACCCGATGCTTTCATAACGCTTGCGACGCCGGGACCGCTCAACCCCTCACCGCGGAGCTTGCGAGCAGCATTTCGCACGATACGATCGCGGGTCCGCGTCTTGTGTTCAGGTTCGTAACGCATATCAGCTTATTGGATTATACAGATAATCCACAGGCTCAAATTGTTCCGCTCAGAAGCAAGCCACTCCCGGCTGTGGCTAGGTCCGTGTTTCGATGGGTAGGCGCCGTTCCTGAGGCTAACGTTGCCTTCGAGGCCTTCGAGAGAGAGGTATTCGAGGGGGAGCTGTGGACCATGCAGCAGATGCGAGAAGCGCACTCCTGGGTGGGGTGTTCGGTCACCCCGAAGTGCACCACACGGCGTCGATCATGGGAGAGCACGAGGAAGACAAACAGCAGAACCCGGAAGGTCGCCGTCGGTACGGTGAAAAAGTCGATTGCTGCGGTCTGGGCAAGATGATTCGTTAGGAAAGTTAGCCAGGTCTGGGTCAGGATCGCGAAAGGTACCACAAGCCCTCACATGCTGGTGACCCCTCGATTCGCTGTTGCTTTGAACCATTTGAGATGCGCGGGCAGGCGGCTGGCTTCCACGAAGGAATTGACCGGGAGGCGGTGCAGGATTCCGAAGCGAGCGAAGTACACCGCAACGGAAGTGATTTTTTTCCGACAGCCGTCTACGCCGGCGATGCAGGACAGGCAGTAATAGCCGAAAAGCTGGTTGAAGATGTCGCGTCCCAGTTCTAGGTTCTTGTTCACCTTGATGTCGATCAGCGTGCCATCGATGAAGATGTCTCCATCCGCGCCGCCAACCAACTCGGATGCCGCGCCAAAGGTCGGATTGAGCACGCACGTCCGCTTTGCGCGAAAGTCGTCGGCCCGAACGACCGCGAGCATGTTGCCTACGTCGTCCACCATCGCGCCGTCGATCGGGAGCAGTTCCAATCGGCCGATCCGTTTCACTAAGTCGAGTTGGGCGAGGTCGATGGCCGCGCGGACGAGTTCTTCGTTCGGCTTCTGCGCGCGCTTTTCTTTCAGGTAGGCGCGATGGAGTTGTCTCGCCTTCACGACGATGCCCCGCGCTCGCTTCAGTGCGGAAGGCGCAACGCGGCTGCGCTCCAAGATTGCGAGGCTTTCTTCCGCCACCCAGCCGCTCTCCTTCGCGCAGGTATTGAGCTTCTGGAGGTAAAAGCGCAGTAAGTAGTCGAGCGACGTTGCGGCCCATCCATAAGCCGTTGTGAGTGGCGGAGCTTTGATCTCTGCCTTCACCTGAAACCACGGTTTTGGGACGTTGAGCCGCAAGTATTCCTTCACGTCTTTGCGCTCTACAAAAGTCGAAAGGCTCACGGCTGATAGATAACCCAGAATCCCCGCGAAAGCTAGTAACCGTGGTGTAAAACGCTTTCGAAGGCTCGAAACCGCGCCTGGGTCGGACACTGCGCGGACACGACGCCTCGGCCATGGACGCCGCAGTGTCCGAAACGCCGATTTTCCTGTGTCCGGAGGGTTGCCGACGCCCGCGCCAGTGACTAGCCGTCAGTGCGTCGGCGCAAGGCTCGAGCACAAAGCTAGTAAGTTTCGACCCATACAATAAGGATGTCCCAATCCAAAGCTTTTAGTCGTCGAGCAAACTGGTGCTCACTATTGTCACGTAACAAGCAGGAATTTCTGCTATGGCTGATACGGCTTCAAACATCCGCCCGAGCAAAGAGGGCCATTCCGTACTGCGTCGGCTCAACGTCAGCAAGATGCTCTTCCCCAATTAGCTCCCGCTGCCAATTGACGCAAACCACTGCAGGAGAGCCAGCCGAGTCGACAAACATGAGACCTCGTTCGGTTGGCGCGAGATCAAGACTGCTGGCAACCAAAATCACTGGATGAGGCGCAAGAAATTCGATCCGCGAGAATGCGTCTCTTTTCATTCCGAAAGCGGCAATCGGCCCGCCAAACGAATTTGGTACTCCGATTTTCTTCCATGCTGAGGATTGCCACATCTTCGGGTCGGGGTATCCGAGAGGCAAGCCGCCATCGTCCTTCCATTCCCTGAAAACTACCCCTGCGTGCAAAACATGTTTCGCCGTCACTGGGTGGTCGTAGCCATCTCCGATTTGGAGTTGCGTTTCCTGATGGGCGAGAACGACCCAGCCTGAAAATTGTCCGCGTTCCAGAGTGATTGGAGGCGAGATACTTGTTCCTTCCCCAAGAGTGCTTGGCGACCGCAAGCAGACGGGGCGAATAGTTCGGCTGAGAGTTATTCGAATGCCGAGGTCCACCTTCCCCAACAAACTGCGGCCTAAGACCACTTCCACACCAGGGTCAAGCACTCCACGTTTGGCCAAAGCCGCCCGCACTCCGGCGCCAGTGGTCTGCAGGCAACGTTCGATCTGCTCATCGACCGGAGTCCACAAGGCCGGATGTCGTCCTTCTCGGCGCGGACCGAATCGCCTGATTGTACGTTCCATTTGAGCTTTCATTTCATCAGAGGCACGCGCCGCTTCGAAACAAGTTCCAAAGAGCGGCACGAAATCAGGCCATATTTCACTTGCTTTCGAAAGTCGGGCGCGGCCAACTCCCGATTCGATCTCGGTAGCTTGCTCTTCCGAGATGAGTGCAACGCCGGGTTCCAACGACGGAGGCATCGCGACCACAACTCCCGCGCGTTCGAGTAGAGTCCGTGCAAGCACGCGAGCGCTGACAAAGGACTTGGCGGCAACGGACTGAAGTTCAGCAATTGCACCGCTTGTCACTTCGTACGGGGATTGCTCATATTGCTCAACCAGTTGCAAGACAACCGTGAGCGTTGAGACCGGAACATCGTGGGATATAGCAACCTTCAAGGCTGTCGAAAAAGCCGTCGCGTCGTATCGGATACCAAGGAAAACAGCGAGAGCGGCCGCCCGCTTCTCCTGGTGGGCGGCTGAGTTCACACGCATGATCATCGCTGCCCAAACCATTTCCGTGCTGTTTTCACATTCTTCGTCGTAAACAATGCGGATCGAATCTCGTTGCCCGACTGACGGGCCAGCGACCGGCGCCGAGCGAGGCACGGACGGCGATCTCGCGGTCACGCGCAGTGGCGCGAGTAAGCAAAAGGTTCGCCACGTTGGTACAGGCAATCAGGAACAGGAGGAGCACTGCCCCAAGGAGCGGATAGAGCACGCTGGTGAACATTGGCGTCACGCGGTCCTGAAAGGATCGCGCCGACACGCGAAATTGTTTCGGGAAGTCATCGGGATAGGCCTGCGCCAGGCGATGCGCCACGATATCCAAATCCGCCGCAGCTTGCGCCACGGTCACGCCTGGCTTGAGATAGCCGAGCGGCCAGACATAGGAGTTCTTAAGCGTGGGGTCCTTCGCAATCAAACTTCGATCCATCGGAAACGCGGTGTAAATGTCTGTCCAACCCGCGCGGAAGCGAGGCGGCATGATTGCCACCAATGTGTAAAAGGCGCCGTCGAGATTGAATGTTTTCCCCAGAATATTCGGGTCGCCATTGAACTGATCCTCCAGACCTGATACGTCATCATGAAAACCGGAGGCGCGCCGGGTTTGGTATCTACGGGTTTAATTAAACGCCCGAACAAAGGCTGTACTCCCAAGAACTGATACCCATTCGCAGTTTCGCGGGTAACACTCCACTGGGTGGTTTGATTCCCATGAATATAGTGAACGTCCGTGCTGGTGCCGCCTTCCATGTCCGCAAAGACGTGGTTCTGATCGCGAAAGTCCAGAAGTTCGGGGATAGTCATGGTTTCACGGCCCAGACCCTGCTGCCCAGGCTCGTCCATTGAGAAGCTGACCATGCGGTCGTAATGAGCGTAGGGAAAGGTATCGATGAGTACGCCGTAGACAGCGCTGAAAATCACCGTGACCGAGCCGATGCCGAGCGCAAGCGCGAGGACTGCCAGGAGCGTGAAGCGCCGATCTCGATTGAGACTATGGATCGCGAACCGCAGATCTTGGAATAGTCCGGTCATCGCAAACTCCTTATTCCTCCCGCAGCGCCTTCATCAGCATCCGCAAGCGGAAACGCACATCCTGGACCAAATGTTCCATAGTTATTCGTATCGCAGCGCGACTATGGGATTAACCTTGGCCGCGCGGCGAGCGGGGGCCAGGCACGAAGCCAATCCCGCCGAGACGACACACACCACGACCGCGCTGTACGTCCGCGGATCGCGCACAGAGATGCCCCACACCTGATTCGCCAGATAACGAGTCAAGCCGAAGCTGGTGAACACGCCTGCGAGAACCGCAAGCAGCGCGAAGCTGCGGTCCTTGACGAGGCCGCGCACTGCGAAACGGAAGTCTTGCGTTAAGCCGGTGATCATGTTCTCAGCCCTCACTCGTATCGCAACGCCACCATGGGATCGACCTTCGCTGCGCGGCGGGCGGGGATGTAGGTCGCAAGCAGAGCAACCAGAAGCTGGCTTGCGATCACGCCAGCGAACGCTAACACATCCGTTAGTGTCACACCGTACAGTTGAGAGGCAATAGCAGTCGCCAGACAGCAGCCAAGACCTAAACCGATGATTGTGCCAATGAGCGTCAATTTCATTCCTTGCCTCAAAATGAGTCTCAGTACGTCGACTCGTTTCGCACCCAACGCCACGCGGACGCCTATTTCGCGCGTACGTTGCCTTACTAAGTAGCTCAGCAAACCGAATAGGCCCATTGAGGCAAGAGCCAGCGCTGAAAGACCGAAGATGCCCAATAGGATTGCGCCGATGCGTAGTAACAGCAATGAATTCGCGAGGTGTTCAGTCATGGTTTTCACATCGTAGACCGCGAGTCTGGAATCCATCTTCAATAGTTGCCCTCGGAAATTTTCGAGAAGGGGCTCAGGCGGGATTGCGGTTCGGAAGTACAACACCTACTCCTGCTGTAAGCAGCCCAGCGAAAGCAGCAACCAGACCTCGCAACTCGAATGGCACAACTGAATATGGAACCAGGGAAAGGGGATGAGTGTGCCCTTCCTCCGTCCAAGC
>Ga0209577_10000918_pt1 | contig 29375 bp, 18 predicted proteins | sample GraSoiAngelo_109_FD_185874 | JGI IMG/M metagenome (GOLD analysis project Ga0209577, IMG submission 185874) | Grasslands soil microbial communities from the Angelo Coastal Reserve, California, USA - 14_0903_12_20cm (SPAdes) (version 2) | ecosystem: Environmental > Terrestrial > Soil > Grasslands...
AAGCGCACCGCTGTTTCGGACAGCAAAACGTTCGCCGCCCCGTCCGGCAATAAAGAGCTGGCCAGACGTCGCGCCATAAAGCACAGTGTTGCCGGCAAGAACGTCACCGCGCCTGGAAGCACCAAGCCCCGCAGCAATGGCGATGGTCCCGCCGGACAGTCCTTTTCCGACGTAGTCGTTGGCTTCGCCTTTGAGCTTGAGCGTCACTCCCTCGACAAGAAAAGCCCCAAAGCTCTGACCCGCCGCGCCGTGAAATTCCTGGCTGATTTCGCCATCGTCAAGGTGACCGTTCTTGCGCCGACGCATCAGTTCCCCGCTCAAGCCCGTGCCAACACTGCGATCCGAATTCTGAATCGGTTGGGACTCATTTTGCAGCGTCAGCGAAGCATTGAAGTGAACTGAATCTTCCAGCGCCGCGACGTGGAGGCCGGGCTCCTGCTGCGGCGCCACTCGATTCGAGGAGGAGATCGGCACAATCAGGAGCGGATCCATTCCAGATCGCGCACTGAGGCGGTCGTACCAACCCGTGAGTTCGCTGAGCGAACGCACGCCAAGCTGTGCGAGCCGATGGCGCACCTCCTCAGCCAGCGAACGAAAGTACCCAATCACCATCTCGGGTTTGCCGGTGAATCTCGCGCGTAGCTTTTCGTCCTGCGTGGCGATTCCGACCGGGCAAGTATTGAGATGGCACTGCCGCGCCATCACGCATCCGATGGCCAGCAGGGACGCTGTGCCAAAGCCGAATTCATCCGCGCCGAGAATCGCGGCCAGCACGATATCGCGAGCGAATTTCAGGCCTCCGTCCACGCGGAGAGAGAGTCGTGAACGGAGGCCCGCACGAACGAGCGTGTCGTGTGCTTCGCGCAAACCAATTTCCCAGGGAAGACCTGTGTTCTTGATGGAGGTCAATGGCGAAGAACCGGTACCGCCGTTGTGCCCGCTGATGGTGATAACGTCTGCGCCCGCCTTGGCAACGCCCGCGGCAATGATGCCGACGCCTGCGCCAGAAACGAGTTTTACGCCAATGCGCGCGCGCGGATTTACGGCGCGCAAGTCGTGGATCAATTGTGCGAGGTCTTCGATGCTGTAAATGTCGTGGTGCGGCGGCGGGGAAATCAGCGGAGTGCCTGGCGTGGCGTGCCGGATGCGCGCGATGTATTCGCTGACTTTCTTCGCCGGCAATTGACCGCCCTCACCCGGTTTCGAGCCTTGGGCCATCTTGATTTCGAGTTCTTCGGCGTGGACCAGATAATCCGCCGTGACTCCAAAACGCCCCGAGGCGACCTGCTTGATCTTGTTGGCCGCGGCTGGCTCGAAGCGATAGGTGTTGGGATCTTCGCCGCCTTCGCCGGTATTACTCCGTCCACCGAGCTGATTCATTGCCAGAGCCAGCGTGCGGTGCGCTTCCGGACTGAGCGAGCCGAGAGACATCGCCTGCGTACTAAAACGCTTGACGATGGACTCCAGCGACTCGACCTCCTCCAGCGCTACAGCCGTATCCGGAACAGTGTCGAGCAAGTCCCTCAGAAAGACCGGGCCTTGATGTTCTGCCAGTTCTTCAAACGCCGAGTACGTCTTCGCTCCGGGTGCGCGCACATGCGCGTGCAGCCGACGGACAACCTCGGGTGAACTGGCGTGAAGTTCCGCTCCTTTCCGGAAGCGGTAAAGACCGGAATCGGTCAGTTCATCGGACTCGCCGGAGAACGCCGCTTTGTGCAGACGCAGATAATCGGAGAGGAGATCTTCCAGCGATTTCTGGCCCGGATAGTCGGAAGCATCTTCAAACACTTCCGAGCAGAGATCCTCGGAGAGACCCACAATCTCAAAGAGGTGGCTGTTGCGATAACTGGCCAGGGTGGAGACGCCCATGCGTGCAAGAACTTTTCGCAGCCCGGCATTGATGGCCGCGCGGGCTTTTTCCAGGCCGCCCGGTTCAAGAGATTCCGCAAACTCGTCCGCAAGGTACGGCACGACGGCGCTGGCGCCAGCGGCCACAAGCAACGCCACGTGATGCGTGTCAAAAACCTGCGCCGATTCGACAATCATCGGCACATCCCACAAGCCCTCGCGAACCATCGCTTTCCACACTGCCGCGGTAGCAAGCAGCGCAGGCAGCGGTGCGTGATCGGCATTAATCGCGCGATCGGAAAGGAGGAGGAGCCCCGGGCGCCCGCTGCTGCTCAGAGGGGTAGTAGAAAGCTGAGCAAAACAGCAGCGCGCCCCCGAGACTCCAGTGGCGGCGGGAAATGTAATATCGATTCGCTGCTCGGGTCCAAAAATCGCAGAGAGTTGCGACAGTTGCCCAGCGGAAATCACGGGACTCGGCAGCGTGATGCCCTCTTTCAAGTGGACATCAAGAGACATCACCTGGGTTTCGCGCAACGGATCGATCGGCGGGTTAGTGACCTGCGCAAACCGTTGCTTGCAGTAATCCCACAAGGTTCTCGGGAGCGCGGAAAGAAATGCGGGCGGCGCGTCGTCTCCCATGCTCCAGTCCGCTTCTTTACCGTGGATCAGCGCGGAAAAAAGAATTTTGAATTGATCTTCGGTCCAGCCAGCGGCGCCCGCGACGCGTTTGCGCTCAGCAACGAGGGCCGTCGGTGCGGTATCTGGCACGGTCAGCATTCTTTGCGGAATTGCGTTGCGCGCCTGCTGAATCGCGAGACGCTTGAGGATGTCGCGCCAGCGCAAAAAGAGCCCGGTGGCGGGATTGGCAAGGATCATCTCACCGGGGCCGAGCCGCTGACGCTCCGCGATACGCGATTCTGCGAGATCGACCAAGCCAGTCTCGGATCCGGCGACCAGCAAGCCGTCGTGCGTCAGGGTGTAGCGGAGCGGGCGCAATCCATTGCGATCCAGCTTTGCTCCGACAAACTGGCCATCGGAGAAAACCAAAGCCGCGGGACCATCCCAAGGTTCACTTTGCTGCGAAAGCGCGGTCAGCGCACCGCGCACGTCGCGCGAAAGCAGGGGATCTTTTTCAAAGGCCGGCGGAACCATGGCCAGCATGGCTTCTTCCGATGACAAGCCTTCGAGCAGCCGCAGCTCGAAGCCATTGTCGAAACTCGCGGAATCGCTGACGTTTTCTTCCAGGAGCGGAAACCACGGCCCCACCCTAAGCCGTGAGCGGATTTCGGCTGCTTTGGCGCGCAGCCAGCGGCGGTTCGAGACAATCGTATTGATCTCCCCATTGTGCGCGACGTACCGGAACGGCTGCGCCAGATGCCAGGAAGGCTGCGTGTTGGTTGAATAGCGCTGGTGAAAAACGGCAAACGTGGTTGCGAACGACGGGTCGCGTAAATCTTCGTAAAACTGGGGAAATTGCCAGGGCGTGAGCAGACCCTTGTACACGATGGTCTCGGAGGAGAGCGAGCAGACGTAGCATCGTGGCGGCAAGAGCGACTCCGCCCGTTTTCTCAAAAGAGCCAGGCGCCACTCGAATCGCGCCGTTCCCCGTGCCGGATGGAAGGGTTCGACGAAAAACTGCCAAATTTCGGGCATCGTTTCGAGTGCCCGACGACCCAAAGAATTGGTATTCACCGGCACGCGGCGCCAGGCGATGACGCGCAGGCGCTCGGTGTCCGCAGCGGCTTCAACGGCTGCGCGGGCTTCCTCAACTGCAGAGGAAGGAATAAAGGCAAAGCCGACCGCGAACATTTCGGGCAGCTCAATTCCCTGCTCTTGCGCGCGGGCGCGGAAGAAGGCCTGCGGAAGCGAAGTGAGCAAACCGGCGCCGTCGCCGCTGGCTCCATCCGCGTCGACTCCGCCGCGGTGGGTGAGGCGCTCCAAAGCCGTCAATGCAAACTGGATAATGTCGTAGCTGGGAGCACCACCGAGGCGGGCGATGAAGCCTGTACCGCAGGCGTCGTGGTCTGGGTGGCCCCAGTTGGGGTGATGACCCCGAGTCGACCGGGGTCGCGCATCCTGACGACCGGATTGGCCTCGACCGTCTGCGTAGTACATACCAGTTTATTGAACGGGAGGGCGGTGGATGTACAACGCAGAATTTTGATTCTCTGAATTGATTTCTTGATAGGTGAGCTGGAGGACCCGAATCGCTAGAACTTGGTCACTTCGGAGAAATGGAAGTGACGAACCTTCATGGCTGGGACGACCATCTCGAAGGCCTCTTCGCCGGTGGCACGGACGGCGGGACCCAATAATTCCACGTTTTTGAGCATTTCAACGAGCGACTGATTGAAGCGGAAGTTTCGGACGGCGCCGGTAACGCGCCCATTCTCAACGAGAAACAGGCCATCGCGGGTCATACCGGTCATGATCTTTTCGTAGGGATCAACTTCGCGGATATACCACAGGCGGGTCACGAGCAACCCGCGTTCGGTGGAGGCGACCATTTTCTCTGGCGATGAATCACCGCCGTCGAAGACCAGATTCATCGGCGCTTCCCCGTATTCATTCGGAAGAGCAAACCCGTGCCCGGTGGGTTGTTTGCGCGCGGCTTTGGCGGCGGCGCGTGAATAGACAAGATTCCTGGGAACGCCGCGATCCACTAGTAATACGCGTTGGCGAGGCAGTCCCTCGCCATCGAACGGCGCGCCCTGTTGCAGCGGATGATAAACGTCGTCGGTGATGGTTATGTTTTGTCCGAAGAGCTGCTTACCCATGCGTTCGTTCAGGCAGGAACGTTTGTCTTCCAGCGCGGTCGCGGCGAAATCGTAAAAAAGAAACCCGACGAGATCGAGCACGGCCGCGGGTTCGAGGATTACCGTGTGGCGTCCAGGGGCAAGCTCGCGCGCGTTGACGGCAAGATGCGCCTTCTCGCAGGCTCGCGCGGCGAGTTTCTGCGGGTCGAAGGCACGGACATCGGCGGAGTTGGCTTTGGCCCAGCTCGCAGCAGAGCCTTCCTGCACGGTGATGGAAAATTCGGAATGCGTTTCGCGATAGGCTGCAAAAAGGCCTCGAGAATTGCCCAGAGCGGACTGGCTTTGGCCGTTCGAATAGATTCCTGCGGCGATCTGGCCTTTCTTGACAGCCGAGTCACAGGCACGCTGGACCGCAAGGGCTCGCTGTTCAGCGGAGAGCGCGGCGGTGTGCTTGATGAACCGGTTCACGGGGCGATAACGCTGTCTTCCAGGCATCGGCAGGAGCCGCGGATTTTTAGGCTGGCTGTGCGCGAGCGAGAGAGAAGCTTCGGTCGCGGCGCGGAGCGAGTCTTCATCAATGCGATTCGTGGTGGCGCGCGCAGTGCGGCCGTCGACGACGGTGCGGATGGAAACCGTCAGCCCGTGTTCGGCGACGTTCTGGTGAATGGCGTTGTTGGCGAAACGCGTCAAAGCGTCGGCAACTTCGTCCACGTGGACTTCCGTCTCTTCGGCTCCTGCGGATTTCCCAAGACGAAGAACCGTATCGGCGATGCGCCGAAGCTCGCGCTCGTGAAGAAGCTCCGCGGCTCCTGCGCTCGTCCCTGTTGATGCTTTTCCAATCTTGGACGCCGGTTTCATTGGTTCGAAAATGCCGTTCCGATGCGCACGTTGCGAAAACGCGCCGGTGATGCCCCGTGGCCCGTGCCCATGGTCTGCATGGGCTGCCCTTTTCCGCAATTGGGTGTGCCCCACAGCGTCCAATAATCAAACTTGCAGATGGCGTCGCAGGAATTCCAGAACTCTGTGGTAATTCCGCTGTAGCTGGGATTCTTCAGCATGCGGAACTTCTTTCCGCCTTTGATCTCCCAGCCGATTTCCGTCGAAAACTGAAACTGGTAGCGCCGGTCATCGATGGACCAGGAGCGATTCGTCTCCATCAGGATTCCGTCATGTGTGTCGGCGATCAAATCGTCGTAGTTCCACGAGCCCGGCAGCAAGCTGACGTTCGTCATTCGGATGATCGGAAGGCGGTTCCAGCTTTCCGTGCGCATCGTTCCGGAAGAGCGGTCCAGGCCAACGAGGTGCGCTGTTTCGCGATTCGAAAGATAGCCGCGGAATTTGCCGTCTTTAATGATGTCGGTACACTGTGCGGGAACGCCTTCGTCGTCGTAAGCAAAAGTGCCGAGTCCCTGTCCATGATCGAGCCGCGCGTCGGCGACGACATTCACAATGCTTGAGGCGTATTTCAGTTGGTTCAACTGATCGAGCGTCAGAAAACTCGTGCCCGCGAAATTCGCTTCCTGACCAAGAACGCGGTCCAGCTCGATGGGGTGGCCGACCGATTCGTGAATCTGCAGCCCGAGCTGGCTGCCGCCAAGGATGAGCGTGCCGATTTTTTCCGGGCATTGCGAGGCGGAGTGAAGCGCGACGGCTTCTTCGGCGATGACCGGCGCGTTTCTCACCAAATCAAGCGATTCAACGAGTTCGTAACCTTGCAGCGAATGCTGGCCGCCAAAACTATTGGGATAAGAACGCTTTTGAATTTCTTCGCTCTGAAACGAGGTGGCGGAAATTCCGCAGCCGGAAATCACTTTACGCTGGTGAATGTGTGAGCCGATACTCGAGGCAAACCATGAATCGATTTTGCGGAATTGCATGTCCGTTTCCGTCAGCGTTACGCCTTTCACGCGGCGCATTTCGGCGTCGGCAGCAAGCAGCAGTGCCAGCTGAGTCTCGAGGGGAATTTCGAACGGGTCTTTGCGGAACGGGCTCTGCCAACTGTCCACGTAGGGTAGTTCCGCAGCAAGGACAACTTCGCCACGTTTCGCTAGTGCCGATGCCTTCGCGATGGAAACAGCCTGCGCTGCACAAGCCGCAACGCCTTCGCGCGTTAAACGATCCGTGGAGGCAAAGCCCCAGGCACCATTCGCCAGAACGCGAATGCCGAGGCCGATCGACTCGCTCTGTGCCAGTGTGCCGACCTGACCGTTCTTTGTCGTGAGGTCGCGCTGGCGCAGATGCATCACGCGCACGTCGCCGTAAGCAGCGCCGCGCAGCTTGGCCGTATCAAGGGCGTTTGTGCAGAGGTCCCACATGCATGCAAGTCAGACTGAAAAACTATCAGCAAATGCATAAGGGCGCAGCACCTGTTCCCATCCCGTCGGAGTGCTGCGCCCCTAGAAAGATAACACGATCAAGCGGCCCGGAATGCGGCGAGAGTTACGTGCCTTCCTGCCAGGACGCGAGGTAGCGTTCCTGCTCCGCCGTGAGCTTGTCCAATCTGTGACCCATTGAATCGAGCTTGAGGCGGGCGATTTCCTTGTCCAGGTGTTCCGGAACCACATATACCTGCGGCTTGAGGTTCTTGTGATTTGCGCGCAGGTATTCGGCGGAGAGCGCCTGATTGGCGAAGCTCATGTCCATTACGGCTGCGGGATGTCCTTCGGCGGCCGCCAGATTGACGAGACGTCCTTCTCCGAGCAGGTAAACCTTGCGGCCGTTCTTCATCTGATATTCATCTACGAGCGGGCGAACTTCGCGCTTGCCACTGGACATCTTTTCCAGCGCCGAGATGTCAATCTCCACGTTGAAGTGGCCGGAGTTGCAAACAATCGCCCCGCCCTTCATCTTTTCGAAATGCTCGCCGCGGATCACGCTCTTGTTTCCCGTTACGGTGATGTAAACGTCGCCTTCCTTCACCGCGTCGGCCATGGGCATCACTCGGAAGCCGTCCATCACCGCTTCGATGCCCTTCACCGGATCGATTTCCGTAACGATCACGTCCGCGCCGAGGCCCTTGGCGCGCATGGCCACGCCGCGACCGCACCAGCCGTAACCGGCAATCACTACCTTTAGGCCAGCGAGCAGAACGTTCGTAGCGCGAATAACGCCGTCAATCGTGGACTGGCCTGTGCCGTAACGATTGTCGAAGAAATGTTTTGTCATCGCGTCATTCACCGCAATGATCGGATACTTCAGCGTGCCGTCCTTGGCCATGGCGCGAAGGCGGATCACGCCGGTGGTGGTTTCTTCCGTTCCGGCGATCACGTTCGGGACGAGCTCGGTACGCTTGGTCAGCAGCATGGTAACCAGGTCCGCGCCGTCGTCCATGGTGAACTGTGGCTTGTGCTCCAGCGCAGCGCTGAGATGCAAATAGTAGGTGCTGTTATCCTCGCCTTTGATGGCGAAAGTGGGAATGTTGTAGTCGCGATTCAGTGAGGCAGCGACTTCGTCCTGCGTGGATAGCGGGTTGGAGGCGCACAACACCCCGTCGGCACCGCCGTCGCGCAGCGCGATCATAAGGTTTGCGGTTTCGCTGGTCACGTGCAAACAGGCGGAAACACGCAGTCCCTTGAGCGGCTGCTCCTTAAGGAAACGCTTGCGGATCGATTCGAGCACGGGCATTTGCTGTCCCGCCCATTCGATCTTGCGCTTGCCGGCATCGGCCAGCCCCAGGTCCTTCACATCACCTTTTTTCAGTTCAGCGATTGCCAAAGTCTTGCTCCTCGATTGTGAATTTCGTCCGAGAGGGGAGTAACCCAAAGTCCCCCGTCAAAGACCCGCACATTGCCGGGTCTGATGTTTCTCTAGTCTTGGAAGTTAGCTGCGCGCCCCGACTTCGGCAGTCGCGGCTGCCCCGAGACCGGCGGCCTTGCGGAGAGCATCGGCGCGGTCCGTGCGCTCCCACGTGAATCCCGCTCCGCTGCGGCCGAAGTGGCCATAAGCGGCGGTGGCCTTGTAAATCGGACGGCGCAGGTTGAGCGTTTCAATGATGGCCTTGGGCGTCAGCATAAAAAATTCACGAACCAGAGCGGTGATTTTTTCTTCCGGCACATTCGCGGTGCCGAAGGTTTCCGCCATGACAGAGACGGGCTCGGCCACGCCGATGGCGTAAGCCAATTGTATCTCCGTCTTTTGCGCCAGGCCCGCGGCCACAATGTTCTTCGCGATGTAACGCGCCATGTAGCAAGCCGAGCGATCCACCTTCGAGGGATCCTTGCCGGAGAAAGCGCCGCCGCCGTGCCGGCTGTAACCGCCGTAGGTGTCGACGATAATCTTGCGGCCGGTCAAACCCGCGTCGCCCATAGGACCGCCGATGACGAACCGGCCAGTCGGATTGATGTGATACTTCGTTTTCGCGTCCAACATCGAAGCGGGAATAATCGGCTTGATTACCTGCTCGGTGATGGCGTCGCGCAGGTCCGTGTTGGAGACCCTCTCGCTGTGCTGCGTGGAGATCACCACGCAATCGACGCGCGCCGGGCGGCCGTTGCGGTACTCGATGGTGACCTGCGACTTTCCATCAGGCCGGAGAAAATCAACTTTGTTGGCTTTGCGAATCTCGGAGAGGCGCTGCGTGAGGCGGTGGGCGAGCTGGATGGGCATGGGCATCAATTCTTCTGTTTCATCACAAGCGAACCCAAACATCAAACCTTGGTCCCCTGCTCCACCGGTATCCACGCCCATGGCGATGTCCGGCGATTGCCGCTTCATGGTGCACATGACGGCGCAAGTATCTGCGTCGTAGCCGTACTTCGCGCGATCGTAGCCGACGCCACGGATGGTGCTGCGCACAAGTTCGTCGTAGTCGACGTGTGCGCTGGTGGTGATTTCACCAGCGATGACGGCCACGCCCGTGGTGACAAGCGTCTCGCAAGCCACGCGCCCCTTCGGGTCGTGCTTCATGACTTCGTCAAGCACAGCATCAGAAATCTGGTCGGCAATTTTGTCCGGATGGCCCTCGGTGACGGACTCCGACGTAAATAAGAAGTTGCGTAAGGCTTCGCTCAAACTAATTCTCCTTCGTGACTTGCGGGGGACGCATGGCTGCAAGCACCGCTGTGTATTCAGCACTCTGCTAAACCTTACAAAACTATCATTCGCGCAGAGAAGAATCAACGCATTGATTCCAGGTAGCTTATTAGTGCGTCAAACGGTCGAAATCAGGCTCCGAACGGCTAATTGCTGCATCCATTGGGTGAGGGCTAGGCCGCGTCTCGATCATCGTCCGGCTGGATGTCGAGCCTCCCCTTCGCCTTTTTGGCCATCAGGTAGGAGCGGATGAAAGGGTCCAAGTCACCATCCATCACCCGGTCTACATCGCCCACTTCAAACTTCGTACGGTGGTCCTTAATCAGGCGGTAAGGCTGCATGACATAGGAGCGGATTTGACTGCCAAAGGATATGTCCAGCTTGCTCTCGTCGAGTTTGTCGGTGTGCGCCTGGCGCTTCTGGATTTCCAGATCGTAGAGGCGCGAACGAAGCATCTTCATGGCCAGCTCGCGATTCTTGCTCTGGCTGCGCTGGGCTTGGCACCCCACGACGATGTTGGTCGGGATGTGGGTGATGCGGACGGCGGTCTCCACCTTGTTGACGTTTTGCCCGCCTTTGCCACCCGAGCGGAACGTGTCCACGCGCAGGTCTTCGGGCCGGATGTTGATCTCAATGCGGTCGTCGATTTCCGGAATCACGAAGACGGAAGCAAACGAAGTGTGGCGGCGGGCGGCCTGATCGAACGGGGAGATTCGAACGAGACGGTGAACTCCGGTTTCGCCCGTTAGAAGACCGTAGGCATTCTCGCCGGAAAATTGAACCGTGGCCGATTTGACGCCGGCTTCTTCCCCGGGAGTCTCATCGAGGACTGAGGCAGTCATTCCTCGACGCTCCGCCCATCGCAGATACATGCGAAGAAGGATGGATGCCCAATCCTGCGATTCCGTACCGCCCGCGCCGGGTTTGATGGTCATGATGGCGTTGAGGTGATCATTCTCGCCGGAGAGCAGCGTCTTGGTTTCCAGTTCGGAGATGTAGCTATCCGCGGCGCTGAGCTCCCGGTCCAGCTCTCTCAGCAGATCGTTCTTTTGCTCGACGTTGGTCTCTTCCTGAGCGAGATGGATGTACGTCTCAATGTCGCCGGAGATTGAAGTGAGTTTAACGTCGGCGGCAATCTGTTCTTCGGCGCGCTTCCGCTCGCGAAGAACGCTTTGCGCGGCTTCTTGATTGTTCCAAAAATTGGGGTCGGCGACGCGTACTTCGAGAGCCTTCAGGTGCCCCCGGTACTGCGGTGCGTCAAAGATAGCTCCGCACGAGCGTGATGCGCTGCTTGAGCCCTTCGTAGCGATGCTGGAGATCTTCGAGGATCATACTTTTTCTGGTAAATCGTCCGTCAGGGAATGGATGTCACTTTGCCTTTCGAAAAGTTGTCACAATTAGAATAACGGAAACGAGCACGCAGAGCCAGGCGAACCAGTCCCCAAAACGCGTGTAAATCGTCTCATCCGTTCGAAAATCATAAGGAAGATCGGCCGCAGCGCGCACATCCGGCGGAAGCGGCTCGAAGATGCGGCCGTAAGGGTCGATCGAAACGGTAAAGCCGTTATTCGTGGAGCGCACGATCCACCGGCGGTTTTCCACGGAGCGCACCCGCGCCATGCGCAGATGCTGCTCGGCGGCAGCGGACCGCCCAAACCATCCGTCATTCGAAATGTTGATGAACAGCTGCGCACCGCTCGCGGCAAACCGGCGCACTTCGTCCGGATAGATCGCTTCATAACAGATAAAGACGCCGAACTTACTCCCTTCGGGAAGCTGCCCGACAACGTACTTGTTGCCTTTGTGGAAGCCGCCCACTTCGCCGGACAGGCTGGTCACCACGCGATGGATCAATGGAAACGGCTCATACTCACCGAACGGAACGAGATGGACTTTGTCGTATACGAATACGCGCTGGCCTTGCGCGTCAAGAAGCAGCGCGCTGTTGTACGGCAGGAGACTGTCGTGGGGCGCAGCTTCGGATGGGTCCACGGCTGATTTCCATTCGATGACTCCTGCAAGGAATGGGTGTCCGAAACGGATCGCCAGGGTGGAGGCCATCTTTGCGAATTGCGAATCTTGAAAGGAGAAAGGAGCGGGCGCTTCAGGCCACACAAGAAGGTCCGGCTTCTCGGCCGCAGGTGCGAGGCTGATTCGTTCGATTTCCTGGAGGTCCGCGGCGTGCGCCTGAAACCAATCCGCGGGGTACGATTCCACTTCCGGAAAATTGAGCTGCACGGCGCGGGCGAAATGGTGAGCCTCCGCTTTTGGCACCATTCGCGGTCCGGCAATCGCAGCGCTCAAAAGAATTGCTGTTGCAGCGGCTGTGTACCCGATGCGTCTGCCGAGTGTCAGTCTGTTCGATGCGCTCGTCCAAGCGAGCAGTGCGTTGAAACCCGCCACGAGAAAGGATAGCCCGTAGATTCCCGTCATGGTCGTGAGCTGAATAGAACCCAGATTCGCGGTTGCGGGATAGCCAAGCAAATTCCAAGGAAAACTAATTTCTGGCAAATGCGTCCGAACAAATTCGAATGTCACCCAGATAAATGGCGCACCGATGCATGCCAACCCGATACTTTGACGGGACAGCCGGTGAACGGCCCAAGCAAAAGCGCCAGTGAGAATTCCCCAGGCAATGGCGATCAGAAGCAAGAGGCCCCATCCACCGGCTACCGAGAGGCCGCCGTGAACGGTAAGAACCGTCGCAATCCACGGAACTGACGTCAGCACAAAAAGAAACCCATGCAGAAAGCCGCACCCAAACGCCACGCGAGCTCGCGCGCCAAACAAGGAAGGGAGGAGAACCCCAATGCAAACCCACGAATAGATACTCAGATAGAGACCGGTGTAGGAGAGAGAAAGCGCGGCGCCAGACACCGCGCCGACTATGAGACGCAAGCCCGCGGGTATTTCCGAATCAGCCTGCGGACGAAGATAGGAGAGCCAACTGCCCCGAGGCATCAGTGTTTCACGATGGCTTTAAAACCTGCGCCCTCGAGGCCTTTCCGGGCCGCGTCGGCGGCCTTTGGATCCGCGTAAGGACCGACTTGCACGCGGTAATACTTGTCCGCATGAGGAGAAAAAACGAACGCGGGAAAATTTTTCTTCTGCAAACGCGTCGCGAGTTCCAGCGCATCCGCTTCTTTTGTCAGCGCCGCCACTTGCACCGTGTATGAGCCCCCTGGAATGAGCGGCGCGTTCGGGGGTTGCGATGAAGCGCCGGCCGTTTTCGGTGGCGCCGGGCTCTTCCTAAGCACCGGCATGCTTTTTCGTGCCGGCGCAGGCACGGCCACCACGGGCTTCAGGCGGTCCAAGGTTTTTCTACTGTCGCCCGCGTGATAAAACTCCCAATCCGAATTCGGTGGAGCCTCCGTGTCCGTCGGCGCGCCGGCAGGAGCGGGATTGTTCGTGTGCTTCGAACTCGTGTCCGTTTTGGGAAAAACGGATTTCTCCGGCTTCTTGAAAAAATCTGTTGAGGCACTCACCCGGCTATCGTACTGGTTGCGCCCCATTACGTAGCCGAGCGTGAAAAATACGCCTGAAAACAGCAGCATGAGCATGAATAGGCCGATGACATGCCGGCTTTCGAGCACACGCTCTCCGGCGCCCCCTCGTTTTCCCCCAGAATCCATTCTTACTTTTGCCGCCCTCCTAAATTCTTGGTCCACTGATTAATGATATCGATAGGCAGCGGAAACACAATCGTTGTGTTCTTCTCGACACCTATCTCGGTCAGAGTCTGCAAGTAGCGGAGCTGAATTGCGGAAGGCTGGGTCTCCAAAACTTTCGCGGCATCCGCGAGTTTCTGCGAGGCTTCGAACTCTCCTTCGGCGTGAATAATTTTTGCGCGGCGTTCGCGCTCGGCTTCCGCTTGCTTTGCGATAGCGCGCTGCATCTGTTCGGGGATGTCGACCTGTTTCACCTCGACTTTAGAAACCTTAATGCCCCACGGTTCCGTGTCAGTGTCGAGTATGACCTGGAGCTTGGCGTTGACCTTATCGCGCTGCGAGAGTATTTCATCGAGTTCGAACTGTCCGACGACACTGCGAATGGTCGTCTGCGCGAGCTGCGAAGTTGCATACGTATAGTTCTGAACCTGCGAAAGCGCCTGATTGGCGTCGACCACGCGGAAGTAGCAAACGGCATTGACCTTCACAGAGACGTTGTCGCGGGTGATAATATCCTGCGGCGGAACGTCGAGCGTTTCAATCCGCATGTTGATGCGGTAGAGTGTTTCAATCGGCCAAAAAACAAGATTTATGCCGGCGCTCTTTGCCTCAGGTATCAATCGTCCGAGCCGAAGTACCACCCCCCGCTCCCACTCCTTGATGATGTACAGCGAATTCCAAAACCAGATAAGCCCGAGGCCCACGATCAACGCCATCCCAACAAAACCAACTTCCATGTTTTCCTCCTGAAGGTGAGAATTCCTATTTCGCCGCGGAAACAGCCGTACCGGCCGGTTCAACATACAGCTTCAGTCCTTCGACATGCAGAATCCGGACGGCCTCGCCTTCCTCGACAGGTCGCGAAGATTCAGCACGCCACAACTCGCCATGTACGCGAACCATGCCCTCAGCCCCCGCGGACAGCCGCGCAACCGCGATGCCCTGCGCTCCGATCAGTTCCTCTTTTCCCGTCGCCGTTTTCCATTGCCGCGACCGCAACACCAGCCGCATCAGAAACACGGCCAGCACCGCGAAGGGCAGCGTTCCCGCCAGCGCTACGCTTACGCTCACTCCTCCGGGGGTGAGTGGTGAGCGAATCAGGAAGATCGCTCCCAGAAACATCGACACGACTCCGCCGAAAGCCAGTACACCATGACTCGGAGCCTTGGCTTCGAGTATGAAAAACGCCAGTGCCAGCGCAATCAGGAACAAGCCCGCAAGATTGATGGGCAGAAAATTCATGGCGTAGAGTGCGAGAATCAGGCAAATACCCCCGATCACTCCGGGAGCGATCACCCCCGGATGCGTAAATTCGGTATACAGGCCAAGAACACCAAGAATCAGCAGCACAAAAAAAACATCGGGCTGGACAATGCGAGCAAGAAATTTCTGCCGGGTCGAAAGTTCAAAAGGGGTGCGCGCCGCATTCTTCAGGGAGAGCTTCGCCGGGGCGCCGTCGAATCGCGTGATCGTCCGGCCGTCCAGTTGCCGCACCAGATCATCGGGCGAACTCACGATCAGATCGATCATTTTCCCGTCCAATGCTTCCTTCTCCGTAAAAGCACTACCTTCGGTGATGGCCTTCTCGGCCAGCGCGGGGTTGCGTCCACGTCTCTCCGTGAAACTCCTCAGAAACGCGGTGGCATCGTTGTTGATCTTCTTTCGAAATGCATCATCAATCTGCATGGGCAGAAAACCTCCAATCGCCATGACCGGTGTAGCCGAGCCCGTATGTGTCCCCGGCGCCATTGCGGCGATGTCCGCGGAGAGAAGAATGTAGAAGCCCGCTGAAGCTCCTCGCCCACCCGTCGGCGAAACGTAAACGGCCACCGGCACGGGCGAGGCCAGGATGTGCTGAACCATGTCCTTCATCGAATCGCTGAGCCCCCCCGGTGTGTCCATCGTGATCAAAACAAGAGCCGCGTGACGACCGGCCGCGTCGGCAAGACCTTCATCAATGTAGGTAGCCAGGATGGGATCGACTACGCCCTCAAGACTCAGTTCAAGAACGAGAGGACCGGACGAGTGTTCTTCCGCAGCGACCGCAGGCATCAGGAAGAAAATCACGCCAGCACACAGGACGCAGAAAAGGAAGGAGGACGCAACAAATCCGGATCGCTCGGGACAAAAGGATCGCCCCATTTTATGGAACCAATCGGTCATTGCGCACCTCCGCTTGGTTTTTTCTCGCTTGGTTTGGAATTCTGCAGGTGTTCGAGCAGTTGCTTCGCTTCTGCATAGTTCGGCGCCAGCTTCAGCGCTTTTTCGACTTCCGCCCGCGCGAGATCCGGCTTCTTCTGCTCCAGATAGATTTTCGCAAGCATCGTTCGCACCACGGCGGAATCACGCGCTTCCAGCGAAGCTTGCAATTCCTTCACCGCATCATCCATCTTGCCCTGGCGGCGGTCAATTTCGGCAAGCCCACGGTGCGCCGCGGCGCTGCTGGGATCAGCGGCAAGAACAGCACGAAATTCCTGCTCCGCAGCATTGGCGTGTCCCGCGGAAAGTTCCTGCCGGCCGCGCCGAAGGTGCGCTACGGGTGTTTCACTCGAAGAAGCGGAATCAGCCGCGCTCGCAAGGAGCTCGGCCGATTCAATCTCCGCGCGAAGAGCCGTTATGTCGAGCTCGGTCTTGATGCGATTCAGCCGCGCCAGGGTTTCGTTCTTGGCGTCCAGACGAATCGCAGGGAGTCCGTTTGGACCAAAAGTTTCCTTCGCCGCCTCGCGTTCCTGGTCAGCCTCGGTCTTGTTACCGGCCGCTTCCAGGGACAGTATCAGCAGGGCCCGGTCCTCCGAGTTATCCGGCTCGCGTTCCGCGGCTTCGCGGAAATATCCCGCCGCGGCGGCTGGATCATTGGTTTGTAACGCAAGCAGGCCAAGATTGAATGCATAGTCGTCTTCGTCGGGATCCAACTCGGCCGCGCGGCGAAAATCCGTTTCCGCCGCAGGCGTCTTGCCCTGCCGGGCCCGCGCAATCGCCAGATCATTCAGAATTTCCGGCAGGTCCGCTCCGGAGACCATGTTGTTCTTCAAGGCCTCCTGCAACGAAATGAACACTTCCTCGGCGTGCTCGGGCTGGCCAAGCAGAAGCCGGCAGACTCCGGTTGCGAAGACCGCTTCCACATAGCGATCGTGAGTCTTTGGCACCCGCGCGTACCAGGGGAGCGCGGAGTCGTAGTCGCGCCGCGCGAAATAAGCTTCGCCCAGTGCGAAGTCGGCTTCCGGCCATTCCGGCTCCAGGCGCGCCGCTTCCCGCAGTTCTCGCAAACGCGCGTCATCCTCGCTGGCCAGCAAGCCGCGAATGTAATGTTCAAATGCATCGAGACGCAGCGGACGCTGGCGTTTTGTGAACTCCGCGAGACTCAGCGCATAATTGCGATCGTAAGCGGAGAGCATTCGCCAAACCAGCCGGGAGTGCAGGTCCATAAGCGATTCCAACGTACCGGTTTCCTGCAACGCCGGCAGCAGTCGCGCTGGACTCACCTTTAGGATCCGTGATTCGATGGTGAGCGACGTCCCGTTTGCCGTGAATCGGCCAAAAACGACAAAATCTGCGTCAAGGTCTTCCGCAACATGAAGCATGGTCGCGCGGCTGAGTTTCGAAGAGCGCGGCAGGCCATACCGCTCCAGTTCGACAAGCCGCCCCGCGTGCGAATACACCTGCTCGCCGGCTGCCGACAGCCGCTGGATGGTCAGTTCCTCCAGGCCTTCGCCAAGCCAATCCAATCGTGGGGATGCGCCGGCATTTTCAAACGGAAAAACCAGATAGATTCCCTGCTGATAAGCTGCGGCAGTTCTCTCATGCGCAGGGGGGGCAGATTGTTGGGCGGCAGCCGAAGTGGTTCCAAGAACGACGACCACGGAAAGTAAAACCAGATAATGCGCGCTGAAGAAAGGGCGCTCCATGTCTGTGGCATTGTAACAGACGCAAGGGCGCGTTTCGCGCCGGACGTGCGGATCGAAACCGGTTCACGGTTGCGTGCTGCCGGGGGACTTAGGAGCAAGAACTTCTTGTATCGCCGGATCCTTCAGGGCCGCTGCAAAAGAGGGATCGGATTTCACGGCCGACAGCTCTTTGTAGCCTTCGTCTTTGGCCTTTCGCAGATAAATCAGGCAACGCTCCAAGTTACCGGCTTCCGCGAACGACTTGGCAAGCAGGAAATAGAATCGCCCCCGGTCACCCACGGAGCGGTCCTGCAGAATCGACCCGCTCCTCGAGCTGTTGTGCTCGAAGAACTGTGGATCCAACGTCAGTGCTTGACGGAACGAGGAGATGGCCTGCTGGTATTTTTTGTCGCCAAAATAGGCATAGGCAAGGTTGCTGTGGAGGACGGCCATGTCATTACGAATGGTGATCGCTCTTTGATACGCCTTGATGGCCCGGCCGTACTTCTTCCGCTGATACCAAATTGTCCCAATGTTGTTCTGCGCGTCGGCATAGGAAGGATCAACCTTCGAGGCACGTTCGTAATATTTCAGCGCCGGCCCCAAAGCCGCCTGTTGGTGCAGGGCAATCCCGAGCTTGTTCAGATACACCGGATTCCGGGGGTTTTGATCGGCAAGCCGCTTATAGGAAAGTGCCGCCTCTCGATAATCCTTGCGCGCCATGTAAAGATCGGCAAGCTGCTCGTCGGTGAGCTCCGGCTTTACGACGATGACGGATGACTCTGCCGGCGATTGTGGCTGCGACTGCCCTATCCGCGGCGCCACCGGCGCGCCCGGGGTCTCAACGAAAGTCTGTCCTCGAGTGGGTAGGGAAAGGGTGAGGAGGAGAACGATCGCTGGAAACGCCATTATGATTCTGGTCATGGCGAATCTCCCTTCTCCGGCTTAGGCTTGGCCTTGTCGGGGTCCTTCTTCTTACCCCCAAAGATACCAAAAATCTTCTGTAAAGGATTCTTTTTCTTTTCGCCGGATTGCGCAGAAGTATCGGCCGCGGCCTGGCCGGTTGCATTGGGCGGCCGGTTGGGATCATAAGGCGTGAGCGGCTGGCCATTTGCATCCGTTTTCGGCGTTTTGGGCTCGCCCCCAAAGACTCGAGAGAGGATGGAGCCCGCGGAAGTGAAAAGGTTATGTCCCCCGTGGACTTCGCAGTATTCGGTCGGTGCGGAGCCGACGACATAGACCTCTTCCCGGGTGGTTGGACAGTTGGCCGTCGCGAGCTGCAGGGTATCCGGATCGATGAGCACGGATTGCACTCCATCCGGCATGGTAAAATCCTTCACATCCCGATATTGCGCGAGCGCCGTGGCGCGCGTCATGAAGTCCGCCCAGATCGGTGCCGCCACTAGGCCGCCGGTGACTCCGAGGTCGCGATTGTCATCGAAGCCGATCCAGATCACGCAGAGGAGATTCGAAGTGAATCCCGAGAACCATCCGTCGCGGGAGGTCCCGGTCTTTCCTGCGGCGGGAAGTGTGAAGCCGCGCGCGCGGACTCCAGCGCCCGTGCCCCGGTTCAGGACGTCTTTCAGCAGGCTGTCAACGAGAAATGCGACTCGTGGATCCAGCGCTAGGTGTGTCTGCGGCGTGAACTTTTCGAGCGGCGTGCCGTCCGCGTTGACGACGATGCGCAGAAACTGCGGCTCCGCGCGCGTCCCCAGTGTGGCGAACGTCGTGTACCCCGCGGCGACTTCGATCGGCGTCATCTCATACGCGCCGAGAGCAACCGCGGGTGTCGGCTGAATGTTCATGCCGAGGCCCATTTTCCGTGCGACTTGCACGACCCGGCCGTAGCCAATGAGTTCCGCTACTTTGACGGTCGCGACGTTGAGAGAATTCGTCAGCGCGTCGCGCACCGTGACCCGCCCCATGAATCTTTCGCCATAGTTGTTCGGCGTGTATTCCTTGCCGTCGAATTCAAACGTCGTCGGCTCATCGTCGATTGTCGTGGCGGGCGTGATGATCGGCTGCACGCCGTCAACGGCATTGTCGAATGCCGCGGCATAGACGAACGGTTTAAACACCGAGCCGGGCTGGCGACGCGCCAGCGCATGATTGAGCTGGCTCTGCCCGTAGTCGCGCCCGCCAATGACGGCCTTGATCTCCCCGGTCCGGGGATCCAGCGCGACCAGCGCCACTTGGGCCTGCGGGATCGGCTCGCTACTTCCCTTCTTGGCCTGCTCGCGCCGCCACTTGTCGTACTTCTTCGCCAGGAGCAGGTCCACGTTCTTCATCCCCGCATCGACGGCGGCGGCCGCGGCACGCTGCAAAGCAGGATCAAGCGTCGTATAAACACGGAAATTCTCGCTCAGCAGTTCGTTCTCGGAGTATTTGTCGAGCAGGTGGTCTTTCACCATGTCGACGAAATAGGGCGCTTCACTCCCCGAAATCGAGGTCCGGATAATCTTCAGGGGCGCGCGCTTGGCCTCCTGAACGTCTTCTGTATCGATGTATTTGTTGTCGAGCATCTGCGTCAGCACACGATCGCGAGCCTGCACTCCGCGCTCGGGGTGACGGTCGGCGGACGAATAAAAATTTGGCGCGCGAATAATTCCCGCGAGGTAGGCGCATTCCGGCAGCGCCAGTTGCCTCAAATCCTTTCCGAAGTAGGCGACGCTGGCCTCCGAAAATCCGCGAATGCCAAAGCTCCCGCGGTTGCCCAGGTAAACTTCGTTGGCGTACAGCTCGAAAATTTGCTGCTTGTTGAAGCGCTGCTCGAGCTCGATGGAAATCATGGCTTCGGCCAGCTTCCGCCGCCAATTGCGATCGGTCGACAGAAAGAACGTGCGCGCCACTTGCATAGTGATGGTGCTCGCGCCCTGATAATGCTGGCTGCTGTGCCGCACGTCGGCCCACGCCGCCCCCATGATGCGGATGAAGTCAAAGCCTCCGTGTTCGAAGAAGCGCTTGTCCTCGGCAGAAAGAATCGCGTCTACCAGCATTGCCGGCAAATCTTCATAGCGCACTGGCCGCCGCTTCTCACGCGCGCTGTCGAAAAGATTGGTAATGAGTTCCGGTTCGATTTCCGCGGTATCGAGTTCTCCGCCGCCTGAAAGCGGTTTGATGGATCGAATGCTCTTTCCTCGGAATTGAACCGCCAAAGCATTGTTCGCTGCGAAATAGGAAAGCTTCGAAGGCCGGATATCGACGGTGTTTTCTTGAACGGTAAATTGACCGATGGCATTTGCATCCTGTATCGGACGGTATCCAACACGGGTGAGATACGCGGTCAGATCTTCCGGCCCCCAAGCTTGACCTGCCGAGATATGCTCCGGCGCGGAGAAGATCTGCGTGGTGTTCTGCAGCACGTTACCGGAGAGCCGCGCATCTATCATGCGCGAGTATTTGATGTAATAGTAAGTGAATGCTCCGCCGGCGGCTAAAAAAATGGCGAAGACCGTGCCCAGGGTCGTCAGGCCGATGGTTGAAGTGAAGAATCCCTTTTGAACGCGGATGCGCAAGTCTTAGCTCCCGAGGGCCGAACTTTTATTGTCTCGCAAGACCGCACTCTGGGAAAGACGATGTTCCTTGACGCCTGGTTGCCAACAGAGCGAACAGCTGCGGTAGCGATACCTCAGATCAGAGCCTTATTCTCGCTGGACGGAGAAAAATGGAGATCCATGTGGTAGAACAGCAAGTCCACGGGAACGGTGTATTCCGTCGATATCCTCACGACGGAATTGGTGGTGAACACCTTGATGGCGTCGCGCTTCACCGGAAGTTCCAATTCCTGCACAATCTTGAAAATATTGTCGCGAATCTGATCTTCGGTGTAGCGATTCACGACCGCATAGCGCGCCTGCTCCTGCATTTTGTCGGAAAGCTGATAATTCGAAACATAGATAGGCACGATCTTGACTGCGGAATAGATAATCAGCAGCAAGATCGCCAGGTAAATGACGCCCTTGAGCTTGCCCTCTCCCCGTTCGGAGCGGTGCTGCGCTGGCGCACGGCGATCTCGGGTGCCTTCAAAATGCACTAGATTCGTCTCCCCTCGGTCCGTACCTGCCGCAGGATGCCCGCGGCTGCAAACGGCAAGGCGTGAGTCCTCGACTTGTTAAAGCTAACACCGGCGCGAACGAGAGTCGAGAAATTGGCGCGGGACATGTTCCCGGAGAGAAACGGGCCTAGTAGGCTCGGGCGAAGATCGCGCGCGCGGCGGCTGGCCGGCCGCAGTAAACGCAATTCCCGCTTCCACCCTCCTGTTCCAGGGGGATGCAGCGCATGGTGGCACGCGTTTCTTCCTTGATTTTGGCTTCGCAATCGGCACTCCCGCACCAAAAGGAGAAGGCAAAGCCATTCTCAACGGCCCTCTTCAGGTCATCGTAGGTTTTCGCATCGTGAGTGTTGCTCTTGCGAAGAGCCAACGCCTTGTCGTGAAGCGATTGCTGGATTTCCGCCAGCAACCGCTCGATGGTGGCAGGCAGGCCGGCGAGCGAGGCGCTGACCTTTCCCTCCCTGCCAGGGCGGTCGCGGCGCGCAAGAACGGCGGCTTGTTTGGCGACGTCCTTGGGACCGAGTTCCACGCGCAGCGGGACTCCGCGCATCTCCCAATCATTAAATTTCCAGCCGGGGCTCTGACCTTCGCGTTCATCGAGAGTCACACGGATGTTGGCATGTAGCAGCCCGGCCTTCAGTCTGCGCGCAGTGTCGAGGACGGACACCTTTTCTTCGTCGGTCTTGAAGATCGGGACGATGACGACCTGATGAGGCGCAACCTTCGGCGGCAGGACCAGACCCTGATCGTCGCCGTGGACCATGATGATGGCGCCAATGATGCGTGTGGAGAGGCCCCACGATGTCGTCCAGCAATGCTGCAACTGGCCGTTCTGGTCGAGGTATTTGACCTCGAAGGCTTTGGCAAAATTCTGTCCCAGAAAGTGCGAGGTGCCTGACTGAAGCGCCTTGCCGTCTCCCATCATCGCTTCGATGGAGTAAGTCACGTCGGCACCGGCAAATTTCTCGGCATCGGATTTTTTCCCGGGGATTACGGGAATCGCCGCGTCGTTTATCGCAAAATGCGCGTAGATATCCAGCATCTGGCGCGTCTCCGCTTCGGCCTCTTCACGCGTCGCATGCGCGGTGTGGCCTTCTTGCCAATAAAATTCGAGCGTTCGCAGGAAAAGTTTCGTGCGTAATTCCCAGCGAACCACGCTGTTCCACTGGTTCATGAGTACCGGCAGATCGCGGTACGACTGGATCCACTTGGACCACATGTGGCCGATGATGGTCTCCGATGTGGGGCGGATGACCAGAGGTTCGGCGAGCTCCTCCCCTCCGCCAATGGTGACGACGGCAAGCTCGGGCGAAAACCCTTCGACGTGATGCTTCTCCTTGTCTATGAAGCTGCGAGGGATGAGCATCGGGAACGCCACGTTTTGATGGCCGGTGGCCTTGAAGCGGCGGTCGAGCGCCTCCTGGATGTTTTCCCACAGCGCCCAGCCGTAGGGCCGCACGATCATGCAGCCGCGCACCGGCGCGTAGTCGGCAAGCTGCGCCTTGACGACCAGCTGGTTGTACCACTCGGAAAAATCCTGTGCGCGGGTCGGAAGTTTTTCTTCGGCCATGCGGCGGTTTGTCCATTCCTCTCAGATTCGATGACTCAAGGTGAGTAAACTCGAAAGCGTATCGGACGCGCTCCCCAGTGTCAACGAACCCTGCCTGTGTGATTAGGAAGCACAGATTCCTTTGGGGGCAACTCCTGACATGGCGTTCCGCATCGCATAGTTCAACCCGGTCCGCTCCGCGCATGTGAGGTGCGAAATCATGTTACGGGCCATGTCCCTGCGGCCCCTGGTGTTCCTGAAGCTGCCGGTTCTGTCGTTCCTCGTGGCCGGTGTGGCCGTTTCAGCCAAAGCTCAAGATAAAGTTGAACTATTCGGTGGTTACTCTTATTTGCGGGCATCTGTTCAGGTCGGGCAGTTCGGGCCTCTCGGTCCAGGAACTCCGTGCCCTCCCAATTGCGGCACTCCGCCGACTATTCCACAGCAGGCAAATCTGAACGCATGGGAGTTGTCGCTCCAGTACAAACCGATACCCTTCCTTGGCGCGGTTGCGGACTTCGGCGGCAACTATGGCACTCTGGATGGTGCCCGTACGCGTGTTCACACCTTCCTGGTCGGTCCTCAAGTCTCTCTTCCAGCAAAGGTTTCTCCTTTTGCCCATATCCTGGTCGGAGGCGCTCGAAAATCGCAGGATACGCCAACAAATTTTGCGTTTTTTACCCTTGGCACGAGCACTTCGGTCGCCGCGGCAGCAGGAGTAGGCGTCGACTTTAAGGTCCTTCCGTTCGTTTCGGTCAGGCTCTTTCAGATTGACTACGTCCGGACTCGTTTGCACGCAGCCACTCAGAACCAGCCTCGCGTTTCCGCCGGTGTCGTCTTTCACTTTTAAGTCTGCGACGATAAACTCGGACATTCTCGATACACCGAGGTCTGCGGGTCTTGCGAGCTGTCACTCGTAGTCTTACTATCGCAATCGCTCGCATGGACGCATCTTGACCGGCGTCCATCCGGCTATGTTTCTTGAGGGAGAAATCACACTATGAAACGCTTCACTCTGATTTCCTTGTTGATTCTTTGCGCAGCGCAAGTCGCTGCCGCACAAGACTGGGCACGTGCGGCCCTGGAAAAGTCTTCGCGCCACCGCGAGTGGGTCGCCGTCAAGCACGATGGCCGCTCGGTCGAAACGTTTGTCGTCTATCCCGAATCGAAGGGCAAGACGCCGGTAGTGCTGGTCATTCACGAAATTTTTGGGATGACGGACTGGGTGCAGGATCTGGCGGATCAGGTGGCCGCGGCAGGTTACATCGCGGTCGCTCCCGATCTTCTCTCCGGCATGGGTCCGAACGGCGGCCGTAGCAGCGATTTTGCAGAAGGCAAGACCATGGAGGCTGTGAGCCACTTGAATCCCGACCAGGTGACAGCGGATTTGAATGCCGCGGCGGATTATGCGCTGAAAATCCCCGCTTCGAATGGCAAGCTCTTCGTTGGCGGCTACTGCTGGGGTGGCAGTCAAACTTTCCGGTTCGCAACCAACCGTAGTGACCTGGCGGCAGCTTTTGTTTTCTACGGCGGACCGCCGGAGAAGGACACGATGGCGCGCATCAAGGCTCCGGTTTACGGCTTCTATGCCGGGAATGATGCACGCATCGACGCGACCATTCCGGATACCATTACTCAAATGAAGGCGGCCGGCAAAACCTACGACCCGATAACCTACGACGGCGCAGGACACGGCTTCATGCGCGCCGGCGAGGCCCCCGACGCGAAAGACGCCGACAAGAAGGCGCGCGCGGACGCCTGGGTCCGCTGGAAGAGTTTGCTAAGCAAATAGAGGCGAGCACAGAATAGCGTCGAGTGATGCCTCCGCTGCGAATCATGGGAAATGCACAATCCCCGCATCTGGCAGTCGTCGCGGAAGGTCATCCTTGCTTCTGTTCGAGTTCCGCCCAGCGCGCGTAGAGCGTGTCCACCGTTTTCTGTGCTTCGTCCAATTGTCTGCACACATTCTGGAGAGTTATTCGATCGCTGGTAATTGCAGGATCTTCCAGCGCGTCGCGCTTGGATTGGAGGATCTGTTCTGCTTCATTGATGCGGCCTTCGATGGCTGCGAATTCGCGAGCTTCGGTATAGGAAAGTTTTCTTTTTGCGGCGGCGCGCGGGGCTTCGTCCCCGGCAGATCGAGGGCTCCGGTTTCCGTCCGCCGATTTGGGTGCAGCCATGGCCACCTGTGCGCGCTGCCAGGTTTGCCATTGCGAATAGTCCGCAAAACGCTGCGCTGCGCCAAAACCATCCAGCCCGACTACCACGGTCGAGACGCGATCCAGCATGAAGCGATCGTGCGTGACCAGCACCAGAGCTCCAGGGTACTCAAGCAGGCTCTCTTCCAGAATTTCCAGCGTGGGGATGTCGAGATCGTTGGTCGGTTCGTCCAGTAGCAGAACGTCCGCGGGTTGCAGCATGAGTTGAGCAATCAGGACCCGTGCGCGCTCGCCGCCGGAAAGCCGGCCAACCCGCTGGTTCAGATTTTCCGCCGAAAAAAGAAATCGTTCGGCCCACGAAGCGACATGGATGACCCGGTCCTGATAAATTATCGCGTCGCTGTCCGGCGCAAGCGCCCGGCGCAAAGTGATATCGGGATCGAGTTCACGACTCTGGTCGAAGTACACAATTCGCAATCCCTGGGCACGGCGAATTTTGCCGCACTCCGGCTTGATGCTGCCGCGCAGCAAGCGCAGCAAAGTTGTTTTGCCGCTGCCGTTTGGACCGACCAGCCCCATTCGCATCCCGGAGGTCACGTCGAAATGAATGTCTTTGAAGAGCGTGCGGCTGCCGACGCCGTAGGAAACTCCCTCGAGCGTGATGAGCTGTTTGGTCCTCCGGTTCGTCGCGGAGAAATCGATTTCGGCGCTGGCGCTGCGGCTGCGGGCGTTCATCTCCGCGAGTTCGCCGATCATCTCGTGCGCTTTGTCAATGCGCGCCTTGGCCTTCGTAGCACGCGCCTTCGGTCCGCGGCGCAGCCATTCAAGCTCGGTGTGAACGCGGTTCTCGAGCGATTCCTGCCGTTTTTTCTGTGCCTGCAAGTACTCTTCCTTCGCTTCAAGGAATGCGCTGTAGTTTCCGCTCACGCGCAACGCGCCGTCCTCATAGGCTCGATTGAGTTCCACCATTTCATTGGCGACGTTTTCCAGGAAGTAACGATCGTGGCTGACAACCACACACGCGAATGGCGCATTCCGGAGAACGAATTCGAGCCACTGAATGCCGGCGAAGTCCAAATGGTTCGTGGGCTCGTCCAGCAGAAGAATGTCCGGCGCCTGGACCAAAGCTTCGGCAAGCGCGAGCCGTTTGCGCCAGCCGCCAGAGAGCGTCGCGGCATGCGCATCAAGCTCGGCAAAGCCCGCGCGGCCCAGTGTTTCGGCAAAACGTGAGGCTCGCTCGGCTTCGGGAACGGTCGCTCGTTCGAGGGCTGTCTCGATTACGGAGCGAATGGTCACGCCTGGTGCAAACTCTGAAATCTGCGCGACGATACTGAGCCGTGTACCTTTGCGAATCGCCATGTCTCCGCTGTCCGGATTGACGCGTCCAACAAGCATCTCCAGCAGCGTCGACTTGCCCGAACCATTCGGCCCAATCACGCCGATGCGGTCCCCTTCGGACACGGTGAAAGAGATACTCTGGAAGAGCGGTGCGACACCATATCTCTTCGACAGTCCTCGCGCGCTGATGATCGGAGGCAATTTTTCGGTCTTCTCCTGCACCTAGTTTAACCTTGAGAGTCATGGCAGTGGAAACTCGGCAGGCTGTTGCTTCCAGCTCAAGTGAGACTATTTCTGATGTACAAATTTGACGCCCTGGTTCTTGGCGGCGGGAGTGCATATTTTTCTACAGAGCCAAATCCGGGAAGTGCAGCGCACCACGGAGTTCGCGGTGCGCACTGAATCCGGCGATTTTCGCGCGCCCGCCCTCGTGGTTGCCACGGGGGGACTTTCCATCCCCAGAATGGGCGCGACGCGGTTCGGATATCAATTGGCGGCCAATTCGGATTGAAAATTGTGGCGACCAAGCCGCGCTTGTGCCTTTCGTACTGGCCTTTAGAGATCGCAGCCGGTACTGCGACGTGGCGGGCGTGTCGGCGGAAGTGATCGCAAAGGCGGATCATCACGCCTTCCGCGAGAAGATGTTGATCACCCATCGCGGCTTGAGCGGGCCCGCGATCCTGCAAATTCCTGGTACTGGGAGAAGGGGCAGCTGATTCGAATTGGCTTAGCTACCGAACGCGGGATCACCGCAACAATTCGTGCCGTGAAGGTACGCGACATGGCAGCTGCGCGAACGGCTTTTCAGGGAATTCTGCCGAAGCGATTCGCTGAACGCTGGCTGGAAAACCATGCGCCGCAGGCTTGGAACAACGATGTCCTGGCAAAATGGGAGGAGCAGGTACACGAGTGGGTGATCAAGCCTGCTGGCACCGAGGGTTAAGCGAAGGTAGAAGTTACGGCAGGCGGTATCGATACCGCCGAATTGTCAAGCAAGACGATGGAGTCTCTCAAGGTCAAAGGACTATCTTTCACCGGTGAGGTTGTCGATGTCACCGGTCATCTGGGTGGATTAAAATTTCAGTGGGCTTGGGGCGTCGGGCGCCGCCATAGGACGCGCGTTATGAAAACAACGAAGGATCTCGAAGATTGCGTTCTTAGGAAGCCTTCTGCTCCGCGTAAGCAACATATTCCTCGTAGGGACCTTTGAAATCCTCGACTTTACCGCCCTGGAAATGCCAGATGCGCGTCGCGACTTCGTCAATGACGTCGTGGTCGTGGGTAACCAACAGCACCGTCCCGTCGTACCGCTGCAGCGCGATGTTCAGCGCGTTGATGGATTCCAAGTCGAGGTGGTTCGTCGGCTCGTCTAGCACAAGAAAATTCGGCTTCTGCAGCATCAGCCGGCAAAAAATCAGCCGCGCAGACTCGCCGCCGGAAAGAGCCCGCGTTGGCTTCAGCGCATCTTCTCCGCTGAATAGCATCTGCCCCATCAATCCGCGCAACTCCTGTTGCGCGGCCGAGGGATCAAATTGCCACAGCCAATCGATCGCCGTCATGCCTTTGGTGACGGATTCGCCGTGGTCTTGCGCGAAGTAGCCCACAGCTACTTCGTGTCCCCATCTCACCTCGCCGCCATCGATCGGAAACCGCTGGTCCTGGTCCTCGATGAATCCCGGCGCATTGCGAACCAGTGATTTGAGCAAAGTAGTCTTACCGGCGCCGTTGCGGCCCATCAGAGCGATTTTTTCGCCCCGCACCACACTCGCTGAGAATCGCGGGATCACCTTCAGATCTTCGTAGGACTTTTCGACGCTGCGAATCTCCAGGGGATGGCGTCCCGAATTCCGCTTCATATCGAACTTAATGTATGGGCGCTGGATATTGCTCCTCGCCAGCTCCGCCGTTTGCAAGCGCTCGACCTCTTTCTTGCGCGAAGTCGCCTGCGCGGAACGTGTCCCCGCGGAAAACCGCGCGATAAACTCCTGCAACTGCGCGATTTTTTTCTCGCGATTGGCGTTGTCCGCTTCGATGCGCCCGCGAATCTGCGTCTTGGCCATCACCATATCGTCGTATCCGCCTACGTACATGATGATGGTCTCGTAATCGATGTCCGCGGTGTACGTGCACACGCTGTTCAGGAAGTGGCGGTCGTGTGAGATGACGATCAGTACGCCTTCGTAGTCGCAAAGATATCTCTGCAGCCAGTGCACGGAATCGAGGTCCAGGTTGTTCGTCGGTTCGTCGAGCAGCAGCGCTGTCGGATTGCCGAAAAGCGCCTGTGCCAGCAGCACGCGCACCTTCTGTCCGCCCTGCAATTCGCCCATCTTGCGCTCGTGCAGCGCGCCCTCCACGCCCAGGCCGTCGAGCAACACTGCGGCATCCGCCTCCGCCGTGTAGCCGCCTTCCTCGCCAACGATACCTTCGAGCTCCCCAAGCCGCATCCCGTCGGCGTCCGTCAATTCGTCGTGTGGCTTGGCATAGAGTGTGCCGCGTTCTTCGAGCGCCTTCCACAGCGGTACATTGCCCATAATGACCGTGTCGATGACGCGATATTCGTCGAACGCAAACTGATCCTGCCGCAAAACACCCATCTTCTTGGGCCGGGTAATCGAGCCGCCGGTGGAGTCGATCTCCCCCGTCAAGATCTTCATAAACGTGGACTTACCTGCGCCATTCGGCCCGGTGACGGCGTAGCGGCGCCCCGCCATGAAGGTACAGGTCACGTTCTCGAATAGAACCCGCGGCCCGAACCGCATAGTAACATTGTTAACGGAAAGCATAACCCTCCAATTATAGCGCGGATTCGGCATTCGCGCTTGCCGCTGTGTACAACATTTTTGGGATAGAACATCCTGAGGAAAAAACGTGGCGCCACGCCTACGGCAAACCGAAAGTAAAGAGCGTCGACCCCACCGCGACCGCCACGTATTGTTTTCCGTCAATGGCGAAGGACATCGGCGACGAATACACCGACGCGCCGCATTGGAAATGCCAAAGCGCTTTGCCCGAAGCGGCCTCAAGCGCGATGAAGTTTCCCTCCGCGTCACCCGTGAAGACGAGTCCACCGGCTGTGGAAAGCACACCAGACCAT
>Ga0209577_10000919_pt1 | contig 29373 bp, 33 predicted proteins | sample GraSoiAngelo_109_FD_185874 | JGI IMG/M metagenome (GOLD analysis project Ga0209577, IMG submission 185874) | Grasslands soil microbial communities from the Angelo Coastal Reserve, California, USA - 14_0903_12_20cm (SPAdes) (version 2) | ecosystem: Environmental > Terrestrial > Soil > Grasslands...
CGATGAGGACGTTCGGCCCCTCGCGAGCCGGAAGGACGACGGCAATCGCGGGTCGCTGCACGCCGCGCAGCCGGCGGATGTGCAGGAGTGATGCGGCGAGCATTGCGCCGGTGTTCCCGGGCGAGACAACCGCGCCGGCACGCCCCTCGCCAACTGCCTTGCACGCAACGACGAGCGAGCTCTCCGGCTTCGCGCGCACTGCTTCCGTCGGCTTCTCGTCCATCTCGACGACCTGAGATGCTTCGATGAGCTCGAGTCCCTGTGTGTCGAGTCCGCGCGGTCCGACGATGACCGGTTCGACGGAAGCAGATTGCGCCTCCCTTGCCCCCGCGACGATCTCCTCGGGACCGCGGTCCGACCCCATGGCATCTACCGCGACCCGGACGGTCACGCCGTTACGGGATCGGCGCGAGCGGCGGCTCGATCTCGCGGCCGCGATATGTCTGGCACGTCGGGCACACCCGGTGTGGGCGCTTCGGCCGTCCGCACTGCGGGCAGAGGTTCAGGCGCGGGGATTCGATCTTGTGCTGCGCGCGCCGCTTGTCCCGCCTCGCCTTCGACGTTTTCTTCTTGGGGACGGCCATGAGCGCGGCAGTGTATCGGAGCCTTGTAACACCGCGTTACTTGGCGGTTCAGGCTTCGAGGTCGGCCGCGGGCGGACCCGGCTCCACGATCATCGGCGCGGGCTCGACCACACCACCGGCCGCCTCGGCCTGCGCGGACGTGGGCTCGAGCGTGTCTGGCATCGCGCCGATCGAGCGGACCGGAGAGAGCGCGACGAAGAGGAACGAGAAGAGCCCTCCGACCGCGCCGATCCAAAGTCCCGTGTGCAAGCCGAACGCCGTCGCAAGGCCGCCGCCTGCGAGCGTCCCGAGCGGAATCGTTCCCCACACGATCCAGCGCATGGCCGCGTTCATGCGACCTTGGAGGCGCTCCGGAGTAATCGCCTGGCGGAGACTGACCTGCGTGATGTTGTACGCGATCGCGCCGAACTGCACCACGAAGAATCCGACGATGAGAACCGGAAGTGGGAACGCCCTCGGCGCGAGCGGAAAGGCAAGCCCGCCGATTGAAGAAAGGACTGCCGGAAGGACGATCGCCGGACCCACGCCGATCGCGGCTTGCATTCGATTCACGACGAGCGCACCGAGGATCGCGCCGACAGAACCGGCGGCGAAGGTCCCGCCGACCTCGACGGACGAGAGATGCAGCGTGCGCACGGCGTACAGCACGAAGATGGCGAACGCGATGCTGCCGAAGAAGTTCGCGGTCCCGGTGCAACCGGCGATCGAGCGGAGAAACCGGTTCTTGAGGACCCAGTTCAAGCCCTCCTTCACCTCAGGCAGCATGGCCGGCCTTGGTGTGTCGGCCGTGCGCTCGGGCAAGACCTCCTGCTTGCGGATGGGGATCATGAAAGCCGTCGAAACGACGTAACTGATCGCGTCCGCGACGATGGCGTACGGCGCGGTGATCGCTGCGATCAGGCCGCCCGAGAGACTCGGGCCTGCGACCTGCGCCACCGACACCGTGAGCTGAAGCTTCGCGTTTCCCTCGATCAAATGCTCGCGATCGACGAGGAACGGCAGGTACGACTGATAGGCGACATCGAAGAAGACCGTGAAGATTCCGACGACGAACTGCACTGCGAGCAACTGCCACACCGTGAGGACGCCGAAGCCGTAAGCAACCGGGATCGTCGCGAGCAGCACAGCTCGTCCGACGTCGCCGAAGATCAAGATCGGCCGGCGTCTCAGCCGGTCGACCCAGACGCCCGCAGGCAGCGCGAAGATGATGAAGGGCAGGAATCCGAGCGTCGCGAGCAGTGAGAACACGAATGGGCTGACGTGCAAGACGACGGCCGCAACCCACGGAATGGCGAGCTGCGAGACCTGCGAGCCGAGCTCGCTGATCGACTGCCCGGTCCAGAGCTTCAGAAAATCCGGATGACGCCAAAGCGCCCCTTTCGGGGCCAAGCGACGACACAGGTCACTCATCGCGCGTGAGAGAGAGACGTTGCGAGCTCGTACGCTTCGCCGTCCTCCGCGTTGGCGGCACGGAAATCTTCCACGAGCCTTTCCAGGCGGCTCGCGAAACGCCGAGCATCCGCCTTGGTCAGCCGTGACACGACCGGATCTTGTTCGTCCTTCATCAGGAACAGACGAGCGGTTCGCCCGCAGAACCTCTCCGTGACTGCGCGAACACGGCGCGTGCGAACGACGCGAACGAGACCTGCGTCCTCGAGGACCTTCACATGGTGGCGGACGGTTCCCTTCGGGACGTCGAGCTCGTCTGCGAGCTCGGTGATCGATCGCGCCTGCTCACGAAGCAGGCCATTAGCAAACGTCAAAGCTGTTCGCGGAGCTTCTCCAGCTCTGCCCACCGCGAATCGCCGACTTCGAGCTCGTGCGTATGCGGCTCGTCGTTCAGGTTCTTGCCGCAAACCGGGCAGAGGCCGGCACACTCGGGACGGCACAGGATCTTCTCCGGCATCGCGAGCGCGAGAGCGTCACGCGACCACGTGCCGAGATCGAGCTTGTCGTCCACGACGTACTGCGTACTCAACTCCTCCGCTTCGCCAGGGCTCGTGGCCTGATATTCGCGCGCGTCGATCTTGAGCTCGAGCACGGTTTCGTCGAGGCAGCGAAAGCACGGGCCGTGAAGCCGCGCGTCGAAGCGCAGGTCGAGGAGTGTGCCCGTGCTCGCCTTGGTGATGGCGAGCTCCGACGGCACCTTCTCCGGCACGGGGATGTAGCGCTCGCCCGAGAACTCGAACGGTTCCAGCTCGAGCTCGATCTCATCGCGGTACTGCTCCCCCGACCGGAGCTTGACCGATCTGAGGTTGAAGCTCCTTATGGACTCAGAGTAGCGGGTTGCGCTCGGACTCTCATGCGGCGCAGCGGAACCTTTCCGATCACGATCAGGACGACTGCGAGCACGATCGCGGCGCCGGCAGCGAGCGTCGTCGGAGTGATCGACTCACCGAGAAACGCCGCGCCGAGCGCAACGGCTACGACAGGGTTCACGAAGGCGTACGTCGCGACGGTCGAGATCCGGACGTTCTTCAGCAGCCATGCATAGGCGGAGAAGGCCACGAGTGAGCCGAAGACCACGAGATACGCGAACGCGAGCAACTGGTGCGTACCGAATGAGCTCGCATTCAGCTGAGCCGGTTCTCCTCGGATCAGGCCCACCGATGCGGCGATCACGCTGGCGGCGAGCATCTGCATCGAAGCAGCGCGCAGCGGATTCTTCGGCAGCGGAGCACCCCGCGCGTACAGCGAGCCTGCCGCCCACGCCGACGTCGTTCCGAGCAGGACGAGCGAGGCGAAGACGTTCCCGGCTCCGCTCGGCCGGACGAGCAGCGCGACCCCGCCGAAACCGATGCCGAGCCCGACGATCGCAACGACGGACAGCCGCCGGCCGAAGACGATCCGGTCCATCACCGCGACGTAGAGAGGAATCGCAGCGACGATGAGCGCCGCGAGTCCCGACGCAATTCGAGTCTCGGCCCACGCGACGCCGGCATTCCCAACGGCGAGCAACGCCGCGCCGGCAATGATGCACGCAGTCCACTCGCGCAATGTTGGGCGACTTCCGCTTCGTGTCAGCGCGTAGAGCACGATCCCGGCGATGAAGAAGCGTGCCGACGACATCAGGAACGGCGGCATCGTCCGGTCGGTGACGCGCATCGCGAGGTACGTCGATCCCCACACGAGGTAGATCGTCGCGAGCGAGAGGCCGACGGCGGCCGGCGATCGACGGGCGAAAGCTGCAGTCACACACCCATGATCGGCATCGCGACCCTATTAGGACAAATCTAGGTAGAATGAGTTTCGATTATGGAACCTGATCGTTGGCTCGGCGTCGAACTGCGCCATTTCCTGGCTCTCGAGGCCGTCGCCCGCGAAGGGTCGTTCGGGAAGGCGGCGATCGCTCTCGGGTACACGCAGAGCGCCGTCAGCCAGCAGATCGCCATGCTCGAGCGCCAGGTCGGCCAGAAGCTGGTCGAGCGTCCCGGCGGACCCAAGCCCGTCTCGCTGACCGAGGCCGGACGGCTGCTTTTGACGCACGCGGCCGCGATCGCGGCGCGCGTCGCGGCGGCTCAGGCCGATCTGAGCGCGCTGGGCGACGGCGAGGCCGGCTCGTTACACGTCGGCGTCTTCCAAAGCGTCGGACAGCGGATCCTGCCGGCGCTCATGCGCCGCTTCATGGCCTCGTGGCCGAAGGTGGAGGTCACGCTGACCGAGTCGGCCGACGATCGCGAGCTGCTCGCCCTCGTCGAGCGGGGGGAGCTCGATCTGACCTTCTCCGATCTTCCGCTCGAGGAAGGGCCGTTCGAATCAGTCGAGCTGCTCCGTGATCCCTACGTGCTCGTCGTACCTGCGGATGCGGACATCGAGAACCCTTCCCTTCGCGAGATCGCGCAGCTGGACTTGATCGGACACAAGCACTGCCGCACGCTCGTCCGCCTCGAAGCGGCGTTTCGTCAACCACTGCGGTACGTATTCCAGTCCGATCACAACCAGACGGTGCAGGCCCTCGTCGCGGCAGGAGTCGGGGTTGCGCTCGTGCCGCGACTCACGATCGACGAACGCGACGACGCGACGCGCGTGATCGAGCTGCCGAAGCTTCCGCCGCGCACGCTCGCGGTCGCGTGGCATCGCGACCGCTACCGCTCGCCCGCAGCGCGGGCGTTCGTCGAAACCGCGCAGTCGATCTGCGCAGAGCTCGACGCCGAAGCGATCGCGGCCTAGACCCTAAGCCGAGACGAAGGGGCCGTCATCGTTGGATGACACCCCCGCCATGACCGTCTCTTGCGAGCGTTCTTGCAATCGTTCGCGCCCGCGCTTCACCGCAGTCAGGAACTTCTCGAGATTCGTCTCGAGCGTCGCGAGGATGGAGTCGGCCCAGTCCTCCATCTCGAGCTTCGTCTCGCGTGCCTGTCGACGAGCGTCGTCGACGATGTCCTGCGCCTGACGTTCGGCGATCTTGACGATCTCGGTCTGCGACGCTTCGCGCACCGCCTGCTCGCGCGCCTCGCCGAGCAGCCGGTCGGTCTCGCGCTTGGCTTCCGCGAGCATCTCCTGCCTCTCCTTCACGATCCAGCGCGCCTGCTTGATCTCCTCGGGGATCGTGGCGCGCATCTGGTCGAGGATGTCGTAGATTTCCTCGCGGTCGATCCGGACCTGATCGGTGAGCGGCACGGCCTTCGCGTTGTGAACGAGGTCGTCGAGCTTGTCGATGAGTACCAGGACGTCCATGGCGCCTAGTCTACTCGCCCGGGTTCTCCGGGGTGCCGGGCCGGCCGGCGGGGAAGAGTTCCTTGAACCGCTTCGCGACCGCCTCCGGGACGAGCTCGTCCACCCGTCCCCCGAAGCCGGCGATTTCCTTGACCCCGCTCGACGAGACGAAGCTGACCTGCGGGCTCGCCATCACGTACACCGTTTCGACCTCCGGCGCGAGGGTGCGGTTCAGCTGGTTCATCTGGAACTCCCACTCGAAGTCAGAGATCACGCGAAGGCCTTTTACGATCACCTTCGCCTCCCACTTGCGCGCGAACTCGACGACGAGCTCGGAGAAGACGTCGACCTCCACGTTCTCCCTGCCCGCAAGCGCTGCGCGCAAGAAGGAGACCCGCTCGTCGAGTGAGAACATCGGCGCCTTGTGTTGCGGATTGCCGACGACTCCGACGACGAGCCGATCGAAGATTTCCGCGGCACGGGCGATCACGTCGATGTGACCGTTCGTCACAGGATCGTAGGACCCGGGACAGATCGCGGTGATCATCCGTGCGCGAAGACCGTGACGCGAGTGCCGCCGTATGTGCGACTCGTACGAACGACGAACGGCAACTCCGGGTCGTTGCGTGCGTCGGATTCCAGGACGACGAGACCGTCCTCGGCGAGCACGAGTGGGAGATAACGCGAGAGCATGTCGTAGTCCGTCATCACGTAGGGCGGATCGACCAGGACAAGATCGTACTTTCTGTCCGCGTTCGCCTCCTGGGCGAGCGCCGTCGATACACCTTGGCGCACGATGGTCGCGCCTGTGAGACGTAGCTTGTCGAGATTACGCTCGATCGCGCGCACCGCATCCAGATCGCTCTCCACGAAGACCGCACTCACCGCGCCGCGGGAAAGCGCCTCGAGCCCCATCGCTCCCGAACCTGCATAGAGATCGAGAACGCGCGCGCCTTCGACCCACGGCGCGACGATGTTGAAGACGTTCTCGCGCACGCGGTCGGAAGTCGGACGCGTCTCCCGACCGCGTGGCGCGAAGATCGTGTGGCCCTTGCGCTCGCCCGCGATGATTCGCACGGAACGAGTCTAGGCGCGGTCAGCCCTGCAGCGGCTTCCCCGTTTCCACCAACGTCTTGAGACCGCTGAGGACCATCATCCACCCCGGTCCTGAAACGCTTTCCGCCGTCTTCGGTGCGCCTTCGAGTTGGTCGTGCACGACGGTGAGCAGCGTCACGCCACCGTCGTGCGGCTCGAGCTCCCACGTGACGCGGCTTTCGTCCTCCTCAGCCATCTCCGGGTCGTAGAGCGAGCGCCAACCGTGGACGAGCCGCCGCGGTGGGTCGTACTCGATGACGGGCCCTTCGGTGACGAGCTTTCCGTCCGAGTTGTGCCACGTTCGCTTTTCCGCGGTCGTCTCGAGCCGCTGGCCGTAGAAGTACAGCTCGGTGAACTCCGGCTTCGTGATCGCGTCCCAGACCTGCTCGGGCGTCGCTTTGATGAACACTTGGTACACCTGCGTCGTGGTCGCAGTCATGGTCGTCATCCCGTTTCCTCCAGCTTCGTCTTGAGATTCGCGAGCGCCGACACCTGGCGCTCTCGGTACTTGTCGATCCACCGGTCGTGGATGACGCGGATCGGAATCGGATTGAGGAAATGCAGCTTCTCCCGCCCCGACCGACGCGTCACGACGAGTCCGGCCTGTTCGAGGATTCGTAGGTGCTTCATGACGCCGAACCGCGTCATCTCGATCTCCCACTCGAGCTCAGTGAGCGTGCGGCCGTCGCGCTCGTAGAGCAGGTCGAGGAGGGCTCGCCGCGTGGGATCGGCGAGGGCCTTGAACACCAGGTCGTCGTCATTCGGCATCCCTGCGGGATAATAGGTGACCAAACGGTCACATGTCAAGCGGCGCTTCGAGGCGCGCTTCGGCCTCGTCGCGAAGCGGCCCTGGGCGCTCGGCCAGCTCGTCTGCGAGCGCCCGTGCGCGCTCGAGCAATCGTCGGTCCTTCCGCAGATGCGCGAACCGTAGGTCGGTGAGTCCCGACTGACGCGTTCCGAGCAGCTGCCCTCCCCCACGCAGCTCCAGGTCGACGTCGGCGAGCTTGAAGCCGTCGGTCGTTTGCACGAGCGCCTCGAGCCTTGCGACCGCTGCATCGGTGAGCTCTTCACGCGCGCGGGAGATCAAGAGGCAGTAGGACTGCTCGGCGCCGCGTCCGACACGGCCGCGTAGCTGATGGAGCTGAGCGAGCCCGAAACGATCCGCCTCCTGCACGATCATGATCGTCGCGTTCGGCACGTCGACGCCGACTTCGATCACCGTCGTCGCGACGAGCACGTCGAGCTCGCCGGCCTTGAACCGTGCCATCAGGTCGCGTCGCTCGGCGGGCCGTAGGCGTCCGTGGAGGAGACCGACGCGGTAGCCGCGGAGCTCGGCACGCTGCAGGCGCGCAGCCTCGGCCTCCGCGGCACGGGCTTGGCTCGTCTCGGATTCCTCGATCAGTGGGCAAACGACGTACGCCTGCCGGCCCTCGTCGAGATGCTTGCGCAGACGGGAGTACGCAGCCGCGCTCTTCTCCTCGGTCACCCAAGCCGTGACGATCGGCTTGCGGTTGGCGGGAGGCTTCGCGATCTCGGACACAGCGAGGTCGCCGTAGACCGTGAGCGCGAGCGTGCGCGGGATCGGCGTCGCGGTCATGTGCAGGACGTGTGGACTTCGTCCTTCGGTGAGTGCGCGCCGCTGCTCGACGCCGAACCGATGCTGTTCGTCGACGACGGCGACGGCGAGGTCCCGCAATTCCACGCCCTCCTGGATCAGCGCATGCGTACCGACGATGACGTCGGCGGACTGCGCGTGCGCGCGTTCACGCTTCGGCGATGCGCTCGTCAGCAGTGCGCACGTGACACCGAGCTCGCGACAGATCTCCTCGACCGTCAGAAAGTGCTGCTCTGCGAGCGTCTCGGTCGGGGCCATCAACGCGCCCTGTCGACCGGTCTCGACGGCCCTCAAGATCGCGTAGAGAGCGACGACTGTCTTCCCCGAGCCGACGTCACCCTGGAGGAGGCGCTGCATCGGTACCGATCGCCGTAGGTCGTGGTCGATCTCGGCGATCGCACGCTCTTGGTGGTCGGTCAGCCGGAACGGAAGCGCGGCGCGATACCTGGCGACGAGCTCTCCTGCCTCGCCGAGCGCCGGCGCAACCTCCGCCTCTCGTTCGCGTCGGCGAAGCGCAAGACCGACCTGCAACAGCAGCAGCTCGTCGAAGGCCAGTCGTGCGCGGGCGCGCTCGGCTTCGGCGAGCGAACGGGGACGGTGCAGCGTCCACAGCGCGTCTGTCCGTTCCGGTAGGCGTTCGTGTTGCTTGAGCTCCGCAGGCAGCGCATCGAGCGTCGCGCGCGGCAACGCAGCGGCGATGACCTCACGCAATTTCTTAGGCGTGATCTCTTCGCTCGCTGGGTAGACCGGCGCGAAATCGGCCGTCGCCGAGCGCTCGCCCACGTCGAAGGTCTTGACGAGGAAGTCGCCGCGTCCTTGCAGCCGCCCACGAAGTCGGACCCGCATCCCGGGTCGAAGCTGCTTCTCGAGCCACGGCTGGTTGAACCAGACCGCGGCGACCTTCTCGCCGTCGTCGGAGCAGACGGCAGTCTGCACGGTCAGCCGCCGACGCGTCGGACGCGTCGAGAAGCGCTCGATCTCCACGTCGATGACGGCTTCTTGGTCGATCGCGAGCTCCGAGATCCGCTTCTCGTCGGCCGGCTCTTCGTACCTGAACGGACGATGTGTCAGGAGGTCGCCGACGCGCTCGAGGCCCAGCTTCGCAAGCTTCTTCTGCACCGCAGGTCCGACGCCGGGAAGAACGTCGACCGGGCGGTCGAGGAGCTCAGGCCGCGGGAACAGGCGCGGTCGCGGCCACTCCTCCGGCACAGCGGTGGCCGCGAACTCCGTTGGGACGCGGACCTCGACCTGCACTGCGTTCATCGGTCGTCATCGAACCAGAAGAAGCCGACGGTACCCGGGCCGGCGTGCGTCCCGACGACCGCCCCGAGCGTGGTGACGAGCTCGATCTTCGCTTTCCCACGCTCGCTCCGCACCATCTTCTCGAGCTGTCGCGCGCGTTCCGGCGCGTCGGCGTGCACGATTCCGACGCGGAGCGATGGAGAATCCCGCGACGTCGACGTGAACTCCTCGACGAAGGCACGCATCGCCTTTTGGTTTCCTCGAACACGTTTGAGCGGGATCACTTCACGCTTGATCGTCAGGATCGGCTTCACGTGGAGCAGCTCGCCTGCCCAGGCTGCGGCGCGACCGACGCGGCCACCGCGACGCAGGAACTCGAGCGTGTCGACGGTGAAGACGAGACCGGCGCCCTCCCCGTAACGCGCGATGAGGGCGGCGATCTCCTCGTCGTTCGTGCCGCGCTCGAGGCGCCGCTGAATGGCGAGCCCGAGCATCGCGATCGCGGCAGACGCCGTTCCCGTGTCGATCGTGCGGACTTTGTCGCCGCCGATCTCGTCACCCGCTGCCGTGGCGCTGGCGAACGTTCCCGAGAGATCGCCGGACAGGTGCAGCGAATACACGCGCTCGTACGCGCCGAGCTCGCGGTACGTCTCCAGGAAGTCCCCCGGCGTGGGCTGCGAGGTCGTCGGCAGCTCGTCCGCGGTGCGCAACCGCGCGTAGAAGTCGTGCGGTGAGAGCTCGACGTAGTCCTTGAAGCTCTGCGTGCCGAACCGGACGTAGAGCGGGACGACGCGCCAGTTCGCAAAGCGTTGCGGAGCCTCCGGAAAATCGGCCGTCGAGTCGAGGACGATCGCTGTGTTCTCCGCCGTCAGCGTCACGCCGCGTGGGCGCCGACGGCACGTCTGATCGCCGCGACGATCTCCCCGAGCTCCTGATCCTTCGAGAGGCATGCGACCGCCCCGGCTTCGTATAGCGCGTCGATCTCGTGCGTATCGGCCGCACCGGTGAGACAGACGACCGCGACGCCCGGCGCGGCCGCGCGGACCGCCTTCGTCGCCTGTACTCCGTCGAGACCGGGGAGGCGGTAGTCCATCACGACGACGTCGGGCGCGTGGATCCGCGCGGCCGGGACGGCGTCGTTTCCGTCACCGACTGACGCGACGACTTCGATCCCGGACTGCAGACCGAGCAGGAGCTCGAGCGCCTCGCGGAAGACCTGGTTGTCCTCGACGAGGAGGAGTCGGATCGGCTCCGCCACCGAGCGAAGGTTATTCTGCCGCGAGCAGCAAGGGGTAATGCGGCTGGCCGCCATGCTGTACCTCGAGCTCGAGGCCCGGATGATCCTCTTCGAGCTTGCGAACGAGCGCCGCGAGATCAGGTTTCGCCTCGCCGGTCAGGAGCGTGAGAACGTCTCTCGGTTCGCTGAGCAGGCGCTCGACGACAGCGAGCGCCACCTCGTCGAAGCTCGCGCCGCAGGCGACGGGCTCGCCCAGCGCCAGCCCGAGGTAGTCGCCCCGTCGAATCGAAACGCCGTTCAGGCTCGCAGCGCGGACTGCGATCGTCACCTCGCCGGTCACGACGTCTCGCAGCGCAGATTGCATGGCAGAGACGTTTTCTTGCGCCGACGCGCTCGGATCGAATGCGACCGTGGCGGTCAGGCCTTCCTGGATCGAACGCGTTGGCACGACATGCACATTCGCGCCGCTCACCGCCACGGCTTGCTCTGCAGCTCCGATGACGTTCGAATTGTTCGGCAGCAGGATCACGTCGGCGGCCTGCTGCTGCTCCACCGCTGCGGCGAGGTCGCCGACCGCGGGATTCATGGACTGACCGCCCTCGATGACGTCGACGCCGAAGCTTTCGAAGAGCTTGCGGTTCCCAGAACCGGCCGCGACAGCGATCACCGCCGTGCGCGCGTCGGGCACGGCCTGCAGCAGACGCTCCGCACGCGCCGCCGTCTGCTGGTGCATGTTCGCGATCTCCACGCGTTCGATCGCCCCCATCGGCGTCGCCGCCGACAGCGCGGCACCGGGGTCGTCCGTGTGGATGTGGATCTTCAACGCGGTCTCGTCGCCGACGACGAGCAGCGAGTCACCGAGCGTGTCGAGCGTCGCCTCGAGCGCGCCGGCGTCGAGATCCGCTCCTTCGAGAACGAACATCGTGCAATAGCGATAACGCGAGAGTTCCCGGTGGATTGCATCGAAGCCAACCGTTTCGTCTTCTTCGGGAGCCGGCGCAACCTCTCCACCCGTCGCGGCCGCGGCGACACCGCGCACGATCTCGAGCAGCCCGGCGGCGCCCGCATCGATGACTCCGGCGTCGCGAAGGACGTCGAGCTGATCCTGCGTGCGCACGACGGCCGCTTCGCCCGCGCGCAGAAGCGCCGGCCACAAGTCTGCGGGACGCTGCTCGGCCTCGTCCGCGAGCGCGCGGATCGCGGAGAGCATTGTCCCCTCGACCGGTTCGCGCACCGCGCGATAGGCAGCGTCGCTAGCGGAGCGAAACGCGCGCGCGAGCATGTCGTCGTCGATCGTCCCGTCCGCGCCGAGGACGTCCGCCGCACCACGAAGGATCTGGGAGAAGATCACGCCCGAGTTGCCGCGCGCGCCCATCAATGCAGCCCGGGTGATCTCGCGAGCGAGCGTCGGCCTGTCCTCGGCGGCTGATTGGTCGAGGGCCTCGGTGACCCCGCGGAGCGTGAACACGAGATTTGTTCCCGTATCCCCGTCGGGTACGGGATAGACGTTCAGGTCGTCGATTCTGCGGCGGCTCGCTTCGAGCGACGCGAGCGCGGCCTTCGCGATTTCGCGTGCGCCCTCGAGATCCGCCGTCGGCGAGCGGGCCGCCACGCCCGGATTAGACCACGCGGACGCGGCGGGGGTTTGGCATCGCTGAGCTCGGGTGCACGTGCGATCTTCGGAGCGGTGCGCAGTTGTGCGAGCGCCTGCTCTTCGATCGCAGCGTTACTCCTAGACGGCCTTCTGGACCTTGCCGCCCTTCAGACAGCGCGTGCAGACGTACGCCCGCGTCGCCTTGCCCTTCAGGAGCACGCGGACACGCTGAAGATTCGGCTCGAAGCGACGCTTCGTGGCCACCATCGAGTGGCTCCGGTTGTTACCGAAGCTCGGCTTCTTCCCGCACACTGCGCACACCTTCGACATCGGCCGGGCAGTGTAGCCATAGACTGGCGCTGTGGACGAGCCGGTGCGCGGGAGTTGCCTCTGCGGCGGCGTGCGGTTCGAGGTCACAGGCCCGTTCCGTCGCTCCAACCACTGTCACTGCTCGCGCTGCCGCAAGCATTCCGGGACGTTCGGACTCACGATGGTCCGCGCACCACGCGAAGGCTTTCGGCTCGTCGCCGGTGAGGATCTGGTTCGCGTCTTCCGGCCGGACGGGGGCGCCGCGAAGGTGTTTTGCTCGGCGTGCGGGGCCTCGCTCTTCGGCGGGACCTGGCCGGAGGGCGACGAGGTGTCGATCCGGCTCGGATCGCTGGACGACGATCCGGGCATCAGGCCGCAGTACCACGCCTTCGTCGGGTCGCGCGCGGCGTGGGACGAGCTGCCCGACGACGGTTTGCCGCGGTACGAAGGTCCCGCGCCGAACGCCTAACGGGGCTGTGCGCTCGCGCGGAGCTGCGAGAACGCGTCTGCCATCTCGAGTGCGCTGCGAACGGCCTCGGCGCCCTTTTCGACCCGCGCCTCGGCCTGCTCGACACTTTCGACCGTCAGCACCCCGAAAGCGACCGGGACGCCGGTTTCGAGCGCCGCGAGCTGCAGACCGCTTGCGGCCTCCGACGCGATGTATTCGAAGTGCGGCGTCTCGCCCCGAACGACGCAGCCGAGCGCGACGACACATGCGTAGCGTCGCGTCTTCGCGAGCGCCATCGCAGCGAGCGGCAACTCGAACGCGCCGGGAACGGCCATCACCGTGATCGCCTCGCGGCGCACGCCCGCCGCGTCGAGCTCGTCGAACGCGGCTGCGAGAAGTTTGTTCGTAATCTCGCCGTTGAAGCGCGCGGCGACGAGCGCGACGCCCCGGCGCGCGCCGTCCGGTGCGCCTTCGATCAAGTTGACGTCGTCGGGAACGTAGAGCCCGCCCTCCGCATGTTCGGCCTCGGCGGTGCGGAGCTGTGGCCGCGCTTCCTCTTCCTCGCCCTCTTCGTCCTCGACGACCTCGGTCTCGACGACCGGCGCATCCGCATCGAGCTCGAGCGCCTCGGGCTCGTCGTCGCGCGCACCGACTTCCCCCGGCCAGCTCTCAGTCATTGTCCTCCTCGTACTTCAGGTCTTGATGATGCAGCCTGTGGCCGAGCTTGTCGCGTTTGGTCGCGAGATAGCGTGCGTTTTCCGGCGTCGGTTCGGTCTCGATCGGCACCTGCTCGACAACGGTGAGACCGAAGCCTTCGATTCCGGTGATCTTCTTCGGATTGTTCGTCAAGAGCCTGATCGTCGACAGACCGAGCATGGCGAGGATCTGGTTACCGATCCCGTAGTCACGCATGTCCGGCTGAAAGCCGAGTTCGAGGTTCGCCTCGACCGTGTCGAAACCGTTCTCCTGTAGCTCGTAGGCACGCAGCTTGTTGAGCAGACCGATGCCGCGTCCTTCCTGCGCCATGTAGAGCAGCACGCCGTGCTCCTCGACCGCGATCCGGCGCATCGCCTGCTCGAGCTGGTCGCCGCAGTCGCAGCGAAGTGAATGAAAGACATCGCCGGTCAAACACTCGGAATGGACGCGAACGAGGACGTTCGCCTCGCCCTCAACGTCGCCTTTCACGAGGGCAAGATGCCGCTTGCCAGTCAGCTTCTCGCGGAACGCGATCGCAGTGAAATCGCCGTACGCGGTCGGCAGCCGGACGCTCGTCAAACGTTCGACGAGCTCCTCCGTGCGGCGGCGATACTCGATGAGATCGGCGACGGTGATCAGCTTCAGCCCGTGCTTCTCGCAGTACGGAATGAGATCCGGTACACGCGCCATCGTCCCGTCCTCGTTCATGACTTCGCAGACGACGCCGGCAGGGATGAGTCCCGCGAGCCGAGCGAGATCGACAGCAGCCTCCGTCTGACCGGCCCGCACGAGCACGCCTCCTTCTCGTGCGCGTAACGGGAACACGTGGCCCGGCTGAACCAGGTCGTCCGGCTTCGACTTCGGATCGATCGCGACCTGGATCGTTCGCGAGCGGTCGGGCGCGGAGATGCCGGTCGTCACTCCTTCGCGCGCTTCGACGGAAACAGTGAATGCCGTGCCGTACGGCGTCTCGTTCCGCTCGGTCATCTGACGCAGACCGAGCTCGTCACACCGCTCCTCCGTCAAGCAGAGGCAGATCAGGCCGCGCGCCTCCTTCGTCATGAAATTGACGGCTTCCGGTGTCGCGAATTGGGCCGCGATCGTCAGGTCGCCTTCGTTCTCGCGATCCGCGGCGTCGACGACAACGACGACCTTGCCCTGGCGTACGTCTTCGATCGCCTCTTCGATCGTGGCAAACGCGCGGCGCTGCTGCACTTTCACGGCGCTCATGGTATTGGCTCCCAGGCCAACTCCGCGACCTCGAGCGTCACTCTCGTTCGCGAACGACGCCGTTGACCGCGCAAAGGGCGCCGTTCAGGCGCAGATAGCGCGCGTCGTCGGTGACGTGCTGCACGGTCGCGACAACGCGTCCCTCCTCCGGCCACCCCGAGAAGCGTCCACTAACGGCGCCTTCGCAACGGCCTTCGCCACGAAGGAGGTGATGCGCCTCCTCGCCGAGTCGGACAGTCCACGACCGCTTGTACCGAAACGTCAAGCGATACAGTCGGCTCAAGTCCCACGGACGAGTTTCTCGACGTACTTCGCGAGGACGTCGACCTCGAGGTTGATCGGAGTTCCGGCCTCGAGCGCGCCGCCCAGGGTCGTCGCTGCAAGCGTGTGCGGGACGAGCGCCACCGCGAAGCCGCGTTCGTCGAGCTGCGTCACCGTGAGTGCCACGCCGTCCACTGCGACTGATCCTTTCTCGACGAGGTAGCGGAGGATCTCGGGTGGTGCGTCAAACCATGCACGCACGCCTCCGTCGGCCTCGCGCTCCGTCGAGCGGACTCGTCCGACGGCGTCAACGTGGCCTTGCACGAAGTGGCCGCCGAGGGGATCGCCCGCACGCAAAGCGGGCTCGAGGTTGACCTCGTCGCCGGCCGTGAGCGCACCGAGGGACGAACGAGCGAGCGTTTCCGGTACCGCGTCGAATGCGAGCGAACCGTCGACTGCCGACGCGATCGTGAGACAGACGCCACTGACGGCGATGGAGTCTCCGACGGCGGCGTCTCGCGCGGTCTCCGGTGCTTCGACCGTCAGACGAAGCCCGTCTGGCGTTTCGTCGACGCCTGCGACGCGGCCGCGCTCTCGGACGATTCCGGTGAACATCGACGAATTGTCACGGTTCCGGCACGGCGCGTGACAGACATGTGAGAATTCCCGGTGTAGCCTCGTCGGCGAACGCCGCCGGCAGCTCCCACCCCTTGGGAGGGTGGGGGGAGGTGGGTGGGAACGCGCGTGTCCCTGAAGAGCCCTACGGCTCGTGAACGTAGGCGCTGAGCAGCACGTCGCCGCCGACCTGCTCCGCATGGAGGCGCTTTAACTGGATTTTCGTGCCGACCTCCGAAAAGAACGACAGGCCCTTACCCGAGATGCGCGGCGCGACGAAGACGAGGAGCTTGTCGACGAGGTCCTCTCGCAGGAACGACTGAGCGATCGTCGGACCGCCCTCGAGGAGCAATGACTGAACTCCCTCCTCGGCAAGCGTGCGCAACTCCTCCCCCAGGGCGCGACCGCGAAGCTCGAGCTCCGATCCCGCCGAAAGCGGACCGCGCCCGAACGCGAGCCGGCGCGGTTGACGCAGAGCGTGCACGTCCCGCGCGGTCAGCTTGGGATCGTCCGCGCGAACTGTGCCCATTCCGACCGCCACCGCATCGACCCCAGCGCGAAGTTCGTGCACACGTCGCCGCGCAGCCTCGCCCGTGACCCAGCGCGAACCGGGCAGGGTCGCACGCCCGTCGAGCGTCACCGCTGCTTTCAGGATCACGAACGGCCGGCCCCGAGCGGCCCAGGTTCGCCAGGCTTCGTTCTGGCGACGCGCTCGGAACGAATCGGCGAGCTCGACCTCGATTCCCTGTTCGCTAAGCCGCGCCAACCCTCCGCCCGCCTCGGTGCTCGGATCATCCGCCGCTGCGACGACCCGACGGACGCCTCGACGATGCGATCGACGCACGGAGGGGTTCGGCCGTGATGCGTGCACGGCTCCATCGTCACGTAAAGGGTCGCGCCGCGAGCGAGCCGCCCGGCAACGTCCAGAGCGACGATCTCGCCGTGTCGACCAGGCGGTGGCTCCGTCCATCCCTCCCCCACGATCTCGTCGCCTCGGACAACCACCGCACCGACGACGGGGTTCGGGTACGTCGTTCCGCGCCCTCGCTCGGCGAGCTCGAGCGCGCGCTGCATGCTCATGTCAGCGCTTGTACCAGCCGCCGGTACGCGCGCGGAAGATCCTCGTGCCCGAAGATCGACGACCCGGCGACGAACAACGTCGCGCCCGCGTCGTGGATCTCGCGGATGTTCTCCGGTCCGATCCCGCCGTCGACTTGAATCGGCGTGTCGTCCGGAAGCGAGGCGCGCGCCGTGCGGATTCGTTCGAGCGCCGACCGCATGAACTCCTGTCCGGAATATCCCGGTTCGATGCTCATGCACAGCACGATGTCCACGCCGGCATCGAGCGCGGCACGCGCGGCCACTTCGACTTCGGTCTCAGGCTTGAACGCCATTCCCACCTGCAGCCCCTGCCCCCGCGCCGAACGCACGACGGCGGGAAGGTCTTCACACGCCTCGTGATGCACCGTGACGCTGTCTCCTCCAGCCGCAGCGACCGCGTCGAAGTGCTTCTCCGGCGTTTCCGTCATCAGGTGGCAGTCGATGACACCGCCCAGCTGGTGGATCCGTTCGGAGATCGACTGCAGGACGATCGGCCCGATCGTCACGGGCGGGACGAAGTGCCCGTCGCCGATGTCGAAGTGAAAGATCCGTGCGCCAGCGCGCAGAAGGAGGTCGATCTGTTCGCCGAGGTTTGCGAAGTCCGCCGCATAGAGCGACGGCTCCACCTCGACGGTTCGAATCCATTCACTCCAGGGCACGGGCCGGAACGCGAGTCTAGGAGACCCGTAGGCGGGCGATGAAGAAACCGCTCGTGCCGTGGACGTGCGGCAACGTGAGGAGGAACTCCGGCCTTCGCGGATGCGCGAACTGCGGCCATTCGTCGCCGAGGCGCTCCGGCTCGAACCCGGATGCGTCGACGATTGCCTCGTTCTCGTCGGCGTTGATCGTGCAGACCGCGTAGACGACCGTTCCACCCGGGCGGACGCGCTCCGCGGCCGCGCGGAGCAGCTCGACCTGGAGCTCGGGTAGCGGCTCGGCCCGCCAGCGCAGATCGGGCCGCGCAGCGAGGACGCCCAGTCCCGAGCACGGGGCGTCGACGAGCGCGTGGTCGAAGTCGCGAAGCTCTGGCGGCAGCTCGCGGCCGTCGGCGTTGACGACGGTCACGTTCTCGGCACCGAGGAGACGAACGTTCTCGCTCAGCTCGCGCGCGCGAGCCGGATTGATCTCGACAGCGACCACTTCGCCTTCGAGTTGCGTTGCCTTTCCTCCCGGCGCCGCGCAGAGGTCGAGCGTCCGCTCTTCGGATGTCGCACCGACCGCGAGGGCAGCGAGCTGCGATCCGCGGCTCTGGATCCAGATGCGTCCGTCGGCGAGCGCTTGTTCGTCGATGCGCTCGACGCGATACGCGCCGGGAACGTCGGTCGGTTCCCCCCGCGGATCTCCCCGAACGTGCCGAACCACGGTTTCGGGCGCTTCGTTCTGTGCGCGCATGAGTGAGAGCGCCGTCCTCGCATCGAAGTCGCGCGCCCAGACCTCGGCGATCCAATCCGGATAAGAGAGCTTGAGTGGTCCGTCCGGAAGTGCTTCGACCAAGGGCCGGATCCCTGCGGTGAGACGACGCAGGACCGCATTCGTGAATGCGACTGCGCGCTCGAGCCGCGCGCGCCGGACGAGCTCGACGGTCTCGTTGACGGCAGCGTGGTCTGCGATTCCTTCGGCAAACGCAAGCTGATAAGCGCCCAGGCGCAGAGCGGCGCGCACGGGTGGATCGAGCTTGCGAACGGGCCGCCGCCCGATCTCCTCGATCGCATGATCGAGCACGCGAACTCGTTGCACGGTCCCGTATGCGAGGCGCTGCGCAAGCGCGCGGTCTCGCCTGTCGAGCGATACGGCAGCGGAACGAAAGACGCGATCGGCATACGCATCGTCCTCGAAGACGCGGAGGACGACTTCGTACGCCGCCTGTCGCGCGGTCAACGCAGTCCGCGTCGGAACTCCTCGTACGCCATCCGCCGGCGACCTTCCGGCTGCACTTCGAGCAACTCGAGCTTGCTGTCGTGCACGCGAGTGCGCCAAACGGTCATCGGCCGGCCGTCGACCATCCCCCGCGCACCGATGTGCGGGGAAAGCGCACGCACCCGGTTGTGCAGCTCCTCGGCGGGCCGATCCCATTCGAGCTGGCGGTCCGCCGCTGCGATCTTGTCGGCATGGGTCACACCCTCCTCGGGTTGGGGAACGAAACGCGGCGAGGGCAACGCGTCGCGGAGCAACTCGACGGCGAGCTCCGCGGCGCGGGCGAAGACCGTTCCCGCATCGTCGTCCCGACCGATCGGAAACGCTCTTTGTGCCGCGATCGGGCCGGCATCGAGCTCCTTGACGGTGCGGTGGATCGTCACGCCCGTTTCCTCGTCGCCGGCCATGATCGCGCGCTCGACCGGTGCGGCGCCTCGCCAGCGCGGAAGGAGCGACGGGTGGACGTTAAGCCAGAGATTGCGCTCGAGCAACGCGTCGGGAATGAGCAGTCCGTAGGCGCAAACGATCACCGCGTCGACGTCGAACGCGAGCTCGGCGGTCGGTCGCGCCGGTTGCACCACGTCGATGCCGAGGCGCGTGGCGACGTCTTTCGCCGGTGAGGGCGCGACCTTTCGCCCGCGGCCACGCGGTGCGTCCGGCCGGGTCAGGAGTGCGATGACATCGTGCTCACGCGCGAGTCGTTCGAGGATATCTGCCCCAAACGGCGCCGTCGCTGCGACGGCGATCCGTGCGGGCATTAAGCGAGGACGACGCGGGGCCGCAGCGTCGCGAGCGCCTCGCGGCGCGCCTCGGGCGTCGTGCGGTCGAGTATCAACACACCGTCGAGGTGGTCGAGCTCGTGCTGGGCGGTCCGCGCCGCCGCGTGCTCGAGGTCGTACGCGACGTCCTCCCCGCGCTCGTTCTTTCCTTCGATGTGAATGCGAATGGCACGCTCAACTGGCGCGAGAACACCTTGCAGCGACAGGCAACCTTCGTCGTCGACCTCGGCCTCGTCGCTGCGATCGGTGATGACCGGGTTGACGAGCGCCGCGATCTCCGCCTCGTCCTCACCCGTGTCGAAGACGAACAGGCGTTGCAGGATCCCAAGTTGCGTCGCCGCCAGGCCTACTCCGCTCGCGTCCACCATCAGCAGCCGCATTCGTTCGACGAGATGGCGAAGTTCGTCGTCGAACGTCTCCACGGGCCTAGCCGCCATCCGCAGAGCCGGATCTGGATACTGGCGGATCTGCGCGAGCGCCAGCCGCCGCCGTGCTTGGTGCTCGGCGTCGAGCTCCTGCTCGCGGATCTGACCCTCGATCTCGGACATCGCGGGCACACTATCCGCGATGGAACGGCGTGAGCGAGAAGCGATTATGCGCCAAGGCGTGACGCGGCCGGAGACGCCGCGCGACCGCGCCGAACGCGAGGCGCTCGAGGCCGATCTCCTCGAGAGCCCCATCGCCGGCAAGCCGCTTCGGCGACGGTTGCGGAACTTCCGTCCCGGCGCGGACGCGGCGCTTCGCGCGCTTGGCGGCCCACTCGCCTGGATGCGGCGCCTGCGCACGATCGAGCTGCTGATCGCCGAGCACGAGGCGCGGCTGCAGGAGTCGTGGAACGAGTTGCGCGCCGCCCATGCGGACGACCGCGAGTTCGCGCCGTCATGGCGTGCGCTCGCGGACGCCTGGAGCTTCGAGGACGTGAACGATCTGATCGAGCGCCACAATCGCTACTACCCGATCGAGACGCGGCTGCCGATGAGTCCGAGGACTGGCGATTTCGTCCCGGTCAACGGACGGCCGTATACCCGCGAGCCGCTCGACGCCGCGTGGATCCTGGCGCGCTTTCCGCCGAGCGCCTAGAAGTCCTGCGGATCGACGTCGACGACAACCGACAGCCCCGCTCGGCGCATCGCCGGCGCTGCCGCGGAAAGCAGCCGTCCCGCTTGCGCCGCGACCTGTCGTGGACGGTCCGTCTTCGCAACGAGCTGCGCGCGGTGGCGTCCACGCAGGCGAAGGAGCGGCGCCGGCCCGAGCACGTCGCCGTCGTCGAGCGCGTCTCGCAGTTCCGTCAACGCCTGCAACGGGCCGTTGGGGTCGCGTCCGGTGACGACGATCCGCACGAGATGTCGAAACGGCGGATAGCCGAGCTCACGGCGCCGTTCGAGCTCGCCGGCGAGAAATCGCCGCACGTCGTGATTCGCGGCGAGCGCGATTGCGCGAGCATCGGGCTGGAACGTCTGCACGAGCACGCGCCCCGGCGCATCGCGGCCGCTCCGGCCCGCGAGCTGAGTCACGAGCTGAAACGTACGCTCCTCGGCGCGGAAGTCGGGCAGGCCGAGGCCGGTGTCCGCGTCGACGACCGCGGCAAGCGCGACGCCGGGAAAGTGGTGACCTTTCGCCACCATCTGCGTGCCCACGAGCACGACGCGGTCGGCGGCGGCGAAACGCATCAACGCGGAGGCGAGGGCGCCCGGCTTCGCAACGGTGTCGGCGTCCAAGCGAATGCGTTCCAGCTCCGGAACGCGGCGCTCGAGCTCCCGCTCGAGTCGTTGGGTCCCGGCACCGATCCGCGCGAGCTCCGGCGAGCCGCAGGCGGGACATGCTTGCGGCGCGGGTTCCGTATGTCCGCAGTGATGACATCGCAGCAGGCCGTCGCCGTGCAGAACGAGCGCGACATCGCAATTCGCGCAGCGCAAGGTGATTCCGCATGAACGACAATGCAAGGCAGGAGCGACGCCGCGGCGGTTCAGGAGCAAGATCGCCTTCCCTCCGTCCTGCGCAATTGCACCGAGCCCGGCAAGCAGCGGGGCCGACAGCGGATATCCCGCCTCGCGCCGAAGGTCGACGATGCGCACCGGCGGAAGCGATCCGGACAATCGCCCGCCGAGCTCGAGGCGCTCCAAGCTCCCCCAGCTTTCAGGGCGCGGCGTCGCACTGCCGAACACCGCGACAGCGTTCTCCAGCGACGCGCGCTTCGCCGCAACGGTTCGCGCGTCGTAGCGCGGATCGGACTCCTGCTTGTACGACGCGTCGTGCTCCTCGTCGACGCAGATCAGCCCCAGCGAACGCACGGGCGCAAAGATCGCGGACCGGGCCCCGACGACGATCGGCGCCTCGCCGCTGCCGATTCGGTCACGCTCGTCGCGACGCTCGGCTTCGCTCAGCGCGGAGTGGAGGATCGCGATCCGGTCTCCGAAACGCGCGCGAAAACGTCCGACCGTCTGCGGCGTCAGCGCGATCTCCGGCACGAGGACGATCGCGCCGCGGCCGCGCTCCAGTGCTGCGGCACACGCCTGGAGGTAGACCTCGGTCTTTCCGCTGCCGGTCGCCCCGTAAAGGAGGACGTTCTTGCTCTCCGCTGCGTCGAGCGCGGAGACGATGCGATCGACAGCCGTGCGCTGCGTGTCGCTGAGCCGAGCGGGTGCGTCCTCGCCGGCGAGTGCGTCCCGCACCGCCGGTTGCGGCCGCTCGCCCCGCGCCTTTCGCCTCAACGGTGCGATGAGGGCAAGCGCGCGTCCCGGCGTCGAGCCGTAGTAATCGGCGATCCACAACGCGAGCTCGACGAGCTCGCGGGGCAGCTCGTCCACGACGCGCTCGACGGGCGCGACCCGCACACCCTGTGGCGGCGGAACGTCGAGCGCGGTCACGACAGCGCGCCGCCGGACGTTTCCGAAACGAACCTCGACAACTGCGCCAGCAGCCACATCGTCCGGCACCTCGTAGGTGAACTCACGCGCGAGGGCGCGCGCCGTCACGAGCGGATAGACGGAAGCGAAGCGGGCCACACGTGCAGCGTATGGTGATCACATGACGCAGTGGCACTGGGATCCGAACACCTATCTCGACAACATGCTCGCGGAGATCGCGGCGTACCCGGAGCTTCAGGACGAGACGGTGGCCGCTGGCGGAGGCGTCGCCGTCGAACGCATGCTCGAGCTCGGCATCGGAACCGGTGAAACCGCGCGACGGATGCTCGCCCGCCATCCGGGCGCGAGGCTGACGGCGATCGATTCCAGTCCGGAGATGCTCGAGCGCGCACGTTCTGCGTTCCCGGCTGCCGATCTTCGCGCTTCGCGCCTCGAGGATCCCCTACCCGAGGGCCCGTTCGACCTCGTGTACAGCACCCTCGTCGTGCATCACCTCGACGGTGCCGGGAAGCGCGATCTCTTCGAGCGCATCGCGCGTGTGATCCGCCCGGGAGGTGTCTTCGTTCTCGCCGATGTCGTCGTTCCCGACGATCCCGCGGATGTCGTGACGCCCATCGACTGGGAGATGGATCTTCCGGACCGACTCGACGACCAAGTCGCTTGGCTCGCGGACAGAGGCTTCGAGGCCGAACCGATGTGGAGCTACAAAGACCTTGCGGTCGTTCGCGCTACGCGCCGGCCGCGACGAGGATGAAGTCCGTCGCGAACCCCAAGAACAAGCCGAGCAGAACGCCCCACGTGACGAGCATCTTCGACGCGAGGACGCGCCCGACGTTCAGCAGCTCGATGACGACGTAGAGGATCGATCCGGCCGCGAGAGCGAGGAACACGATTGAAACGGCCTGACTCGTCCATGCGTGTCCGAGTGCCGTTCCGAAGAACGTCGGCGCGCCGCCGATCAAACCGAGCGCGCCGAGGAACGTCCAGCTCGGGCGTTCCTTTTCCCCGGTCAGCGGCGCGCAGATCCCGAGCCCCTCAGTTGCGTTGTGGAGCCCGAAGCCGATGATCAACACGATCGCAAGGCTCAACTGACCACGCGCAGAGGATTGACCGATCGCGAGCCCTTCGGAGAAGTTGTGCAATCCGATTCCGGTCGCGATGAAAAGTGCGAGCCAACGCGCGGGCGACATGCCAGTGAAGTACGGATGGTGCTCGTCAAATTCCGCCGTCGAGGCCGCGCCAGGACCGAGAAACGCCCGCCGACGACGTCGCTTCATCCAGGAGTCGTAGTAGACGAGCGTCAGTATGCCGACGCCGAAGCCAACGGCAAGAAGGAACGCGAGCCAGAGGAAACGACCATCGCGTCCGGCCTTCAACGCGCTATCGATTGGATCGACGGCGGTCGAGAGAACGTCCCAGAGCAGGAAGATCAGCACCCCGGTCGCCGTCGCCGACAGGAACGCTTTCACGTTCGCGGACACGTTTTGCATCCGGCCGATCGGTAAGCCGAGGAAGATCGTCAGCCCGGCGAGGGCGCCGAGCATGAGCGTCTGGGCGGTGCTCATGTAAGGCTCACCTTACAGACGCCCCGCTACGATGGCCGGGATGGCGCAGGGCCACTCCGTCGACGAGTACCTGGAGACGATCTACTTCCTCGCGTTTCCGATCGGTGAATACCGTCCGCAAGCCACCGGCTCGCTGACGCTCGCGTCGCGCGTGGCCGAAATGCTCGGCGTGTCGCGTGCCTCCGCCGGCGAGATGCTCAAGCGGCTCGAGGCCGAGGGGCTGATCGAGCGCGGGAAGAACAAGGAGGCGCTGCTTACGGCGTCCGGACGAAAGCGTGCAGAGAGAGTCGTCCGCAAGCACCGGATCATCGAGCGCCTGCTGACGGACTTCATGGGTTACACGGCCGCCGAGGCACACGTGCACGCGGACACACTCGGCGACACCTTCACCGACGAGATGGTCGAGCGGATCGACGAGCGGCTCGGCCGGCCGGACCGTTGCCCGCACGGCTGGCCGGTCGATCCCGCGGTGGAGCAATCTGAGAACAACCAGCTCACGCCGCTGTCGGAGATCGCGGCCGGCTCGCGGGCAACGATCGTCCGGCTCGCGGAGCACGACGGCGACCTCCTGCATTGGTTCTACGACCAGGGGCTCGTCCCGGGACGGGAGATCGAGATCGGCGACCCGCAGCCCGCCGCTGGCCAGATAACCGTGCGGCTGAACGGAGCCGAGCGGGCGATCGGCGAGAAAGCGGCCGCCGGCTTGTTCGTCAAGCCCTCCTAAGGCGCTTCAGCCTCGACGCCGATACCTGCAGGATGAGCGCCGTCTCTCAGACGGCCGCCACGCCTGCGGTCCGGATCTCCGTGCGCGCGCTCGCGTACCGCGCAGCGTTGCCGCTTCTGTTCGCAGCGTCGTGTGCGTATCAGTTCCTCCAGTCGCGCGCGCACGTTGCGCCGACCGTGTTCAGCGACGAGCTCCTCTACGCGAAGCTCTCACAGGCGATCGCGGCCGGACACGGGCTCGCCATTCGCGGCGAGCACTACGCCTTTCCCGCTCCGGTTGCGCCGCTCCTGCAGGCGCCCGCGTGGCTGCTCTCGTCGATGACGGACGGGTACGCGGCGGCGAAGCTCTTGAACGCCGTCGTCATGTCCGCCGCCGTGTTCCCGGCGTATTGGCTGGCCCGCTCGCTGGTCCGCCGCTCGTTCGCGCTGATCGTCGCCACGGCGACGATCGCGACGCCCGCGATGCTCTACCACGCGTACTTGATGTCGGAGGCGGCGGCGTATCCCGTCTTCGTCCTCGCCGTCGCCTTGTTGGCACGGGCCGCTGCCGAGCCGTCGCGGCGATTGGGATTCGCCGTTCCGCTCGTCTGCGCGCTGGCTGTCGCAACCCGCGTGCAGTTCATCGTCTTGCCGTTTGCGTATCTCGTCGCCGTCGCCTCCTGCGGGCGCGGACGCTATCGGCGCTACGTGCTTCCGCTCGGACTGCTCGCGCTCCTCGGCGCCGCAGTTGCGCTCATTCCGCGTTCACTCGGCTCCTACGGAGACGCGGGACAATATCGCTATGCGCCCGGCGCGGTCGCTCACTGGCTGTTGACCAATGCATCGTTGCTGCCGTTCTCCGTCGGCCTCTCGATCGTTCCCGGTGCCCTCCTGGGGATCGCTTTCGGGCTCGTGCGCCCGCGTTCGCACCTCGACCGCGCAGTCGCGGCGATCGCGGGCACGACCGCAGGCCTCTTCCTCGTCGAGGCCGCGCTCGTCTCTGCTGGCGAAGCGCACCGGCCGCTGGAGCGTTACCTCTTCTATGTGACGCCGCTCGCCTTCCTTTCGTTCTTCGCATATGTGGAACATGGTGCGCCGCGACGGATCGCGCACCTCGGCGTCGCCGGCGTGATCGGACTGTTGCTTTCACAGGTGTCGCTCGCAGGCCTGACCGGGACCGCCGGCTTCTTCTTCGATTCGGTGACGGAGTCGGCCTACGCTCGCGCTGCGTACCGATTCGGCCTGTCACCGGCATCGCTCCTCTTCGCGCTCCTACCGGTTGCGCTTGCGACGCTGGCCGTCGCCCTACCGTTGCGTCGCGCCTCGGCCGCCGCCGGCATCGCTGTCGTCTCGATCGGCGTCATGCTGCTCGGTGGCACGGCGGTCGCGAGCACCGATCACCTCGTGACCTCATGGACACAGCGCACATTCGGAACGGCGACTCCGAATTGGTTCGACCGATCGCATCTCGGACACGCGCGCTATCTCGTCCTCCCGGACTCGAATCCGTTCTACGGGACGAACTTGGAGAGTTGGAACCGCAACGTCGACGGTCTGGTCGTTCTCGGCGCGCCGGCGCCCGACGCGTTCCCGCGATCCGTTGCACACGTGCGCCCGGATGGCACGCTCGAGATCGACGGCCGCCCCGCGGCCGCTCAGCTTCTGCTTGCGAACGTGTCCGGTTCGCAGATCGGAATCGACGGACGAGTCGTGGCGAGACCGCGCAATGGCCTCGTTGGGATCCGGATTGAGCCCGGCGCTCGCGTCCGGTGGCTCGCACGCGGTCTCGCGCCGAACGGGTGGACGGGAGGGCGGCTGGTGTATCGCGTGTGGCCGCAGGCCGGCTCGGGCGGGCATTACGTCGTCCTGCTCGCCCTCCCGGTCGGCTTCCAGGCACGCCACGTCACCGTCCAGCTGGGCGCACGAAGGCGGATGCTGAAGATCGCGCCCGGCGCGCGGGTGCGCCTCGTCCTGCGAGCTTTCGGTCGGCCACCTCAGCCGTTGCGGCTCGACATTGCCGTTCCACCCGGACCGTTGAACGGCATACCACTGGGCGTGCGTGTTCTGACCCTGCGGTACGCGCGCTAGACGCGAGCTGCGGTCGCCAGGCCGGCGGCCTGTCGAAGCGCATCGGCCTTGTCCGTGCGCTCCCAGGTGAAGTCACGATCCTCTCGGCCGAAATGACCGTACGCAGCCGTCTTCGCGAAGATCGGCCGTCGTAGGTCGAGGTCGCGGAGGATCGCTGCGGGCCGCAAGTCGAAATGCTCACGGACGAGACTCGCGATCCGATCGACGGAGACGTGCTCGGTGTTGAAGGTCTGCACGGCAATCGAAACGGGATGCGCGACTCCGATCGCGTAGGCCACGTTGACCTCGCAACGATCCGCCAGGCCGGCCGCGACGACGTTCTTCGCGACGTAGCGCGCGGCATATGCGGCGGAGCGATCGACTTTCGTCGGATCCTTGCCGGAGAACGCGCCGCCTCCGTGGCGGGCTGCGCCGCCGTACGTGTCGACGATGATCTTCCGCCCGGTAAGTCCGGTATCCCCCATCGGCCCACCGATCACGAACTTGCCAGTCGGGTTGACAAAAACGAAATCGCGGTCCTCCATCAACCGCCGCTCGTCGTAGAGATCCTGCGGGAGAATGGGATGCAGCACACGCTCGATGATGTCGGGCTTGATCAGATCCTCTGACGAGATCCCGTCGGAGTGCTGCGTCGAGACGAGCACCCGTTTGATCTCGACGGGTCGCTGGTGTCCATCCTCATCGGTCTCGTAGCGAACCGTCACCTGCGCTTTCCCGTCGGGACGCAAATACGGAAGCTCTCCGGCCTTGCGAACCTCGGCAAGCCGCCTGCAGATCTTGTGCGCGAGCATGATTGGCAGCGGCATGAGCTCTTTCGTCTCGTTCGTCGCGTAGCCGAACATCATTCCCTGGTCGCCCGCACCGACCTGGTCGAGGGGATCGTTGTCGCCCGGGTCGTGCTGCACCTCGTACGACGCGTCGACACCCTGCGCGATGTCAGGCGACTGGTCGTCGATCGCCACGACGACGCCGCAGGTCGTCGCGTCGAAGCCCCACTCCGAGTGCGTGTAGCCGATCTCCGCGATCTTCTCGCGGACGAGCTTCGGGATGTCGACGTACGTCTCGGTCGAAATCTCGCCGGCGACGTGCGCCGGAATCGTCGCGAAGCACGGCGTCGAGCACTGTGTCGGACACCTGATCCGCGATCTTGTCTGGATGGCCCTCGGTGACGGATTCAGACGTGAAGAGGAACTCGCGCGCGCCCATGGGCGGAAGGCTACTGGAACAAGCTAACGAATCCGCAGGAAGAACGAGACCTCGAGCTCGTGCGAGCGCGCGACCTCGTATTCGAGCGCCGAACGCAGGGGCGCCAGATTGCGACGGACCTCGTTCGGCAGCGGTGTGTGCGCGAGACGCTCGACAAGCGGAACGGTGCTGTGGATGTTCACGTAGAGATAGCCCTGCGTCTTCGCCGGAAGGCCTGCACTCCGCACGGCATCTTCGTAGTCCGGGCTCTGCGCGAGCTTGACGTTGAGCTTCACGCCCCAGATGCCGTCCGGATAGTTCGTGACGACGAACTTGTTGCCGACGTTGGCGTAGTCGATTCCGAAGCTCCCGAAGCGAAGCGCACGCGCGCGGGTGCCGGCGATCGACGTCGGGCGCGGTGTTGCGTGCAACTCCGCGCGGAAGCGCCGGAGCAGACGGTCGAGCGTCGCCGCCGCGTCCGTTCCTGGCGCCGGCTCGGTCACTAGGGCGATCTCGGGGATCCCCGCGCTCGGCGCTCGACGCACGTACAGCGCGTCCTCGCCGGCCATCACCTTCCCTACCTGGCCGAGCACGTCCCGGAAGCCCCGGAACTGCGGCGCTCCGAGCACCGGCGACGTGCTGCTCAGGCCTCCGAATGCGCCGCCGGAGCCGTGAAAGGTCCAGTAGAGCAGCGCATCCTGCGGCACGGTCGACGCGAGATGCGAGCGGTAGCTCGTGAAGTGCAAGCGCTTGAAGAGCGTCCCAGGAGTGCCGTGCAGGACCACGTTCAGCGCGACACCGCTCGACGTTGCGGCGAGGTTCGCGCCCAGCCAATCGAGCGTCCCGAGCTTGCGCACCAGGTCGTGATTGTTCGCGCCGATGGTCGCACGGAGCTTGCTCATCACCGCGGGACCGTTCACGTACGCGCGCACGACCGCATCGCCGAGCTCGTGGCTGGCGCGCTGGAAACCGGGGTCGTCCGACAGCGACGTCTGCTCGTTTTTGCTCGCCTGCTCGAAACGCGAGATCATCGCGCGGCTGTCCGAGAGAACTTCCCAGCCGTTGAACTTGTCGTAGACGACGGTCGCGGTCTTGTCCTGCGCGTTTCCCCTCCTGATGACGTCCGCGAACTTGGACTCGTCGCGCGGCTGAAGCAGCGCCACGAAATCCTTGCCGCCGTTGTCGAGGTCGAGCCCGACCAGGTCGAGCTCCTTGCCGAGTGCCGGCTTGACGTCCTTCTCCCAGTCGAAACCGCCGGATTCGAGGATGTTCTTCTTGAGCGCAATGACGGCTTTCTGCTTGCCGGGGAAGTGGCCCGCGAGTGCGTTGACCATCTTCCACTGCGCGGAGCCCGGGTCCGTGTCGATCTGGATGAACACCGGCGCCGACTCGGGGACTATGTCGCTTGCTCCCGCTCCCGTCCCCTGTGTGCCTCCGCACCCCGCGGCAATCAACGCAGCGCAGGCGGCAGTCGTGATCGCGGGGAACCTCATGGCCAGCGTATCGGCGTCTTGCCGCCGAGCTGGAGAGAATAACCCTCTAGCGGGTCTCGATCCAGGCGTGCAGCTCGATCCGACCGGAGCTGCGGGC
>Ga0209577_10000920_pt1 | contig 29356 bp, 23 predicted proteins | sample GraSoiAngelo_109_FD_185874 | JGI IMG/M metagenome (GOLD analysis project Ga0209577, IMG submission 185874) | Grasslands soil microbial communities from the Angelo Coastal Reserve, California, USA - 14_0903_12_20cm (SPAdes) (version 2) | ecosystem: Environmental > Terrestrial > Soil > Grasslands...
CATGACGGCCGGCGCGCGCTCTTGCGCCTCGTCGCCGGTTACGCGCCGCTGACGCTGGTCATCGGAGGCGGGTGGTGGCTGCTGATGCGCAAGGTGCAGGGGCAGCTCTGGTTCGCGCCGCAGACCTGGGACTTTCTCTTCTACTGGCAGCTGCAGCTCAGCCGCGTGTTTACGTTTCCCGACGCCGCGACGCTCGCGAAGCGCGCCGCGGAGCTCGTGAAGCTGTGGCTGTGGAGCGTTCCCGGGCTGCCGGCGCTGATGCTCGCGGGCTGGTGGCGCGCGAGGCAGCAGGTCCCGTTGCGACTGCTCGGGCTCTCGTTCGCCGCCACCCTGGCGGGCTACCTCATCGTCTGGTTCGATCAGGGTTACGGCTGGGGCGTGCGCTACCTGCATCCGGCGTTCGCCGCGGCCCCGGTGCTCGGCGCGGCGGCGATCGCCGCGTTCAACAACGAGGCCCTGCGCCGCTACGCGGCGGCCGCGGCGCTGCTAAGCCTCGTCATCGCGACGCCCTTCCGCTGGGCGCAAATCGAATCGTTCATGAGCGACCATCTATCGCGGCGCCCGCCCTTCGAGAAAGGCGTGCGCCAGGTGGTCTTCGTGACGCTCAACTTTCCCTACTACACGCAGGACTTCATCCAGAACGATCCCTTCCTGCGCGATCCGGTGATTTTCATGCTGAGCCGCGGCCGCACCGAGGACGAGAAGCTCCTGCGCCAACGCTTCCCCGGCGCGCGGCTTGCGCACGAGGCGCCGTACGGTCACGTCTGGCGCCTGGATTGAGCGCGCCGGGCGCGTAAAGCCCAGCGGCCGCCGACGAAGTTGAACGCCGCCAGCATCACGGTGACCGCCGGCGCGGCGAGCGGCACGCCGAGCCCCGCCAGGTCGACGAGCACGAACATGCCTGCGAGCGACAGCGGCAGGTTGAGCGCCATGGTGAGCGTATAGCGCGCGAACGACATCCCGCCGCGCTGCGCGCCGGGAAAGGTCCAGGAGCTGTGCAGCCAATAGCCCAGCGCCACCACCACGGCGAACGAGACGAACGACGAGGCGACGTAGTGCAGCCCGACCCAGTCGCCGCCGATCATGATGGCGTTGTGCAGCAGCGCGCACAGCAGGCCGACGGAGAAGAAGCGGCCGAGCGCCATCGCTAGGCGCGGCGGAACAGCGCGATGTAGGTGCAGGCGTTCACCGCGGTGATCGCCCGCGGCGTGATCCGGTCCTCGATCCACGCCTGCACGTTGAACAGCATCGCGCCGAGCGCGGCGAGCGAAGGTCCCACCACCGGCCAGGGCTTGAGCACGTGCGCCACGCCGAGCGAGCGGAAGATCGTGGTCCAGGCGAGCGGGCCGACCACCGGCTCCATGCGCACCAGGCGGAATCCGCGCGATTCCACCTCGCGCTGCAGGCCCTCCGCGGTCCAGCGGCGGTAGTCGTGGGGATGCGGGTGGTACAGCCAGCTGCCGTGCGTGGAGAGCAGCAGCCAGCCTTCCGGCCGTAGCGCGCGGCGCGCCTCGCCGAGGTAAGTCCCAAGGTCCCAGACGTGCTCGAGCACCTGGAACGAGGCCACCAGGTCGTACTCGCCGTCGGCGCAGTCGAGCGTGCCGTCCTCGCGGATGCGCACCTCGTGCGCGACGTCGATGTCGGCGCCGCGGTACTGCGAGCCAGCATCGGCGAACCAGCGCTCGTAGGGGCGCGCGCCGCAGCCGAAATCGAGCACGCGCGCGTCCTTCAGCGCGAGCGCGGGGTCGGCCAGCATCGCGCGCAGCAGGCGCGCCATCTCGCGCAGCACCAGCCAATCGGGCTGCCAAAATCGCGGCGTGGCGCGGGGATTCTCGTGCATCAGCGCGTAGCGTAAACGGCAACCATGCGGTCGACGAAAACCGCCCGCCGGCGCTGCGGGTCCCAGCGCGGACCGCTGCGATCCGTCTCGGCCACCACGTACCAGCGGATGCCGAGCGCACGCAGCCGCGCCAGGGCTGTTTCGGCGCTCGTTTCGCGCTCAATCGCGCGTAGCGAGATGTAGCGCGCCAGCGCGGTCTGCGCGCGCACGCCGCCGTTCACCATGTGCATGAAGGGGCGGCTGAGGTATGCCGGAACGCCCGACATCGCCACCAGCTGCACCGGAAGATCGGCTGGCACGAACGAGGTGCTCAGCCCCGGCGCCGCAAGCAGATCGCCCGGCTGAGATCGGCTGCGCAGGTAGCTCGCGGCCTGCGGCAGCCCTTCGGCGAGCTGGTGGCGGTAGACCCATCTCCAGTCGCCCACGGTGTAGAGGAGCGCCCACATCACGGTGAGGGCGGCAGCGATCAGGAGCGGCAGCCAGACCCGGCGCTGGCGCAGGCCGTAGAGGCTGAGCCAGCCGGCGAAGCCGGCGGCGGTCCAGACGGCGAACACGGCGTAGACGAGCACGAAAGGTCTCTGGGTGAACTCGGTGGCGTCGCCGTGCGGCGGCACCGGCGCGGTGAGAATCAGCAGCAGATAGCTCCCGAGCAGGGCGACGGGCACCAGGTCGATGAGCTCGAGGCGGCGAGCGCGGCGCGCGGCGAGCACCGAGACCGGATAGAAAATGCCGAAAACGCCCAGCGTCGACGCGAGGACGAGCAGGACGCCGACCGGAACGGCGACTTGCGCGCCGTAAGACGCCATCAGGCCGTGGTATAGACCGCCGTAGGTTACCGGCTGCTGCTGATTGTGCGTCTCATCGAGGAAAATCTCGAGCGCATAGGCATCCGGAAACGCACGGTAAAAGCCCCACACGAAGACGGCGAAGACGACGAGCGCGCCGCTCGCGAAGAGCAGCACGCGGCGGCGCACCAGCGGCGCCGACAGCGCGGCGCAGACGATCCATGCCGGCAGCAACAGCGCAAAGATATGCACGCGGATGAATGGCGAGCCCGCAACCAGCGCGGCGCTCGCGAGAAGTGCGCGAGCCTCGCGGGCAGCGGTCCAGCGCCTAAGAAACGCGATGGCGACGAGAGCAACGCCTACGCCATAGGACGCGGTGGGCACCGCTATCACGTACCAGTAGTAGCCGAAGAGGCGATTGTGCAACCCGTAGCTCGCGGCATCCGGCAGCAGCGTGAGCGCGCCGAGCGCGGCGAAGCCGCCGGTCGGGCCGGCGAGCGCCGCGCCAAGCGCGTAGGCGCCGGCGCAGACGGTCAGGAAACCAAGCGGCACCCAAACCGAGGTGGCGAGCGTCAGGCCGGGCAAGTCGAGCGGCCAGGCGAGCGCGGCAGGCAGCATGTAAGAGGCGTCGTGATAGGGCCCGCGGGCGACACCGGCGAGCTCGACATCCTGCCATCCGGCAGCGCGCGGATCGCCGAACTGCGAGATCACGCTGCCGTGAACGAACTGGTCCACCCAAGTGGTCAGCACGCCGTCGCGCCAGAGAATCTGCGGCACTTCGGCGAGATCGTGACACCAGTAAGCGGTCGCGGCTGCGCACAGCAAAAGGCCCAGCAACTCGCTGCCGCGCATGCGGCGCGCGCCAGGCGCCCGCTCCCTGACGAAGATGCCGAGGCCCAATACGAGGACGGCCCAGATCGCGAACGCGGAGGCGGCCAGCAGCTGAAACGACGCCACCATCGAATAGACGACGATCGCCGTCGCGAATATGCCCAGTACCCAGGCCGCCGGCGCCGGCATGTCGGCGGCGCGCGCTGCGCGCAGCAGCAGGAAACCGGCCGTCATCACGACGAATACGAACAGCGTCATCGCGCCGAAGGCTACGGGGAGCGCGACGGCGCCGCTCAGCCACAGCAGGCCAGCGAGCGGCGCTGACAGGACAAGCGTCGCCGCCAGCGTTCCCGAGCCCACCGGCAAGCTTCTCGGCTCAGCCGCCGAGTGCATTGCGGCAGCGCCCAATCACGTAGTCCTGCTGCGTTTCGAGCCCGATCCAAAGCGGCAGGCGCACGAGCCGATCAGCCGCCCAATCGGTGACGCCCATGGGGCCGCTGGCGCGGCCGAGCTGCCTGCCGACGGGCGAGCTATGCAGCGGCACATAGTGAAAAACCGCATTCACTCCCCTGCGCCGCAGCGTGTCGATGAAGCGCTGCCGGGTGGGGAGGTCGGCGAGAAGAAGGTAATAGCTGTGCGCGTTCGGCGCAGCATCGCGCGGCACAATCGGCCGGCGCAGGACGCCAGCACGCTCGAGCTCGGCGAAAGCCTCGTGATACCTCGCCCACAAGGCGTGCCTGCGCGCCGTAATAGCCTCGGCCTGCTCAAGCTGCGCCCAGAGGAAGGCAGCGATGATGTCGCTCGGAAGGAAGGAGGACCCGATGTCGACCCAAGTGTACTTGTCCACTTCGCCGCGGAAGTAGGCGCCGCGGTTGGTGCCTTTTTCACGCACGATCTCGGCCCGGGCGGCCAATTGCGGCGCGTTGACGAGCAGCGCGCCACCCTCGCCGGAGATGAGGTTCTTGGTCTCGTGGAAGCTGAGCGCGGCGAGCTGGCCGAAGCTGCCCAGCGGACGGCCGCGATAGCGGGCGCCGAGCGCCTGGGCGGCATCCTCGATGAGCATCAGTCCGTGCCGGACTGCGATGCGCTGGATCGTTTCCATCTCGCAGGCGACGCCGGCGTAATGGACGACCACGATCGCCTTGGTCCTGGGCGTTATCGCCGCCTCGATGCGGCTCTCATCGATGTTGAGGGTGTCCTCGCGGATATCGACGAACACGGGCACACCGCCGCGCAGCACGAAGGCGTTGGCGGTCGACACGAAGGTGAACGAGGGCATGATGATCTCGTCGCCCGGGCCGATGCCGGCCAGGATTGCGGCCATTTCGAGCGCGCCGGTGCAGGAGTGGGTGAGCAGCGCCTGGTGACTGCCGGTGGCGCGTGCGAGCCACTCGTTGCAGCGCTTGGTGAACGGCCCGTCGCCCGAGAGATGACGCGCCTCGTGCGCCTGACGGATGTAGTCGAGCTCCCGCCCGCTGAGGAAGGGTTTATTGAACGGGATCCACATCAGGTTTCCTTGCCACGACCAGAAGCGAGCCGCCGAAAGGGAAACGCAAGCCGAGCCGGATCAGCTGCCGCTCCAGATCCAGCACGCCCTCGAGCAGCGCATTCGCGATGCGCCCGACTGCGAACTCGGCCTCCGGATCGTAACCGGCGTCGAGGTGCCGTCGCCTTGCGCGGGCGGCGAGCATCGCCGGAAAAAGCAGCGCGACGAACGAGGTGACGAGCAGCGTGCGGAATCCGGCCTCATGCAGCTTGCCGAGCAGCTCGTCGCGGGTGTAGCGTCGCGCGTGCTTCGTGTATTCGTCCGACGCGCTCCACAGGAAGGGGTGCTGGGGCACAGTCAGGACGATGCCCCCGCCGCGCCGCAAAGCGAGGAAGCATTGGGCGAGGACGCGGCGGTCTTCCTCGATGTGCTCCAGCACGTCGAAGCAACCCACCGCGTCGAATTCGTCCCGGAAAAGGGTGCTGGCCGCATCCATCTGAAGCAGCCGGCTGCGGCGCACGCGCCGTGCTGCGTACTCGAGCCCCGCCACGTGAGCATCGCTCCCGACGGTCGTCGCGGCGGGAAAGGCGGCCTCGACCGCACCCAGCACGTAGCCTGTGCCGCATCCCACTTCAAGGTAGTCGCGCAACCGCGGGAAATGCCGACGCAAGGCCCAGACGATGAGCCGGTTGCGCGCGCGAAACCAGTAGTTCGCGTCCTCGCGGGCCGCGAGCCGGGCAAAGCCTTCCGCAGGGAACGTGCCGGGCAAGCCGAGCAGGTGGGGTGCGAGGAGCAGCACCTCGCCCGCCGCCTGCGGCCGGTGGCCGCAGAGCCGGCAGGTCCAGTCCGGCGCGTGCACGGGCCGCAAACACGCGGGGCAGAGCCTCATCCCTTCAGTCGCCCGAGAGGTGATGCGGTTCGTGCGCCTGCCTGATGTAGTCGAGATCGCACCCGGTGAGGAATGGCTTTGTTAAACGGAATCCAGATGTGGTGTCCTCGTCACGAGAAACCTAGCCGGACGGATGCTTGAGGGGGTCATATGGCGTCTTGCCGCCGCTGACTGCGATCTCGCGCGCGAAGCAGCAGCAGATGGACGATGCCCAGTGCAATCACGAGGATGCTAAAGCCGCGCAGGATCAGCGCGCCGGCCTGCGCGAGCGGCACGTCCACGCCGTGCCTGATCATAAGCTCGGCGGCGCTCGCGTCGGCAATGCCCAGCCCCGCGGGAATGAAGCTGAGAATGCTCGCCAACGTGACGATCGACACCAGGCCGAGCAGCTCTAGGAAATCGAGACGTATCGAGAGGGTGAGCAGGCATGCCTGCCAACCCAGGGCGACGATGATCCAGCCGAGGAACGTGGATGCGAGCAACACAATCAGGTTCGATGCCGAAGCGATCCCTCCCTGGAGGTGAGCGACGAACTCGCCAAATCTTCCTCCGAGGCGGATGCGGTGCAGGACGAAGAAAGCGACGATGGGAAGCACCAGGAAGAGAAGGACGAAAAGTGCCCCGTGCCAGCTCGTGCGGAATGGCAAGGCAAGCGCGATCACGCCCATCGCCACGACTATATAGAGATCGGCAACGCGCTCGATCAGGAAGGCGCTGTAGCCCGGCAGGCGCGCACCGATACCGTGTTTCCTGAGCAACTCCACCTTGAGCGCCTCGCCCGACTGCAACGGTGTGTACACAGACAGGCTCAACGCCACGGAGCTGCAGAGGTAGAGGTCCAGGAACCCTGGCCTGGACTGCATACCCCTCATCAGATAACTCCATCGAAAGGCGCGCGTCATCCAGTAGCTTAAGATGGCCGCGCTGCCGCCCAAGAGTACCCAGGCAGGCCGGGCGGTGGACAATAAGTCGAACATCGCGCGCCACTGGAAGGTGATTGCGATATAGATCCCGCTGATCAGGAGGGTGGCCGAGCCAAAGCTGAGCGCCGCGATGCGCTTCGGTGCCAAGTGTCAACCCGCCCCTGACGAAAACGTCATGCCGCCCGCGAGAACTCGGCGTAAATCACCATGCTGCGTTGATTTCGCGCATTGAGCTTTTGCAGCAGATGGAGCGGATACATGACCGCTTCGTTCAGCACGACTCGCAGCACCCGGGGAAAGACGGTCTTGAAGGGCACGGCGCGGTTCCCCGAGAGCCGCGTCCTTTCCTGCGCGCTTAGCGTCAGCTTGCCGCGCTCGGCGCGGCGCACGAGGAATTCCGACACGGGGAACAGCAGGTTGGAGGCGGGGTAGGTAAGGCCGGCGACATGGCGCACGCGCAGGCCATGCGCCTCGATGCTGCGCTGCAGGCTCTGAAACGTGTAGCGCCGGAAGTGGCCCGCAATTTCGTCCTCGATTCCCCAGTAGTCCGGGCATCCGGGCACAAAAAGCACTCCGCTGCCGCCGGGATTGAGCACGGCTCGGCAACGCTCCAGGTAGCGTGCCTCGTCCGCATCGGAGAGATGCTCGAGCACCATGCAGGACACCACCAGATCCACCGACTCGGCATCCGCGGCGTCGAGCCAGTCCCGCTGCTCCACTGCATAGCGCCCCTGGGAAACCGCCGCCCGATTTACTTCGGCGGCCACTGCAAGCGACTCCGCGTTGACGTCGTACGCCCGCCCGCTCCAGCCCAGATCGAGGAGCGTCTTCGACACGACTCCCTGGCCGACGCCGACTTCGACGAATCGCCCGCGCGAAAGCGCGCGCAAGCGCTCCTTGAAGTACATCTGCTGCAGCAGGGTCCCCGGCGGCAGGATCATTTCTGCTCGCCATTGACGATCGACTTGTCGATGACATACAGGGGGCGTCCCTTGACCTGATCAAACACTTTCCCGACATAGAGGCCGGCCACCCCGGTGCTCATGATGATGAAGCCGCCGATCAGCAGGATGAGGACGGCGAGGCTGGTGAAGCCCGGGTAGACCGAGTGCGCAAAGTACATGTACAGGTAGTACGCGGCCAGAAAGAAGCCGGCGCACGACACCCAGAAGCCGACATACACGATCCAGCGCAGCAGCACGGTGGTCTGGAAGAACATCCCGCCGATCGCGTGCCGTATGAGATCACCAAGGCCGTAGGAACTCTCGCCGCTATGGCGGAAGGCGTGCTCGTATTCGATCGTGACGGTGCCAAACCCGAGCCAGTTGAGGATAAAGAGGTAGTGGCGGTCCTGGTCCTGGAAACGCAGGAACGCGTCGACCACCTTGCGCGAAATGATGCTGAAGCTGCCGAATTCGCCGTCGAGGCGCGCTTCAGCCAGAATCTTCATGAGACGGAAATAGCCGCGCGCCGCAAGGCGGCGAAACAAGGAATGGCGCTTGCGCTTGCGCCGCGCGAGGACAACATCGTTGCCCGCCAGGGCGACGCGGTACAGCTCGGCAATCGCTTCCGGAGGATCCTGCAGATCGCAATCCATCACCACCGCCCAGCGGCCGGTGCACTGGGCGAGCCCGGCCGTGATCGCCGCGTGCTGGCCGAAATTTCGGCTCAGGCGGAACGCCTTGACCGCGCGGTCCTCGCGCGCCAGCTGCGCGACCACCTCCCAGGACCCTTCACGGTCGCAATCGTCGACGAGGACGATCTCGTAGGAAGCGGTGATCGAGCGAAGAGTCGCCGAGATCCTCCCATGCAACAGGCGCAGGCTCTGGCGGCATCCGTACACGGGCACCACTACGCTGATCTCGACGCCAGAATTCGTCGTCATCGCGCCGGATCAGCCCTGGCCCCTGCGGTAGAGGCGATCGGCTTCGGGACGGTAGTACTCGTCAAGCGATGTGACAACGCGCGTGTAGAAGCCGAGGAGTTGCTGCGTCCGAGGGGACATCGCTCGGAGGGCGGCCTCCCCGAGGGCGCGCACGTAGTCGATCTGCTGCTTGACGTAGGAGCGGGTGAATTGGTGGTTCACGGCGAGCCGGTCCTTGCCGGAGATGTTGCGCCCGCCGCAATGCCACAGGGTGGAGTCGAAAACGATCATCGCGCCGGCGCCGCACTCCACGCACAGCGCGGCCCGCTCCATTTCGTCTTCCGCCGGCCGGGCATCGCGCTGGTGCGTCCCGGGAACCACCCAGGTGGCTCCGTTCGCTGCGCGAAAGTCGTCCAGCGCGAACAACGCATTGATCGACATGAGGTAGCCGTTGAGCACGCGCGGGAAGTCCCGGTGAAACGTGCTTTGAAAGAGCCGGCCTTCGTGCGCGGCGGACGAAGGTAGGATGAAACCGTTCTGCAGGTGCAGGATGGCGGTGGCGCCGAGATGATGGTCAACCAGCGCAAGCATTTGCGGAACTTCTAGCAGCTTCAGGCAGAGGGGCTCGAACTTCATCATCAGGCGCAGCACGCCGAGCTCGCCGGCGCGGCGCAGCCGTTCCTCGCCCACTTCGGCGACGATGCGTTGCTGCGCGCGGTACATCGCCGGCTGGAGCTCTTCGATGAGTTCGGCGTCGAGGACGTTTTCCACCACGCAGTAGCCTACGGTGCGGACCGCCTCAGCGACGCACGGCAACCAGTCCGCGCGGCGACGGCAGTCGACGGAAACGACGCTCGCCGGCATCAGTCCGACTCCAGCACCGCGAGGCCAAATCCGGTCTTGCCGTAGCCATTGCCGTTGTACAGCATGTAGCGCATGCCGGCGTGGTCGAAGACGTGTGGATACTCGATCGACTCCGAATCCCAGCCCGACGGCGAGACGTCGATGCCGGCACGCTCGTCCATGCGGGTCCAGCGCCGGCCGTCGCCGGATTCGGCGTAGCCGATGCGGTAGCGCTCCCCGCGGAACGAATACCACATCCGGTAGCGCCCGGCGTCCTTCAGGACGCACGGCCGCGAGAGCGCGAACTCGCCCTGTGCGCGAAAGCCGAGCGCGGCGGCGCCGTCGCGCACCCAGGCGATGCCATCGCGCGACTCGGCGCGCTTGATGACGTGCAACATGTCGGTTTGCGCCGCACCCCAGCCGAGGTTGGAGCCGTACCACATGGTCCAGGATGCGCCTTCGGCGAGCACCCACGGATAGGAAAGCGAGTACGGGTCGAGCTCGTGCCGGTCGAGGACCGGCGCGCGCGAGTGCTTTTCGAACGCGGCGTTCGCGTCGGCGCTGAGTGCGAGCCCGATGCTGTTGCGCCAGGGTACCGTGACGCCGAGGTTCCAGCCGACGTAGTAGAGCAGACGTCCGCCGTCGGGCCGCGCGACCAGGCAGCCCATCGAGGTGCCGCTGTCGTCGAAGGCGCCTGCAGGGCCAGGCTCCACGATCGGGCGCTCCGCGAGCCGCAGCGCTGTCGCCGGGCGCCGCAGGTCGATCTCCACCCAGCCGATGCTCGAGCGATTGCGCTCGTCGCGCGAACTGAAATAGATGCGAAACACGTCGCCTCCGCGATGCTCTGCCACCGGATTTGCGGCGTGGCTACGCATCCACGGGTAATGGTTGCCTGGCTGGAAGATCGGGCCAAGCTTGCGCCATCTCACGGGCCGGCCTAGAGGCGACGCAACCGGTAGCTCGGAACCTTGGACAGTTCGGAGCCGCGGGCGGCAACGACGCCGTCGTCGGGCACGTCCTCCAGGACGAGGGACCCGGCGCCGATGACGCTGCGCGCACCAATCCTGACGTGGTCGCGCACGGTGGAATTGACGCCGATGAAGGCGTTGTCGCCCACCTGCACGCCGCCTGAAATCACCACGTGGGAGGTGATGAAGCAGTTCGCCGCCACCTTCGCATGATGACCGATGTGGTTGCCGCTCCACAGAGTGACGTTGTCCCCGATGCGCACGAACGGCTGGATCGTGTTGTCTTCGAGGATGAAGCAGTTCTCGCCAAGCTCGAACCCGCCCCACACGCTCGCCTTGCTGCTGAGATAGCTCGCCAGCCGATACCCTGCGGCCTTCGCCGCCGCGCATTTCTCGGCTCTCACGGCGTTCACCTTGGCGTAGCCCACCGCGACGAACAGGTCGTGCGCGCCGGGCGCGAAGGCGGCCTGCGCCTGCGCGAAGGCGACCACCGGCAGGCCGCAGAAGCTCGTTTCCTTCAGGTAGGCGGCGTCTACCGTGAAGCCGGCGACCGACACCCCGGCGTCGCGGGTGAAGTAGAAATGCGCCACTTCCGCGACTTCGCCGACGCCGAAGATGAGCAAGGGCCTCACGTCGCCGGCGCCGTCCTCACGATAATAGTGAACTCTCCATGGCCGCAACCGATGTCGTTCACGCTGAAGGCTTGCTCGGATTCGCACGCGTGCATCAGTTGATCGAATCCCAGGCGCCGCGATTCGCTGCCGTTCCGGTCAACGCCCTCCGGCGAGGCGCCATGGACGCGGAGTTTTTCGGTGTCGTAGCGGCTGACTTCGGCCAGCTTCATCGCGATGAGGCAAAGCTCTTCATGAATCGGGGCGCTTGCGGCCCGGCGTTGAACAGCAGGTCGAGCACCGTCACACCGTGCTCGAAGCCGCCGAAGCGCTGCGGGTACTCGGGATAGCCAGCATAGTCGAAAAAGCTGAGCCGTATGCCGCAAGCCTCGAACAGGCCCGTGTCGATGTAGTCGCGCGCCGCCGGCCCGGAAACGTAATGAGTCCCTCCCGCCCGTTTGCACAAGTCCACCAGACGCTCCGTCTTGCCCTCCTTGAGGGGCCGATAGTCCATCGACCACGATATTCTGGTCTCGACGCCGAGGATGCCACAGATAGCTCCGATAAAACCGAAGTTCACGGCGCTGAGCAGCCGTTCCTTGCGCCGGTAGAGCGGCTCCAGGATCGGGCGGTACAGCTCGAAAAACGGGGCCTTCGAGTAGTTATGAACCAGCGTGGACCAGTGCCTCGCGCCCCAATCGGGGTCGCTGATCCGCGTGTCGCAGATGTTCTGAAGGTAGCGCCCTTTCGCGATGACCGGAATAGTGAGCCACTGCAATCCGCGCGGCGTCTTGACGAGGTTTCGGTTGCGCCAATCGCGCCGCGTGAACTGCATGTCGTCGTACAGGATGAACTCGTCCACCGAGTTGACGAGGTCGAAGTATCCCTTCCAGGGAATGTAGTTCGACTGCACGATGGCGACCTTCTTCATCGTCCTTGGCGGCATGCCGGGGGCGGTGGCGCCCCGGCCCGGTCCCAGTCGGAGAGCAAGCCGAGGTAGATTTGCACGTCGGCGCGATAGCGATTCAGGATAACCCTGCGGCCGTAGGCTTCGAGACGAGCGTCCAGGCCTGCGTAGTAGCGTGACCACCCCGGACCGAGCGGCTCGGTAACGGAGGTTTGGCCGCGAAACAGCCGGGGACAGGCTTTTTCCATCCGATCGAAGAGCACGGAAACCTCCCGTTCCCGTTCGACGTCGGCTGGATCGCGCGTCGCCGTTCGAAGCCCGCAGCTCACGACCGAGAGCGGCTCGTGCGCCCTTGGACCACCCGCAAGCGAGTTTGCGACTCGCGAGAGCACGTCATCGTCGTCAGGCTGCCATGGAATCGCGAAGCAGTCCGCCGGGTCGACGCGGTATCCGATGCGTCGCAACCTCGCATCATAGGTCTTCACCTGGTGTTCGGCCGGCTTGCCTTCGACAAGCTCAAGCTCGCGGCCGAGGGTCCGCACGTGTCCGCGATGGCGTTCGAGCAACGCCGTCAGCCTCGGCGAATCGGTGGGAACGCTGTGCTGCCCGCGAAAATTCACGAATGACGAGGCAGGATGCACAAAAGGCGCGACCACCGCCATGGGAAGAATCTCGACCGTCAGGTAGAGAGCCGGGTCGCGAAGAGCGCGCTCCGGCACTTCAAAGGGAAACCACCGCCTCGACCATTGCTCCGAAATGAACCAGCGCGGCGGCGATGCGATGACGCTGATGCCGGCCTGCACCGCGAGGAGCATGGCGAGCGCAACGCGCGCGGCATACGCCGGCAGCAGCCGCTCCACGACTCGCGCAAGACATAGGCCGGCGAGCAGCAGCACGACCATGCCGTAGCGGCCGTTGGCCGAGCTTGTCAGCCACAGGGCGAGCGCAAAGGCAAAGAACGCGAGCACGCGCCAGTCGGCGCCGCGCAGGGCGCCCACTGCGCGCGTGCCTCGCCAGGCCGCGAGCGCCGCGAGGCCCAGCACCGTCACGAACAGCGCGGCGAAGCGGAGGTCCGGGGCAAAGTTTTCCGAATAGATATTGGGGTCGAGGGACACCATGCGGAAGGGAAAGGCGAGCAGCGCGATAGGATCTCGCAACGCGAAGCGCTCGCCGATAAGATTGATTGGGAGCGCGTGCGGCGAGCGGAACCATCCGTTCAGCAGCGGAAACGCCGGATTGCCGAACTCGCGCATCAGAGCCGCAAACCATGGACCGGCGAGCAGGCCAACCGCTACCGCCGCGCCCAGCACGTACGCAAAGCACGCGCGCAGGCGCGAAGCGCCGGCGAGCCCCGGCATTGCAAGCGCCAAGGGCAGCGCCGCCAGGGCATAGACCGCATTCGAATACTTGAGCGCCGCGGCAGCGCCGAATAGCGCGCCCGCCAGCGCCGCACGGCGAGCGGCGTGCCGATCCTCGCGCAGCAGCAGGAGCAGCGCCGCAAGCATCGGCGGCACGAGCAGCGGATCGAGGAAGCTGCCGCCCACTGTCATCCAATACACTCCGGTGGCGGCGCCCAGCGCCGCCGCAAGGAATGAGAAGACGCCTCGGTCGCGCGGCGGCAGGTCCGCAAAGAGCGTGCGGGCGACGAGGTAGAGAAGGCCGATGCTCAAGCTGTGCGCCGTGGCGAGCACGATCGACACCGCGACGCTGTGCCAGCCAGACCTGACCATTAGGTAGAACGGCAAGTAGCCGATCGGGTTCAGGTAGCTTTGGGCGCTCGCCGCGAAGAAATCCTGCCCGAGCCGGCCGGCCAGCAGCTCGAAAGGCAGGTAATAGTGGTAGTTAAGCTGGTCCCAGTTGACATCCTTGCCGGCGTACACCGTCCACGCCGCGCAAATCGCGGCCGGCAGGCCGAAGACCAGCCATGGCGACGTGCGTCCCACGCGCCTTCCTTGCTACCCGCCCCTGCGGCGCTTGAGTTGCTTCACCCGCTCCTCGACGGCGGCCGCCGCTGCCTCGTCCCCGGTCTCGCGATAGTGATCCCCGAGCGCTTTGAAGGCCGGGTTGCTAGGCGACGGCGAGACGGACACTGCTGTCTCAAGATCCCGGGTCGCACCCGGGCCGTCGCGCAGGTTAATGCGCAGGATTCCGCGGATGTAGAAGAAGCGCGACAAGTGCTCTTTGGGCACATCGGAAGGCATCGCGTCCCTCGCCCTGTCCAGGAAGCCGCCCACCACCCCCGCCGAGTAGCCCGCCTTGTTCGCCATCAAACCTTCCGCGATCCCGAGCGCGCCATAGAAGTTCTTCCCCAGAAGATCGAGATGGCGCCGCGTGCGCTCGTCGAGCGTTTGGCCGCGTGGCAGCGAACGGGCGAGGAGCATCGCGTAATGGCGGCGCAGCTCGCCCTGAATGAAGGCTACCCAGGCGCTGGTGTCGTCAACCCCGAGGATCGACTCCTCGAAGAACCGCACCGCCTCCTCGGGGATGTCGACGGTGACCCGCTCCGGGTCGGTTGACGATTTGTCGACCTCGACATAGAGCCAGTGATCGCGCTGCGCATAGCGCGGATAGGTATCCAGCGTGAACACCACGGGGGCGCTCTGAGCGTCGATCATCTCGTCCAGCACGCGTTTCTGCGTCTCCTCGTCGGTCCTCAGCGGATGGAACAGGTGATTTCCGAGAATCAGGCCTTTCGGTTCGTACATCGTGATGTCCGGCCGCCAGTTCTCGATCATGTGGAAATACGCCATCGGCGCGAGGTCCGGGTCTCCCACCACGATGACAACCGCGTTCTTGGGCAAAGCCTTTAGCACCGCCTGCGCGTAGCGCGCACCCCAATCGTCGGTTGCGAGCAGGTTGATTCGCGCGCCGAACGCGAAAATCAGGGCGAGCAGCGCGGCTCCCGCGGCCGCCGCGTGCCATGGGCGCCGGGCGTAGCGCTGCAGCGCCCACGCGAATCCCAGTCCCATCCAGAGCGCGCAGATCGCGTAGGCCGGAAGCGGATAGACGTGAAACACGTGCGCGCGAAACGAGTCGTAGTCGAAGCCGAGGAGCAGCAGCAGGCCCGCCGAGGGCATCAGGAAAGCAACGGTCAGGAACGCTCCCATGCGCCGCCCGAGCATGCGCCACTGCACCACGAATCCGGCCACGGCCAGCAGCGTGCCGACCAAGGCGAACTGCCGCAGCAGCTCGGCGCCGAAAAATTCGAAAAACCGGACGCGGTCGAGCCAGCCCGCCGACACCGAGTGATCGACGCCGGCGTATCCCCTCCGGCCGACAAAGAACAGGATTTCTTGAATGGTTTCCAGGGGACCGTCAAAGCTGATCGGCAACGGCTGCCATGAGCGGCGCACCATCCACGCGTACGGAAGCAGGCCCGCAATCACGAGCCCGGGAAGAACAACGAAGCGGCTGAGCAGCTCCCGGCGCAGCGGCCATAACAGGATGACGAAGGCCGGTGCGACGAGCAGCATCAGCGGATAGTGATTGGAGAGGCTTAGCCCGAAAACAAGCGCCATCCAGGGTAGCCAGCGGCTCGCCACGGGATTCGCCACGGGGCTCGCGGGCGCGAGCGTCGATGGCGGGCAGGCCTGCAGCCCCATGAACACCAGAGCGAGGAAGAAGAAGGCATTGAGGGTATAGACCTCGGCGATGATCGCCTGCGACCAGAACACGGGCGAAACACCAAGCGCGAAAGCCGCGAGATAAGCCGGCAGCCGAGCGCCGATCAGGGCGCGAGCGCAGAGCCAGGCGGCGCCGCCGGTCAGGGCGCCGAACAACGCGCTCGCGAGATGCACGCGGTAGGCGACAGCGCCAAACGGCAAGTAAGTAAAGAGATGGCCGATCAGCGTGAAAAGCGGATAGCCCGGCGGGTGTTCGATGCCGAGGAAGTAGCTCGACAGGATGAAAAGCCCATCGTCCTCTAGCGCCACAGTGCGAGGAGCAGTAGCCGCATAGAGCGCAAAGAGGGCTACGGCGACGACCGCGGCCTGCAGCCAGTCTGCCCTCTTCGGCCGGAAAGGCTCAGCGGGCAGCATCAGCGCCTTGGGGCGGTCGAGGCCCCCAGGTGAAGGAGGCCGTGGTAAAGAAATTCCATAGGGCGGCGATCGAGGCGCCGCCGAGCCCGGCGACCCAGTAGGGCAAGGATTTGAGGAACAGCCATTCGGCGATCGCCAGGTTGATGAGCGCGCCGATGCCGCAGGCGGCGTAGAAGCTGAGCAGGCCGCGCCACATCAGCCGCCCCCGCAGCCGCTGATCGCCGTAGGTGAAGACGTTGTTGAGGAAGAAATTGCTCGTCATGGCCGCCCAGGTCGCGACGGCCTGGCTGAGCGCGAAATTCCCGGTGAGCGCGAAAAGCGGCCAGAGCACGCAGAGATGCAGGCCCACGCCGGTCACGCCCACTGCCGCAAAGAGGAAGAAGCGCGCGGGCAGCAGCCGGCCCATAAAATGATAAAGGAGCAGCATGAAGAATTCGGCGACGACCCGCGCTCCGAGCTTGCTTTCCCCGTACGCCCGGCTTCGCATCCGATAAGGCAGTTCGACGATTCGTATTTTGCCGCGCGCGGCGGCAATCAGATCGAGCAGGATCTTGAAGCCGCGCCCATAGAGGTTACGCACCACCCGATCGAGAAACGTCCTGCGCACGACGAAGAACCCGCTCGTCGGGTCGGTAAGGCCTTCGCACAGGGTCGCGCTCAAAGTGGCCGCCAGGCGGCTCAGACGCACTCTTTTGGGAGCAAGCTCGCCCGTGCTGCCGCCCGCCATGTAGCGGCTCGCCACTGCGACGTCGGCTTCCTCCCGCCGCGCCTTCGCGAGGAGCTGCGGCACCAGCGTCTCATCGTGCTGGAGGTCCGCGTCGATCACCGCAAGATACGGCGCGGAGCTCGCCAGCATCCCCTCGATGCACGCCGAAGCGAGACCGCGCCTGCCGATACGCTGAATGCAGCGAACGCGGGGATCGCGCTGCGCGCGTTCGCGCACCAAGTCTTCGGTGCCGTCGAAGGCGTCGTCGACCACGACGATGGTTTCCCAGTCGAGCCCGGCGAGTGCCTGCTCGAGCGCGTGCAGCAGCGCCGGAATGTTCTCGCGCTCGCGGAACGCCGGAACGACGACGGAAAGCTCAGGCACGCGCCAGCCGCCTTTCGTGACGCCAGAGGAGGACCGCGGCGACGATCCATGTAGCCCACGCCATGACCGAGACAATGGCGCCGACGTGGAACGCGAGCGGCGCATATTCCAAGCGCAGCCGGTGCTTGCCTCGGCCCAGCGCAACGGCGCGCAGCGCATAGTTCGCCGGCATCAGCTCGTAGCTCTTCTGGCTGCTTCCCTCCAGCGGCGCGGCACGCCAACCACGCGCCCAGGCGTCGGTCACCAGCAGAATCGATGGACTCGCCACATCCGCGTCGACCTCCACAAAATCGGTTCCCTCGCGGACGATTCTGGCGATGCCCTGCGTGTCCGCGGCAACCGGCGCCGGATGCGGCTCGCGCTCGAGGATCACCTCTTTTCGGGGATCGAACGACGCTTCGCCCATGGCGCGCAGAATCTCGGCCCGCTGCCCATGGATCTGGTAGGCGCCGACGAGTTCCAGCCGGCGCAGCGGCGGTATTGCACCGGGATGGATCGTCATCACGCCATTCTCCACTACCACGACGTACTTCACGCGCAACATCGCAAGCAAAGGGTGAAAGCGTCGAAATGTCACATAGTTCGTTGCCCTGTCCGGATCCCCGCCTTCGCTCCAGTCGATGAATTCGGCATAGCGGCGCGTGACACCGGGGTCGTAGCCCCAGGCGTCGAACGCCCGCAAGGACATCGCGGTATTCGGATTCCAAACGTTGAGAATGCGATACTCGCCGGGATGCTCGGCGAGAAACTGGCGCAGCTGCGGGAAGACGATTAGCGTGCTGTCGAACGTTGTCCGCTGCATGCGCGCAAACGCGAATACTTCGCCGACAGCGAGCGCTCCCAGCAGGAAAACGGCGCGGTGCTCACGGCGAACCCAGAGTGCCAGGCAAACGGCCGCGGCAAGAGTGAGGCCTGCGAGCAGCAATCCCAATGACGCGAAGGCTTGGCTTGCCGGAAACACTGGGCGATCGACGTAGGTCTGGCCCGTCGCGAGCACTGCCGCCGTGACCACGCTCCAGTCGACCGTCCTGATCGCTGTAGCGGCGGCGCATAGCGCAACCGCGATTGCGCCGCCCACCCAGACCGCGCGCATCGGCACGTTGCGTTCGCGCAGAATGCGGTCCAGCCCGTATCCCGCCAGGAGCACGAGTACGAGCGCCGTAATAAACATGAATTTCCCCGCACCGCGAAACCTGTCGAAGAGCGGGATCCAGTCGAAAAGGATGCGAAAGAGCGGTGTGCTATTGCCGAGCGCCAAAAGCGCTGCGATAGCGGCTACGGTGAGGAGCGCTTTCTTTCCGGCCATCCTGACCGTCGTCATCCCATAGACGGCAAGGGCTACGCCCGTCACACCGATGAAGGCGCATGCCTCCCACAGGTACCACCTGCCCCAATACGGGTGGTTCGTCACGTCGCCGAAAAAGCCCGGGGCTGCGAACGTGATCAGATTTTCCGGAGGGAAATTGAAAGACGCGGCAAACTGGAACGGCAGCGCCTGCGACCGGATCGTCTCGGCCATCGCCTGAAAGCCGACAAACAACTGCACTGCGGCTAGCAGCGCTCCACCGACATAAAAGCTCAGCAGGCCGGCCACTGCCGCGGCTCGAAGATCGCGCCGCTCCGCCAGCCGCAGCAATGCGTAGCCCCCGGCCGCGAGCGCCGTGAAATAAACGTATTGCGGATGGCCGGAAAGAATTTGCATCGAAACCGTCAGCATGCCGATCAGGCACCAGGCCAACCGGCGCGAAGCGAGCCACTCGTCGATGGCGAGAAACAGCAAGGGAATCCACGGAATGGCGCAAAGAATGTTGAGGTGTCCGGCAGGCACGTGGAGAAAGTACGGCGCGCAGAACATCAGTAGCGCAGCGGACACGAAGGCCGCGAAGGGATGAAGCCCCCGCCGCCAAGCCCAGAGATACATGAACGCTCCGAGCAGCCAGACGCTCAGCGCGATGCTCCAGTTAGTTGCCAGGGGCAGGGATAGCGCGAGGAACAACCAGTTGGGCGGATAGAGCAGCGCTGACTGCATGGCGCCGAAATACGGCGCTCCAGAAAAAATGTGTGGATTCCACAGGGCGAGGTTGCCCTTCGCCAGCTCGCCGAAGCCGAATTCTCTCCACCACAGAAAATGCAGCGCCAAGTCGTCGTGGACCTGACCGACCACGCGCGAGCCCGGTGCAACGAGCGTGTCGAAGAACATCGCCAGGGTGAGCAGCGCGAGGCAGCCCAGTCCGATCCCCACTATGCGCACCAGCTTTTCCACATGTTGCGAAAAGCGGACTCGAGCTCCCTGGTAAATCCGGGAAAGTCCCGCATCGGCGAGCGCTCCAGCTTCTGCCGCAATGTCCGGCGCAGCTCGGACAGCCTGGGCGCGTCCGACGCGAGGCCGGCCGCGATGCGGATGTATTCATCCTCGTCGGCGGCGATCCATTCGGACAGGCCCATGGCGGCAAGCACGCTGCAGCCCAGTCTGGTGGTAAAGGTCTCGGCTCCGGCTTTCGCCACGACCGGCAGGCCATTCCACAGGCAGTCCATCACGGTAGTCGCGCCGTTATAGGGAAAGGGCGCAAGCGCGATGTCCACGGCGCCCAACAGCTCGTTGTAGCGCTGATAAGGGACGACGCCGTGGATGAGAATGCGCTCGCGCGCGATTCCCGCACGCTCCAGTCTCTCGAGCAGCGCTGCCTGCGTCGAGCCTGGGGGGACGCCCACGATGAGGAGCCGCGAGCGCGGGATGGCCTGGAGGACACGCGCCCAGAGATCCAGCACCTGCGTCGTGATCCGGTAGTACAGGCTGAAGCTGCCGAAGGTCGCGCAGCCGTTCGATTTCATCGGCAGCTCGGACACCGGCAGCCGCACGGAAGGGTTGTAGGTCCAATACGTGTCCTTTAGCCGGTAGAGCTTCTCGGAATAGTATTGCTCGGAAGCCCCGCTTGGATCGCAGTATTCGGTGGTCAGGCGATAGTCGGTCGAGGACATGCCGGTGGTTGCTGAATAGTCCAGGTAATTCACCTGGACCGGGGCCGGTCTGCGCGCAAGCGCCAATATCCTGCCGCCCGGACCGTGGCCGCAGAGGTCGACGAGGATATCGATCTGGTGCGAGCGCACCAGGGCCGCGAGCTCCTCGTCGGCAAGCGCTGCCACGTCGTGCCAGTGATCGACCAGGGACGCGATGCGCTCGGTGACGCTGTCACGGCGGGGGCCGGTAAAGTAACCGTGGATTTCGAATTGCGCGCGATCGTGGTTCTCGAGAATCGGCTGCATGTATTGGCCGACCACATTGGAGCGAAACTCCGGCGAGACGTAACCGAGCCTGAGGCGGCGGCCCGGATCCGGAACGTTACGGAACGCAGGCGGCGCCGAGAGAAGTGGCTGCTCGAAGCGTCGCGCGAACTCGCGGTGCTTCGCGTGAATGTCGGCCGCCGAGAAATCCGCCGCACACATCATGAAAAAGAGCAGGTTTTGAAACGCGAGCACCGGGTTGCGGTCGTGAAGGATGGCGAGCTCGTAGTGCCGCAGGGCGTCGCGGTGGCGCGCCTGGTTGCGAAGGATGTTGGCGAGCAGGCCGTGCGCGCCGGGGGCGTGCGGGTCGCCGGCCAGGACCCGCTCGACGCAGCCGGTGGCCTCGTCAAGCCGGTTGGCAAGGAAATGGATTTCGCCAAGGACCATCAGGGCGGCGCGGTCGTCGGGCTGTGCCTGAAGATATCGATCGAGCGCGGCCTGCGCTGATGCGAGATCGCCCAGCCGGTAGGACGAGAACCCGAGGTTGAACCAGGCCTCGGCCTGCCCGGGCGCGAGGACCAGCGCCTTTCGGAAGCAGGCGACGGCCTGCGCGTGCCTGCCTTGCTGCGCGAGCGCGCTGCCGAGATTGACGTGCGCCGCGGCAAAGTCGGGCGCCACCGCCACTGCGTTCTGGTAGCTCGCAATCGCCTGCTCGAGACGCCCCCCATCCTTGTGAGCGTTTCCCTGATTCAAATGCGCCTCCCCGGCCGGGTCCCGTAGCCCGTTGCCCGCACTCAGGTTCTCTCTGAGATTGCGCAGCGCATCCGGGAATTCCGGCTGCAGCGCCAAGGCGTCGAGCCAAGCGGCTACGGCTTCGCGTCTCTTGCCTTGCGCGGCGAGGGCGAGCCCCAGGTTGTTGCAAGCCGGGGGATTGGCGCTGTTGCGGGAAAGCGCCTGGGAGATGAGCACGACGGCCTGCGCAGGGTCTCCACGCTGCAGCGCGATGACGCCCAGAAAATGCAGCGCGTCGATGTTCTGCGAATCCTCCGCGAGCGCTTCGCGATAGAGCGCTTCGGCTTCGCCCAGTCGCCCGGCGCCGTGATGCTGCAGGCCGAGCTCAACCCGTGCGTGGGTTCCGGTCATCCGAGCAGCGCGCGGATCTTTGCCCAGTCGTTCGGGAACAGGTTGAGCTTCCCGGGCATGTCGTCCTCGAGGAAGGCGTAGTCGACCGCGAGAAATTCGCGGCAGAGGCGCTCATGGTGCTCGCGCAGGAAGCGCGAGTCGGGGTCCAGCCGCCGCACCACCGCCAGCCCGGTGGGCGGCGTGGCGACGATGTGAATGGCCAAGTCCGGGCGGTACTTCTTGAGCAGCAGGATGAGACGCCAGACATCGCCGCTCCAGAACCCCCGGCGCCGCTCGCGCTCGGCGGTCTCCCGGTTCAGCGGATAGCAATCGTCGATCAGGATGGTCGAGTCGCGGGTGCAGAAGCGCTCGAGGTTGACGAAGTCGCGCAGCGCGAATTCGAACTGGTGCATGCCGTCGATGAACGCGAGGTCGACCGGCAGGCCGCCCAGCTCGGCGCGCAGATCGCGGGTGGCGAAGAAGTCGTCGCTGGTCTGGGCGAACACTTTCTGGTTCGCGGCGAGCGCACCCGCCAGCTTCGGCTCGGGGTCGATGCCGATCGCGAGCGTCGGCGCCTGGACGAGGCGCAGCGAAGTGCCCTGCTCGACGCCGATCTCCACGTAGGTGCGCGGCTTCACCGCATCGAGGATGCGCGCCATCACCTGAAGGTAGTGCTCGCCGCCGAAGCGGATGTGAGCCTCGAGCATGTCGGTCGCGTCGAGCCCGGGGGCGACACTGCGCAGCCTGCCGCAATACTCGAGCGCCAGCTGTGGCTTGCCGACGAGATACGCGACCTCCGCGGCCTGCAGCAGGCAGCCGGGATCGTGCGGCCTGAGCTCGGCGGTTTGCGAAAAGTCCGCCAATGCTTCCGTCAGGCGCCCAGCCTTGCGCTTCGCGGTACCGCTCGCAAAAAGCTCGCCGGCGACGCGGGCGCTATCGGGGCCGCTCCTCGGCGGCCAACCGCTATCCTGCAAGCTCAGGATGCTCAGCAGGAACGCGGCGAGCATGATCTCCATGCCACCGACCATCAGGGCCGCCGCCGGAATCGTGTCGCGCATGACGACCCTGGGATCCAATGCGCCGAAGCCGGCTTCGCGCCACTGCCAGAAAGCCGCGCCGCTCCAGAACAGGCCGCACAGCGCGAGCGCGAGGCCGAGCAGCAAGCCACGCTCGAGCGTAAGAGTCGTGAGCAGCCGGTCGACACTCGGTTGTCTCGGCAGCAGGCCGGCGTTCTGCGCCGAAACGCGGGCGAACAGGGCGAACAGGCACAGCTGCATGCCGAGCAGGGCTGCGGCCGAGGCGTACAGCATGCTGTGAATATCGAGCCCTGCGCCCAGGAAGTGCACGGGCGTGAAATACAGCGCCGTGGTCAAGGCGACGCCCAGAGCAAGCAGTGCGAGCCCTGGATAGAGAAACAGCCAGCGCGGGCTGAAGAGCAGCAGAAAGCGAAGATGCCGCCACCCGTCGCGCCAGGTCCGCAGATGCGGCGGTCGCCCGCGGCCGTCGGGATGCAGAGTGGTCGGGACTTCCGCGATGCGCCATCCCGCCAGCGACGCCTTCACCACCAGCTCGCTCGCGAACTCCATTCCGGTAGTCCTCAGGTGAAGCGACCTGACCGCTTCACGATCGAAGCCCCGCAACCCGCAGTGAAGGTCGCCCACCTTCGCGCGAAAGAGCAGCCGACCGACGAAGCTCAGCACCGGGTTGCCTAGATATCGGTGCAGCAAAGGCATCGCGCCTTTTTGGACGCCGCCGCGGAAACGATTGCCCATGACCAGCGGATAGCCTTCGCGCAGCTTGGCGACGAAGCCGTCGAGCCGGTCGAAGTCGTAGCTGTCATCGGCATCGCCCATGATGATCGAGCGGCCGCGCGCGGCGGCGATTCCTCCCGCCAGGGCGGCGCCATAGCCGCGCTCGGCCACCTCGATGACGCGGGCTCCGGCGCGCTCCGCCAGCATCCGAGAGCCGTCGTCAGAGCCGTTGTCGGCGATCAGCACTTCGCCGTCAATCCCCGCGCGCTGGAGAAAGCCCCGCGCCTTGGCAACGCAGCGGCCGACGGTCGCGGCCTCATTGAGGCAAGGCATGAGAATGGTCAGTTCGGTCATACCTTCTCCGCCCCCAAGAAAAAAAGGTACCCTGAAGGGTACCTTCATTGAAGCTAAGTCTCTATTACTAGCCGCGGCAGGAGCCGGGCAGATATTTCAGGGGAACGTTGGTGCCGTCGGTGGTCGATCCACAGCGCCACCCGTAGAGGCCCTGGGCTGAGCCGCCCGACATCGTGACCCCCGTTGTGGAATTCGACAGCGGGACCAGCGTGACGACCGAGCCGTTCACCACGGTGGCTAAGTTCTGCACGGTGGCCTTCACCACGCCGTTCACGTCGGTGTGGACTGCGTTGACGTACTTCGTCTGTTGCGAGGCCGTGAGAATCTCGCAGCCCCAGCCGTCGGCAAGGGGCGGGATGGCCGGCCCAGACTGGTACACCTCGGTGATCGACGTGCGGCACGCGCTCATGGCGAGAATCACTTCCGACATCTTGGCGCGGATCGTGTAGTCCTGATACGCCGGCAGCGCGACCGCCGCCAGAATGCCGATGATCGCGACCACGATCATCAGTTCGATCAGGGTGAAGCCTTTCTGCAGCGTTCTCATTTAAAGCTCCCTGTATGGTGGTGACGAATCGATCGGTTTAATACCCGACCTGCCCAGTACTTGCAACGTTCATGCCACGCGCGGGATGCGCCGCATGAGCCATGGCGCGTTAAAAATGTCGCACTAATCCAGGCCCTGCTGCCCATGTGTGTCCGGAACTGACAATTTTGGTCACTCTCGGTGCCGCTCTCAGGAGCGCGCCGATGTGCTCGCGGCCGCCGCAATGGCCATGTAGGCGAGGAATTTTTGCGTGACCACTTGCACAAACGGCGCCGGATATCCGGCTTCCTTCAACGCCCACTCGATGCGGTTGCCGAAGCACGCCTTCTGATAGAGATTCGGCCGGTGTTCGGCAGCGAAAGCGCTGATGCGAGAAAATATTCGATCGAGCGCCTTCATCGCCTTTTCCGCCGATTTTTCGGTCGACAGGTCCGCGCCCGACTGCGGGAAGCGCCGCAATAGCTCGGCGACGACCGAGTCTGCGAATTCGTCGATGTGCTTCGTAGAGAACCAATCCAGCAGCATGCCTATCCCGCCTATGTGGCGGTGGGATTATACGCGGACGGCCTCGTGCCGAGCGGTTGCGCTTAAAATCCGCGCGTGCTCGGATGGCTGGCAAAGCGGGGAAAAGGCGCGCAATCAGCGGCCACTAACGTCGCCGACAGGCTGATCGATGAGGGCAATCGGGCCGAAAGCGCGGGCGAGCTTCTGCAAGCCTGCGACCTGTATCGACAAGCCGTGGCGCGAGCTCCCGGGTACGCGAAAGCGCACGTCAATCTCGGGATCGGCCTGGAGGCCCTTGACGATGTCGACGGAGCGATCGCATGCCATGAAAGAGCGCTCCAGTGCGAACCTGGGGATCCTTATGCCAACTACAACCTCGGCAAGCTGCTGCATGGGCGCGGCGAGCTGCCGCGCGCGCGGCGCCTGCTGAGCCTTGCGTTGCAAGGCCGCCCGGACTTTCCGGAGGCGCGAATCGTCCTTGCGCTCGTGCTTGTCTCGCAGGGCAAGCCCGAGGACGCCGCCACCGAGCTCGAAGCGGCATTGCAGCAGCGGCCCGAGGACTTCGGCGCGCTTTTCCACTACTCAGGCGTCCTGCGGACGCTGAACCGTCTGGACGACGCGCGCGTTGCGCTGCGACGTGCGCTTGCCGTGGACGCGAGTAACGCCGATGCTCGTGCAGCACTGTCCGACGTCCTCTGCGCGCAGGGTGACATTGCTGGTGCTACGGCCGAACTGGAAGCCCTGCTTGCTCAGAGGCCCGATTGGCCGGATGCGCTCTTCAACTATGGCTGCTTGCTCAGGAGGCTGTGGCGCATCGAGGACGCCGAAGGCGCCTTTCGGCGCGCCATCGTGGCGCAACCGGGGCATGCCGGCGCCTACCGGATGCTCGGAGAAGTGCTTCTCGCGCAATGCCGCACCGACGAGGCGTTCGAGCTTTATCGCGTCGCCCGCCGCAACAGTCCGCACGACTTCGGCCTCGAATCGGCGGAGCTTTTCGGACTCTATGCCTCCGAGCGCATTTCCGATGCGGAACTTTTTGCGAGGCATGCGGCATTCGGCGAGCGCCTGCAAGCCGCGTACGCGCCGCGAAGATCGCTCTTTCGCAATGCCAAGGACCCCGGACGCCGGCTGCGCATCGGGTACCTTTCCGGCGACTTCCGCTACCACGTCGTAACGATTTTCATGCTCCCGGTGCTCGAGTGGCACGATCGGTCCGCATGCAAGGTGTATTGTTACTCAACCACAGACACGCCGGACAGCTACACGCGACAGATTTCCGCGCGGACCGACGTGTGGCGTCCTGCGGCCGGGTTGTCGCCTACGCAGATGGCCGAGGCGATTGCCGGGGACGAGATTGACATCCTAGTCGACCTGAGCGGCCATTCGGGCGTTCCGCAACTCGCCGCGATGGCTCAGCGCCCCGCTCCTGTTCAAGTCACCTGGCTCGGATACCTGAATACGACCGGGCTGACCCGCATCCAATACCGGATTTCGGATCGATTCGCCGATCCGCCCGGCGTCACCGATCGCTACCACACCGAGTCGTTGGTCAGACTTCCGCACAGCCAGTGGAGCTACCGGCCGTTCCTTTCGCTCCCTGTCGCCGCCACGCCTCCTTCGGCGAAAAACCGCTTCGTCACCTTCGGCGCATTCCACCAGGCCGCGAAGATCTCCCCCGCAGCGCGACGGCTGTGGGTGCAGATCCTCGCGGAGGTGCCTGATTCGCGCCTCCTCGTTGTCGGCGTGCCGCGAGGCCGCGCTGAAGATGGTTTGTTGCGGGACTTGGCCGTGCCGGGAGTCTCCCGGGGGCGCATTACTTGCGTTCCGTATGCCTCGCTGCAGGAATACTTCCGCTCGTTCGAAGCCGTGGACATCGCGCTCGACAGCATGCCGTACAGCGGTGGCACGACCACCTGCGACGCCCTCTGGATGGGCGTACCCGTCGTCACGGTCCCGGGTTCGCGGTCCGTCTCACGAAGCGCTACCAGCGTGCTGAGCGCCGTCGGCCTGCCCGAGTGGATCGCTCCGAGTGCCGCGGAATACGTGCGCCGCGCGGTCCGCTTTGCGGGTGAGCGCGACCTGCTGACGGAACTGCGCGGCTCGCTGCGCGAGCGTATGCTTGCGTCGCCGTTGATGGATGAAGAGCGGTTCACGCGCGACTTGGAGCAAGCGTATAGGGAAATGTGGCGCAAATGGTGCGAGGGCAATCCCGCCTAGTGTCCTGAGTCCGAGATGCGGAGTGGGGCAACTTCTGCCGGCCCTCTTAAACAAAAACAGCCGGCAAAGTCACTAACGCTTTATGCTCGCCCGTGGCGAGATTCAAGTCGCGTACCGAGTACTCAACCCAGCTGCCATTCGGCTCCGTGGCAAACTCTAACGCAACCTTGCAGGTCAAGATGGTGCCGTCATCATTGACATCAAGTAGCGAACTAACCCAACCTCGAATACAGCCGCGAGGTAACTTCAAACTATTCTTGTCGATGAGATGCGCAACCGCTCCGTCTGGCAAGGCCAATCTGGATATGGACATCCAGTCGGATCCTACGCCGCTCTTGTCCCATTGAAATACATTGAAGAAAACGTAGGGCTTGCCCTTACATGAAACCGGCTCGCAATAGCTTCTGGTCCGGTCATCTTTTGGTGCTTTAGTGTAATTCGAACTCGAAGATTCTCGATAATAGAGATCCTGAACGGGAATCTGGGAATCCATCAGACGCACGAACTGCGCAACCAAACAGCTTGAAGGTCGATTGTATACAAGTCTGACGAATTCAGAATCGGGTTCAAACACCTTGCTCCCGAACGGAAGCTTGAAACGTTCTGCATTCATAGATTTTCTAACGTTATGCCCAAGGAATATCTGGCCCCTCAGGACACTCGATCGTGAAGATTCTCTTTACCCTCAGCTGGCAATTTGCCCACCCACAGTTCGTGAACTCGCGCTTCGTGCATCGTAGCAATCCGTTCGGACACATGTAATAGCAAGTCCCACTGTTAGGGGGACTGAAGCCAAATTCGCATTCCTTGAAATACTGCTCCCACAACGATTCTAGCCCGCGCGGATCAATTGACCTCAGCGGACTCCCGTCGACATATGCGTAGGTGTTCAGGCCACCACGCAGGCCAATCGGGTCGCTCTGGACATAGCGCCCGGTTTCCGACGCGTAATCGCGCGCCATGTTATAGGCAAGCCCGGTTTCCTTGTCGGCGTATTGCCCCGGGAACCTCAGCGGGAACTCGAACGCCCCGAGGCCCGACGGATTCTCATTCGGAACGTTGACGCCGAAGGGTTCATCCTGATCCCACCGCCACACAGTCTGCCCCTGCTGATTGGCGATGAGTCTTGGCGTGTTGAGGTGATCGGCGTGGATATACGAAGGGGATGCTCCATCCGCAATGACCGCTACCGGAATATCTCCAAGGTAAACGTACTCGCGCGACGTTTGAGGGTCCTGGCCGTTGCGCCACAGGATGTCCGCCTTGCCGTCGCCGTCGTAATCTCCGAGCGCCGCAATTTGCCAAGTCAAGTCCGCCACGGCGCGCAGATAGCCCTCGGTTGACTTGATGGTGGTGCCATTCATGGGATAGAGATAGTTGCTTCCGGTGACGAAGTGTCTCCAAACAATATCGGCTTTGCCGTCGCCATCGAGATCGGCAACGCCCTGGATTCGCCACGCGGCATCTGGCACGGTTCGTAGGGCGCCTTCGGTCGGCTTGATGGTGAGGCCGTCCATCAGGTAAAGGTAGTTCTCGCCGGTCGAGCTGTTGCGCCAGACGATGTCGGCCTTTCTGTCGCCGTCTAAATCGCCGATCCCCGCGACCTTCCAGTTTTGATCCGCGACGGTGCGGATGTAGCCCTCGGTCGGTTTGATCGCGAGGCCGTCCATCAGATAGATGTAGTTTTGTCCGGTGGCGGAGTTCCTCCAAAGGATATCGGCCTTGCCATCGCCGTCGAAGTCCCCGACGCCCACCACCTTCCAGCTCTGATCTGCGAGCGTGCGGATGTATCCCTCCGAAGGCAGAATCGCGGTGCCATTCATGAAATAGATGTAATTTTCGCCGGTGGAGGAGTTGCGCCAGAGAATGTCCGCCTTGCCGTCGCCATTGAAGTCGCCCACACCGACTATCTTCCAGTTCATGTCGGCGACAGTCCGGATATAGCCTTCGTTCGGCTTGATCGTCAGGCCGTCCATCGGATACAGATAGGTCTGACCCGTGCTGAAATTCCTCCACACGATGTCGGCCTTGCCATCCCCATCCAGGTCGCCGGTTCCAACGACGTGCCAATTCATATCGGCAAGAGTACGGGTGTAGCCTTCGGTGGGTTTGACCGCGAGCGCGTCCATCGGCCAGAGATAGTCCTGGCCCGTAGAGGGCCTTCCGTCGCTGATGAGCTTTCCGCTGGCGTCATAATGAAAGATGCTATCGCCCAGGCTGTTGGTCTTCCTGATTCTCTGGCCGAGCGCATTCACCTGGTAGGTCGTGACCCCGAGGCTGCTCGTCGCCTGCACCATGCGCCCGCGCGTGTCGTAGGCATATGTATTGTTGCCATCCGCGGTGGTCGAGCCGTTCGGGTCGAAGACAAAGCTGCGGACCGGTCCCGAACTCGGCGTGATGCTGGCGATGCGGTTGGAGCTCGGGCTATAGGCGTAGGTGTCGGTACTCGTGCCCGCGGTGCGGCTGCCGCGGTTGCCGACCGCGTCGTAGCTGTAGTTATAAGGCGTCGAAGGCGTCAGGGCCTGCGTAAGGCGATCGAGGCTGTCATAGGTGTAAGTGTTGGCG
>Ga0209577_10000921_pt1 | contig 29350 bp, 24 predicted proteins | sample GraSoiAngelo_109_FD_185874 | JGI IMG/M metagenome (GOLD analysis project Ga0209577, IMG submission 185874) | Grasslands soil microbial communities from the Angelo Coastal Reserve, California, USA - 14_0903_12_20cm (SPAdes) (version 2) | ecosystem: Environmental > Terrestrial > Soil > Grasslands...
CCGCGCATGTTTCCATCGTCCTGCATGTTGCTGTAAAAATAGTAGGGGACCTGATTGTCGACGTCGACGTGGTACATCTGGCCGATGGGAAGAGTGACGCGGTGGAAGCCGCGGCCGTGCACGGTGGTGATGTTCATTCCCGCGTCATCGGTGACTACAAAACGATCGGGATTGGCGGGATCCACCCAGATATCGTGAGTGTCTCCTCCCCAGCGGACTTCCTGGAAATTCTGTCCGCCATCGAGCGATTCGTGGAACGAGCTGTTGGCAACGTAAACTTCATTGTCGGTTCCCGTCGAAACCGCGATTCGAATGTAATAGCCGGCGCGTCCAATCAAAGCCCGCTGGAAATTGATTGCCTTCCAGTGTGTGCCGGCGTCGTCGGACCTCCAGACCGAGCCCTGATCCTTGGTTTGAATCAGTGCAAAGACACGCCTGGAGTTTGTGGGAGCGACGGCGACGTCAATCTTGCCGACCGGTGCATGCGGTAAACCGTGTTCTTCGATGCGAGTCCATTTGGTTCCACCGTCGTGAGAAACGTAGACTCCACTGCCGGGGCCACCGCTGAATTCGCCCCAGGTGTGCATTTCCACTTGCCACATTCCCGCGAATAACGTGTGCGAGTTGTGTGGATCCATGGAGAGCCCGGAGCAGCCCGCGTTTTCTCCAGGGAAGAGCACGCGTTCCCAATGCTGGCCGCCGTCGATGGTGCGAAATACGCCGCGTTCCTGCTGCGGACCGGTAACGCGGCCGAGGGCGCAGGCAAAGACGATGTCTGGATTCGTGGGATGAACGACGATGCGGCCGATTCGCCCGGTTTCTTGCAGCCCCATGTTGCTCCAGGTCTTGCCGGCGTCGGTGGACTTATAAATTCCGTTGCCCATCACGTCGCTGTCACGGATGACCCAGGCTTCACCGGTTCCCGCCCAGACCACACTTGGATCGGAAGGGGAAACGGCGAGCGAGCCGATGGCAGCGGCGGGCTGCTTGTCAAAGATCGGCATCCAACGATTGCCCCCATCGATCGATTTCCAAATGCCGCCGGATGCCGCACCGGCGTAGTACGTGCTCGAATCTCCCGGGATGCCTGCAACCGCTGCGATGCGATTCCCCACTTTTGGACCGACAAAGCGGAACCGAAATTGGCTTTCCTCCTCGTCGTCCGGCTGCTGTGCATTTCCGGCCACCGCGGACGCAAGGATCAGGATCAAAGCGAAATAATATTTTAGGCTGCGATTGGGAGCCACGGAAAACCTCCGGCCAAGTAGGATTTCATACACTACTGCTGAAGTCACAAAAATAAACTCCTCGGATAAGTGCCGCCCAAAGATCCCGCCACAGCCTCGTTGAGACGTTCTCAACGAGGCTGCTTTATCCTGCCCTGCAGGTGAAACGCAAAGAAGTCGTCCACGCGGTGCCAGGCGTCCAGCAGAACATGTGCACGGGTAAAATAGTGGAATTCGCCAGGATACATCATGTAGGAAAGCAGTTCGCCTTTGCCCTTTTTGAGGGCTTCGTCAATGAGCCATACAGACTCGAGATACGGCACGTTGACGTCGGAGGTGCCGTGAAGCACAAGCAAAGGGCGTTCGAGGCGATCGATGTGGGAAATCGGTGAGGCGTTGGCATAGACTCGTGGATTTTGCTCCGGCGTTCCAATACGGCTCGCTGTCCAGTCGCCGTGATAGGGGTCAGAGTAGTACATCACATAGTCGACGACGCCTGCCACGTCCACACCAGCGCGGAACAACTTGGGTTGATCAGTCATCGCAATGAGCGTGAAAAATCCGCCGTAGCTCAAGCCCCAAACACCGATTCGGTCACTATCCACGTAAGGCAGGGTCTTCAGATAGTTTGCCGACATCCACGCATCTTTGGCGTCTTTTCCACCGACGTCCATGTACACGCCATTTCGCCAATCCCGGCCGTAGCCGATGCTGCCGCGATAGTCCGGGGCAAAAACGACATAACCTTGCTGCAGCAAGTATTGGTGAAAGCTGTAGTAAACGGCGTAGTTGCGCTGCACGTGCCAGCCGTCATAGTTCTGATTTACCCCGTCTCCGTGAATCCAGATGATCGCCGGATGCTTTTTCGTGCCGTCCAAATTCTTTGGCACAAAAAGCCATCCCGGCACGGGCTTTCCATCAGCTCCTGGAAATCGCACAAACTGCGGCTCGACGAACTGTGATATGTCGATGCCGGCCGGCATGGAATGGGAGAGCCGAATCGGCTTCGAGTTTGCTTTCGCCTCAATGGCGAACAAGTCCGCGGCGTTGCGAGTGTCCGTGTGCTGATAGACGAGGAATTTGTCGTCGGCGGACCAATGCGGATCGATATTGGTGCCATTCCCCGCTGTAAGGTAGATCACGGTCGCGTGCGAGGGATCGCCGCCTATGTTGGCCACGCCCACATGGCGGTCGCCCGGCCGGTCTGGCTCGTTCGCGTCGAATGCGATCCGCGTGCTGTCATGCGACCATGAGGGACGCCACGCTTCGAACTTTCCTTTCGTGATTTGCACCGCTTTTCCTCCTGCGGACGCCATGACGTACAAATGGTCCCAGCCATCCTCATCACTGAGAAACGCGATCCACCGCCCGTCCGGTGAAGGCCACGGCTGGGCTCCGGCCTCGCCCCAGTCCGGAATACTCCAAAATTGATCTTCAGTAATTTCCTGGATGACGCGCGGTTTCCCGTTGGAGGCGTCGGCGACATAAATCGAATATTTCTTGAAGTCTTTCGATTCACCGTCATACGCGAGGTGCGTTGCGTCTACCCACGCCAAGCCACCATATTCGCCGGGTTTGCCAATCGCCACCGGTTGGCCTCCGGCGATCTTCACAGCGTACATCTGTCCCGGGAGGTATTCCGAAATCCGGTAGATAATCTTCCTTCCAGAGTACGCGGGCGTCTCATCGTGATTGACGGTCTTGAAGCCTGCAGTGTACGCAAGGTTGGAGCCGTCGGGAGACCAGATAGGACGCGAGATGCTCACGCTGTCTTGTGCGACGACAGACTCGCTCCCGTCCTCCAGCGAGCGCACGACGAGATCGCTCTTGTGAACGGCACCTTCCGCTACTTCGGTATTGTGACGCACGAATGCGACCCGGGTGCCATCAGGAGAGGAAACGATGTTGGATTCGTGCGCCGTTGTCTTCCACGCCGGCTTAGGCGCACCTCCGGCAATGGCCACCTGCCAGAGGCCGCCCTCGTGTGGAAAATAAACAGTCTGAGAGTCGCGGCTCCAGAATGCGCCTTCCACCTGACCTTCAGGAAACGCAGTCAGCGCTTGCGGTTGGCCTTGGCCGTCAGCACTGGCCGCATACAGATTCGCCACGCCGGCGCGATCCCACGCATAGACCACATGTTTTCCATCAGGAGACCAAATCGGATCCGAGGGATGCTTGATATCTATCAATTGCTCGATCGTTAGACGGTGTTTGCTACTGGCGGATTGCGCCATTGCTCGCGGCGTCCAACCTAATAGTGCGTTCATCGCCAACATGCTGAGCAAAATCTTCCATCCGAACATAGCGTCCCCCTGACAAAAGTTGCTGAAGCGAGTGCCCGAACATGCTACCGGCGAGGGGGCATGAACCTCTGCCCACTCGCCGAATGGAAATGTTACTTCGCAGCCCGCAGCAAGAGCCCCGCCGCTAAAAGGTGAACCGCAGGCCGAATCGTGTCACAAACGGATTGATCGTGCGGAACGGGAATAAATAGCTGGAGCCGATGGTTGTGACTTTGCCGATGACGGTCTGTGCGTCGGTCACGTTAAAGAAGTCAACCGTGGGCATAAGATGCCACCGGTCGTTTAGGACAACTTCACGCGAGAGACGCAAGTTGAGCATGTTGACGCTGGGCAATCGCAGGGCACCCGCCGGTTGAAGGATAACCGCCTCGTTTATGATGTCAGGCATCGGTGAATTGCCGTCGGGAATGGCAAAGGTGTCCGTCGGTTGGAGCGGGAAACCCGTGTAGTGCTGGAAATTGACACTAGTACCGATGTTCCAGGGAAGTTCGTAGGTGCTGTCCACCTTGAATACGTAGGTTGCGTCTAGATTCAGGTAGTTGTTATTGCGGTTGATATCATTGTTGGGGTCGGTGAAATTGTCGCTGGTGGCCTGATCCGAGAAGCCTCGGCCATACACACCCTTCTGACGCTGAATGGTGAAGCCGCCGAGTATTTGCCACTTGTGCGACAGCCTTTTGACCGCGGTAAATTCGAGGCCGTGGTACGCATTGTCGTCGAGCTTTGGGATGTTTGTGACGACAAAATTAAAGGCTCCAAACTTTGCCGGATCCGTAGGCTGGAAGCTATAGAGCGTCATCGGCTGGTTTGTGACAGGGTTGATAATCGCTTGGCCGCCCAAGGCGGTGATGGGCACATAGTCCGAGGGCTGAACTGCTGTGTTTTCGATACCGATCAAATTCTTCTTGGTCCGGTAGTAATAGGTGACACCGACCCGCAAGTCACCCAGGATTTGTTTTTCGTAACCCGCGCTAAGCTGCGCCGAGTACGGACGGCTCATCTTGGTGTTGATGTGCGTACTCGATCCACCAAAGGCATTTACAGGTACGGTGTTCGCTCCATTCGGAAGCCATTCGTTTATTTGCGGAATCCCATCCCCATTTGTGTCGGTCCAAGTATAGTACTTGCCCGCAAGTCCAACGGGGTTAGCGGTTTCGGCCAGGCCCGTGCCTTGCATAATGTAATAGATTCCGTAATTGAAGCGCAGAACGGAATTGCCTTTCCCGGTGGGGTCCAAGGCCACGCCTAAGCGGGGAGAAACGTTATTCCAGTGCACCAGATTTCCGGAGGCCGTATAGGATTGAATCGGAAAGAGTTGAGGAAACGTTTCGTTTGGGTTGCTCTTTTGGGCTGGGTAGTAAGTATTGAAATGGTCGTAGCGCATCCCCAGGTTCAAGGTGAGGCGGGGCTTCAGCTTCCAGGTGTCCTGCAGATAGAAGCTTGTGGCGCCAAAGTAATTCTTTTGCGTCGTCGGAGTATCATACGCAAGCACCTGATCCGGCTTTCCGCCGTTTAAAATGACGTTGATTCCTTGGTTGACGTTGTAAATGTAAGAGTTGTAACTTTTCCCAGATTCGAGGCCGAATTGGAAATTATGGGAGCCACCAAAATTACCTTTGTACCATGAGCCGCTCGCGGACCACTTCAACACCCACGCGGGATTGGCAAATTCATAGGGCGCCGCACCGGCTTCCGTAGAATTCGCAATGTCCTGGACATTCAGGGTGGAGGTTGTCACGCCAGGCTGGTAGCTGAGCGGGAATACAATTTTGTTCCAGCCTACACGAAAATCGAGGAAGAGATTGCTCGTGACCTGGGTGGTCCAGAGTCCTTGAAGGATGTAGGCCGGCTCGATCTGCTTCCAACTCGCCTGCTCAGTCACAAAAGAATAAGTGGTATCGCGACGGAAGAAGCGATTCTGCTCATTGTAGAGCCAGATAAAACTGAACTTGTTCTTTAAATTCACCTGAAAGTCGCTCCGCAAGTCGGTATTGGTCTGGTGATTGACGTCGACGACGGGATTGCCAGCTTGATCGGTCACGGAAAGAATTCGCTGGCGCAAATCGTAGCGGCGATAGGAGCCGAACAGCCACCACTTGTCCCTGATGAGCGGGCCACCGAGACTGGCCGTCATGTCTTTAGTCATATCAAATGGCGACCCGGAAGTGACCGGTTTGCCGTTGAATATCGGGAACTTGACTCCGGCCTGAAGCCCCGCAGTCAAATAATAAAACACCGCCTGGCCGTGCAATTGGTTTGAACCCGACTTCGTCACCATATTCATGTACACCCCGCCGATGGGCACGGAAGCAGGGGCGTTGTCGGCAACAACCTGAAACTCATCGAATGAATCGTGGTTGGTGTAGAACTGCGTATAACCGCCATTCGCGCCGGGCCAGTTCAAATCCAGGCCGTTATAGCTATAGATTTGCTCCGCGGGCGTGCTGCCATGGACTTGCATGGTGGACTGTTGATAGCTATTGTTGCCCGCGACATCGAATGTGCTCAGCGTGGACCCAGGCATCTGCGCCACGGTGGACCAGGGGTCGCGACCGCTCGGAATTTCTTGCAGTAAGTTCTGGTCGAACGTCGTTGAAGTCTGATTGTTCTCCAAATCGACCACCGGTTCGCCTTCCACTTTCACAACTTGGGTAACCTCGCCAACCTGCAGCTTCGAAGGGATCGTTGCCGTGAAACCGGCCGTAAGAACGATGCCGGTCTGATTGAATGTGCTGAATCCGGGCGCGGTGATGGTCATCTCATACGTGCCCGGCGGAAGCAAATCAAACAAGTAACTGCCGTCCGCTTGCGTGTGGGTGCTCCGCGGGGCGAGCAGTGCTGTGCTCTTAACGGAAACTGGCGCGTTGGGCACCGCTGCACCGGAACCGTCTGTAACGGTGCCGGCTATCTTTCCCGTAGTTGATATCTGCGCGGTCAACCTCGGTGGGAAAACGAGGTAGCACAGTAAAGCGACCAGACACATGAGAATCATCGAGCTAAGAACGGGATTGCAGCGGGAAGGGACCAGAAGGGACATGGGCCACCTCAGACTTAGAATTGCTGCCCAGGAAGTCTTGCGTCCCCCACCCCAAGGGAGCCTGGTGCAAGAGGTTGGGAGCGGACGAAATCGTGCATATTGTATACAGTCGCGGATGGCTGTCAACGTCAGAATCTTGCTTCATTGAATGTTTTGCTTTTCGGCCTGGTTTTCCTGGTCAGCCAAACTCCACCGCCAGGCGGGTTCTACTTGAAGAGGATCTATTGCCGCCGAGCGCCACGGGCACTCGACTGAGGTGCTGTAACGGATTGAAAGCTAAGCAGCTAGGCCGAACGGTGCTGGCGCCGACGGAGTATCAGTTCTCTAAGGTATTCGCCGGCATCCATAATATGCCTCCAGACCGCATCCGCCGCGGCGTCTGGGTCTCGTTTACGACAAACATCGAGGAGGTCTCGGTGAGCCTTCCCAGCCTGGTGCAGGTCGCGGGTCACGATCAAGTGGAGCCGAGTGTACCGGTCGCACTGCATGTTCAGGGTTTTGAGGAACGACAACATCACTGGGCGATTCGCGGCGGCATACAGCGCCGAATGAAAGCTCCAGTTCCAGCGTCCCCACGACTTCACCTCTGAGTCATGTTCGAGCAACTCCTCATAGCGCACCAAAATATCTTCCGCCCGCTGGAGGTCTTCACCGGTAATATTCGGGATCGCTTCTCGCAACATATATCGCTCCAACACCGCGCGGGTCTCGAACAATTGCATGATTTCGTCGGGTGAAAGCGCCGCGACGACTGCTCCCCGATTTCCGACGATTTTAACCAAGCCCTCTCCAGCCAGATGGCTCAGGGCTTCGCGCACAGGAATCCGGCTGATTTCAAATTCAGTGGCGATTGCTTCCTGACGCAGTTGTTCGCCCTCCTGTAGGTCGCCGCTTAGAATCCTTTCCCGAAGTCGCTCAACAACGGCCGCCGCAAGGGACTGGCGCGGAATCGCACTCGATTTTCGTTGGAAAACTGCTTCCATGGTCGGGCTCAGAAGTATGCCAATTTGCTAAACGTCTAATCGAAAGAACCAGCCTGCACTCGCTACACAGACGGTGAGCGATACTTGCGTCTTGCGACATCTTCCATTACCACAGTGGCGATGTCAAATCTCGTTGTTGGCGCCTCGTGCGCCAGTGGGGCTACTTTGAAATGACCATGATGCGGCAGCCGTCAGCGCGGTCTACTCTCCGTCAGATTCTGCCGTTCACATTGGATAGCCGCCGACGTAGAATTGTCGCCTCTTGCCGAATTTTCAACCACGTGAAGCGCGAGGTGCAGGGATGCGTTTGCTATTTTTGTTTGGCTCGCTCGTTGTCGCCGCGACCGCAGTCGCGCAAACCCAGAAGTCGAGTGACGTCGCAGCCTTCGTAACTCTAGATACGCCAGTCCGCTAGGGGCAAGCAGTGGTGACGGAACGCGTTCTCCTAGTTTTGGCCTGACTCACCCCGCGGCCCCAGCAGCGCAATTGTTTCGAAGTATCTTTTAGAATGATTCCGTCCTCCACATCCTGCATGGGACGGAAAAACGCGCAGTCACGGGCATCAGAATGGGGCTCCTTTCCTCTCCAAGAATCCCCCGTTTCCTCGGGACATTCGGAATCGTAGACTGCCCTGACTGCGAGTCCCCGGACGTCATCGCAGGAACGATACTTTAGTCCTCCAGGAACGGTACTAACTTCCTATAGCTCGTGTCCTTTCGTCTCGTTATCCTGTGAAGCAGCGAGTGAGGGAACAGCGCCCGCTGCGGTACGCTGGGCGGCACCCCACACGCCAAATATGATTCCATCGTCACATCTAGCCTTGCCGAACGACAAGACAATCACAATCTCCGTGATCTCTGGCCGGTCGAAAGGGTTAGCGCACCGATTAACCAAACCCAAAGTCAGCGTAGGGAACACTGGTAGCGGCGCGAATATCGAAATTGATGATCCGCAAGTTTCTAGCCTGCACTGCGCTGTAGGTGTAACAGAGGATACGGTTAGACTATGCGATCTCGACTCAGCGAATGGGACCTACGTGAACGATGAAAGGGTTCAGGCCACGAATCTCGAACATTTGTCCGAGTTCTGCGTCGGCTCAACAGTACTTCTAGTCACCATTCTCCCGAAACGCTCGACGGATTTAAGGTGAATCAAATAATCAGTTTCGGTTTTTGGGAACGGTTTAATAGGCGTGTCATCGGAGTGAAGCTAGCCTCGCATTGCGGACATTTCGGAGCCCTTTCCATTCAATGACGTGAGAGTGTTGTGGAACGTCGGGCGATGATACGGTACAGCCTGATGAGTTGCCACCCACTCGGTCAAACTGTTCTAGGATACTTGGAACAAAAGAGGTAGGGCTTCCGCGCCGCCAGGAGTGTTGCGGCAAAGAGAATTGCGTACTTCCGTTCTTCGGTCAATAGCCTTGTCCACGAAGAACCGCTTTGCCATGCTTTCGGTGGTGAAACGGTGTGATCCACGCTCAAGGCTATATTCGCTCGACGGGTTTTTCTGGCTGCTCGATAGTGCTGGTGCTGAATTCCAGAAGATTCGAGAGCAACATCAGTGGCTATTTTCTTTTCATGCTTTTCATGCAGGCCTTATCCTCTGATTTGAGAGAAGGAATTCTTTCCCAAATCTTTCCCAGGATGCGCCGCCAGTCCGCGTAGCCACGCGTCGATTGCAGAGTGCTGCTCGGCACCCATCTCTTCAAACAGCACGCCCATGCCGAAAATTCCGAAGCCGCCGCCAGAATGCATGTAGATCACTTTGCCGTGGACTTCGCATGTGCTCATGCCGTCCGAGATGCGGAGACGTAATTTCGTACGAATGGGAATGGGTTCGAGCGTATCGATATAGCAACCACGCGAGCTCAATTCGCTAAGCTGTCCGCGAACCCACGTTCCGTCGAGAAGGGTGACTTCGGCATCTGCGAAAAACGAGAAGCGCGGATTGGCGCGCCTTACTGTGAAGGGAGCTTCAGCCATGGTGTCTCTCCGGTCCGTGAACCCCTAAATACACTTGAAAACAAATCCATCCGTGAAGTGAAGCAATCCCTTAACCATACAAAACCTAAAGAGCAAGAATCCCTATCTGATAGTGCCTGAACACTTTGGGGCAATAACCACGAACAGTAGGCCAAGCCACAAGCACAAAGGGCAGCATCTTCTTGCGCACTGCCGGAGAATGTTTGCCACAGGGTTCACGGGGTGCGCCCTCCGAATCGGTGGGCGTGCTGGTTCGGCCGAAGCGCCGCAGAGGGAGTCGGGGAGGAGACCGGTATGTTTCAGCAAGAGGGGCGTCTACAGGACTCCCCATTAAAGGAATGAGCTCAGTGATTGCATAACAATGCCTGCCCTTGGCTTATCCCGGGATCCGGCCAACTCCCATCGTGACATCGGCTGGGAGCCGTAGCGGAAGAAGAATCCTGCTTTAGCGGTTGCCAGCCAAACATGAACTGAATCCTCGATGATGGGTGCTCCTTTCGGTGCAGCGCCCTTTAGTGCGGCCGCTACCTCCAGCTCCGTGTATGAACAAACGTCGATACTCCCCGCTGCCTTTCGCACTGTCGTGTTTGGCAATATGCGCTCGGCGGCGCGGACGAGTTGCGCGCCGCAGTACCGGTTGGCGAAATACGGATTACGCGAACGCAGACATCCGTTCCCTGAGGTATCACCTGTAGAATCTCGTCGTACCCGCTCGGGAGATCATCCGAAAACACATGCGTCACAATATAGAAAGACTGCAGGGATCGGTGTTTTCGGTTCTTGCTGCTTCACCAAACAACATGATCGTTCCACAGACAGGGGTAGAAATCGAAAGCAGCAGATTGCGCTGGCGCATCGTGTGCCGCGATTACAGTTTCAATCAGTGAGACAACTGCACCTATTTTAATGCCTCCAAGAGGTGATCGGTTCGTCGGCACTCGCAGTGTTGCAAATTCGCAATGAAGCAGCGACGGTCTGGCTGAGGTTGTCGGGTATCCGTGCTTCTCTCAGGAGTGGGGGTAAGCACGAAGCCCTTTCGTACCGGCACACGGATGCGGATTCGCGTGAAATCTCCGGGCTCGTTCCAGTGCGCTGGGATTTGGAGGATTGCTGAGGCCGTAGCGCGGTTATCCCAATCGAATTTGAAAGAAGAAACTCGCTTCCATTCGGCATTATTAGGTGCATCAGTTTGCGCGAAGCGGTGGTCTGGGTCCGTCCTCCCCGGGCCAGACGAGGTGAAGCCCCGGAGCGAGAACACGCCGTACTCCCGCCGACTGGCCTCGCTTTGTGTTTTGTCGCCGAAAGGTCTTCACCACTTGCGATGGGCTCGGTCTTGGCGGCCTTTCCTGGGTTGTGGTCGACAACGACCCCGAAAATGTATCGCCCTTGGCCGTGTAGACCGACAGTTGCAGCTTACCGTCTTCGATCTCAAATTTCGGCACCTTTGTCGAGTCCTTGGACTCGGTCCTCGATTCCATCGCGGGCGGTGAGTATGAGAACTGGAGTCTGCAGCCCGCGTTTTCTGAGTGTGGACAACACCTGGAGCCCGTCGCGGCCTGGAAGCACGAGATCTAATCTAATCTAATAGGACGAGATCGAATTCCTCTGCGTTAACCGAGAAGAATCCCTCTTCTCCGGTTGGCGCGACGACAACTTCGTACTTCTCGCGCTCCAGTCCTTCTCGGAGAGCACCAGCCACCTTTGCTTCGTCTTCCACCACGGATGCGCAATTGCCGTCTTTCTTCGTGCATCTTGTTTCGGTTTTCAGTCCTGTACCGTATAAATCCACACTTCGGCGCCGCGACCCGCACGGGCAGGGACTGCGAGGTAGAAGCGGTCCGAGCCCTTTCTTCCCTTTCCAAAATATCCGGCCGTCCGGGCGCCCAGGGCCGATGGAACCTTGGAGAGAAGCTGGTAATGTTCCGCGGCGTTCTTTTGAAAAACGTTGATAAACCCCTCACCTCCTGGAACGTAAATGCGTTTGCGCGCGGCATCATAATACAGGTCGTCGGTGTCCTGGACGCACGGAAGCGCGGCAATCATGTGACCCGAGTTGGTATCAAACACCGCTAGGCGCGCCGGCATACGCGTGCCAACGAATAAGCGGTGATCGCCTTCATCCAAGGCCATCGGGAAGTTGAGCTGAAGCGTCAGCGGCCATCGCGAGATCGCATGCGTGTTGCGATTGATTACGGCGATCTGTTTCAAGTCTGGCAGATTTGCATAAATATTCGGTCCTAACGTTTCTAGCTGGAAGGATTCCGGGTGGGCCCCCAGTTTATATTCTTCGTCAAGCCGCTCGTTCGTGGCCGCATCGACGGTCCCAATCGCCCCTGTTTCGTCCTCGCCGTAGCCGACGTAAACACGCTTATTCGCAGCGTCGTACCGCAGGTTATCGACGTCACCGTGGAAATCAATCTCTTTGATGAGGTCAAAGGAAGTCCCGTCGTAGATGTACAGCTTGCCCTTGCTGCTCCCAGCAAAGAGTTTGTTGGTTTCGGGGGAAAAGACCACACCCTGTGGATTCGGAATTCCGGTGATCGTGTGGACTACGGTTCTCGCACTGATGTCGATGACCTCGACTGTATTGTTTCCAAGCGCAGAAACAAACAACAGGTTGCCAGCGAAGCCAAAGTGATCAAAGCGCCCCTTGACGCCCTCCATCGAAATTGCCTCGGTCAAGACGAGCGGACGCGTGTGATTAGTCGGCGAACTCTTTTGAGCATCCGCCCGGCTCATGCACACAAAAAGTAGCGTCAGCGCCGTACAAACATTGCAGACTTTCTTCATGCTGCCCTCCACGTCATTTCCATTCCGATTCGCATCGAAAGGCCGGTGCCTGCCCGTTTACACCCTCAAGGGGCGCCGTGTCGCCAAGCTTCACAGTTTCGCCTGACCCAAGTCATGTTAGGAATCCAGGCCGAACCCGCCTACTGAAGTTTTCCTAAAGGAATTGTCAGAATTCTCGGTCCCACCTTTTCGTAGCCATCCGTGTTGCCGTATTCCATCCAGTTATCAAACACTATGGAAATGTCAGAGCGAAGGCCGCGCGTTCGAGTCTTGTTGTTGCGGACGTGTTCTTACGTTCAATCTTGCGCCACTGCGCATTTGGCTTCTGTTCCCTTGGGAGCCCCACTCGAAGCCAAGAAAAATGCAGGGTGAAGTCCGAGCCGCTGCCCACGAGGCAGCGGTACACTAAGTCATGGTCTCCGATAGCTGACGCTCGGAATCAGCACACATTCTGTAGTAACGCGATTCACCACAAATTCTGAGACCGAACCCCTAGTGAGTGAGCGAAAAGACGTTCTTTCCGACCACCTGTTTTTTCGACAGATGGTCGGGGATGGCGGGACATGGTTTTTCTTCCACTCTCTTCTTTTGTTTTAATTACTTACGTGAACCGCTGTCAATTGTGCATGCGTCGAGAACCTCAGCGCTGTCATAGAATGCGTAATTGGCCTCCGCGAATGTGCGTGGTCGCGCGTGGGGGGGGATCCGCCCCTCTCCCGTCTATTCAGATGCAATAATATACGTAAGGACAAAATGAAGCGTGTGCAAAACTGCTCAGCATTCAGGAATTGGTTACGAAACCAATGGTATTCTGCGGCGGCCTACATGGCCTCACGCGCGATTAGCAGGCTAGTCGCGCAGGACGATATTTAGAAGGGACCTGTGCACTCGCAATCCGTCCTTGTAATCGATAAAGCCCAACTTCTTGAACTTATTCATAAAAAAGCTCACGCGGGACCGGGTTGTGCCGACCATTCCTGCTAGCGTTTCCTGGTTTATCCCCGGAACTATGGTCTCGGGTGTGCCTTCTTTACCGTAGTTGGCGAGCAACAAAAGAGTGCGGGCCAGCCGTTGCTCGCTGGAGTTAAAAAGTTGATCGACCAAATCCTCCTGGGCGCGCACGTTGCGTGAAAGCACGTTCTTTTCAATTCTAAGTATATAGGTAGGTGCAATCGCCGTAGCCGTCGCCAGGCAGATTGTCTGACCTATTAGGCACGCCTCCCCTAAGAAGTCACGCACGCCTAGGATCGCGATGACCGCTTCGTTGTCCTGCTTGGATCTGACCTTGAGCTTCACCCTGCCTTGCTGGATATAGAAAACACTATCGGCGGGATCACCTTGAGAGAAGATCTTGTAGTCCTTTGGGCACTGCGTAATAGTTCTTGCCAGGCCCACTGTCGCAAGAAACACTTGGGGATCGAAAGAAATCTCTCTCTTGTCCTTCTTAGGCGCCTTCAGTAGCTGGCCCACCGGACTGCCTCATTGCCTGGCTGTAGTTTTTTCCCTTGCACACAATCCAGTTAGCGTCAACTAGTATTTTGAGGATCGCAAGGGAGGCCCTTCATTGTGCTTCTTGGGTGCCTTAGGTAGCGGGCCCTCCTGTGCCTCGCGGAGTTGCACACAGCTACAGCCCAGAAATAATAGTCGCATTTGGAACAATTGGCTCCTATCAGAGCAGTGCAATTTTGGACACAATTCAACAATTAGTGCTTGACTGTTATGTTAATTTGAGAGTACGAACTTGATTGTAGGCATTGCAATCTTCTGATTCCAGGGTGGTTACCTATAGTCTCCCGGTGTGCGCAGGAGGTTGAAATGTTTGCTCGACACGTTTCGATGGTTCTCAGGCCCAATAGCGTTGCGGAATTTACTCGCACGATAGAGAACGAGATCATTCCCCGGCTCCGAAAACAGCAGGGCTTCAAGGACGAAATCACATTGGTCGTCGCGGGCGGATCGGAAGCGGTTGGAATTAGTCTGTGGGATCAGAAGGAGCACGCCGAAGCCTATAATCGCACAACCTATCCACAAGTGCTGGAGCTGCTCCTGGAGAGAGTGGTTGAGGGAACTCCTGAGGTCAAGACCTATGAAGTTGCGAACTCAACCTTTCACAAGATCGCCGCTCGTGCGGCATCCGCCGGGTGACGACAGCTCCTATCCCTCAGGGGGTGGGAGCCCACCCCGACTTGTTGGGCCAAGGAAGAACACCCGAGTGGCAGACACACAACCCCAGCCCGAGGAAAGTTAACCATGGATTACACCATCAGGGTCATAGCGACGAGTCTAATCAGCGGAACTGTCACCATTAGCGCCCAGTCCAAAGCAGAGGCTCTCGCCAAGATCGAACAGCAAATCAACCCGAAGCTGAGGCAAGAGGGCTACGAATTTCAGCTAGAGTTCCTAGAAACCGCGGAACAAGCCCAATCGGCTCGCCGCCTGGACCCAAGAGGGGTCCCAAGCGATGGGAACTGTAGGCAATGGGGACAGATCTCGCTAGGCTGAGTACGGGAACACAGGAATGGAAGGAGGAGCCATGAGCCCTATAACACCAGCTCGAGAAAGCACTGGCGAGAGCAAAACTCATTCGGGCTTGCCATTGAAGGTTCCTGATGGGGCTCGAATCCTGATTGTCTGTGACGACGACTCTGAGACGGAACGGCTGAAGACCGTTCTCCAAAAAGCGGGGATCGTCTCGGAATGCGCAAAAAGCATTAAGGCAGGTTGTGAGGCTGCTAAATCCGGTCGGTTTCAGGTGGTCGTCTCGACACCCCTGCTGCGGGACGGGTCGTGGAGACGGCTCACCGACATTGCAAATCAGTATGATCTTGGCTTTGAGGTCGTTCTATGGGCGCGCAACTTTGATCTCGCCGAATGGGTGGAAGCGCTGAAGGACGGAGCGTTTGATGTCCTTGACGCCCTTTGTGCGCCACCAAAAGCTGTGGAGGCCACCAGACGCGCTTTGTGGGCAGCTTACCTAAAGGGCGCCGGGCCCGACCCAAGAGTGACTAGTCCCCAGAAGGCGGCGTGATTCGTGACGTGTCCTTAGAAGGCGGGGAGGAAAAGCATGAGCAACTCAGCAAAGGTCGATCAGAAGGGCAGATTGAAAATCCCCGTGACCCTTCTTCCCATGCTCAGGCGGTCTGGCACCGAATTGTACGTCACCAGCGAAGATGGCTACTCCGTCCGCATCTACCCGATGCAGGTCTGGAACCAAGTCGAGGAACGACTGGAGCGCCTGTGCTCACGCAATAGGAACAACCAGAAACTTCTTGTCCGTGCAAAATATTTCGGCCAGGCTGTGACGATGGACAAGCAGGGCAGGGTGCTGATTCCGATCGTTTTGCGGAGCAGTGCGCAAATGAAGGGCGCAGTGGATATATTCGATTATCTGAACTATCTGGAAGTTTGGAACCATGTCCAATTCCTGAAAGATCTGAAAAGCAGTCCAATTACAGCGCAGGACGAAAAGACGCTAAACAAACTGTCCTCCGCCCCACGATTTCCTTGGGCAATACGCCGGAACAAAGAGGAGGGATACGTCCACGGAACAGAAAGGCGATCCAGGATACACCGCCAAGTGCGTCTGGATTCACGCGGTCAAGCGAGCCACGTGATTCGAGGTATTCGAACCGATCCGGCCGGGCGCGCGCGTGGCGTGACCTTGCACGCTCCCAAATGAAAATGCACTGACTGGGATGGTTGGCCAGGGAAGGAGACACCCGTGAGCGACCTAACTCTGAAATATCCGCTGTGGCAGAATCACTATCTACAGGCAATGGCTGAAACTCGTCCTGAACTGTTGAAAAGTAAAATAAGCGCCGCAGAGCAGGTCCTCAGCCTGCGACTCAGAGAACTGGCAAGCACCACAGACGATTATGAGGAACAGATAGCGTTGGCAGCCGCGCTGAAATCTTTGAAAGTCCACAAGGAGCGAAAGGCTGATCCCGGGAACGATTCAATGAGGACCAGACTGGCCTCTTAATACCGAGCGGAATGGCCGAGTTCATTGAGCAGTGAGGGAAATGTGACAGCGATCTTATCGATCGGTGATTCTGAACGTTTCAAATGCTCCGGACATTGACTCTGTGCAACTCCGACCATTGATCATGAAAGAATGCTACTTCTTTGCCCCTCTCTTTCTGCTCTTGCAGAGAGTCTCCAGCAAGTATTTGACGGATGCGCTTTCCCGAATCACGGCTTCCAGCTTCGGGATCGTTGCGTTCAATTCATTTTCTTCCACGACCCCGTCCGCCAGAGTGCTTGCAATGCTCTCCAGCGCCGAACCCACGTCCTTCATGAGGTTGGAAATGACCTGGAACTCTTTTTCCGAGGTTTGTTGCGGATCGGGGATCCTGAAAGCCACTCTTCCTGCCTGAGACTCGAGAATATCCAGAGGTTCGAAATTCTTCAAAAGCACGCAGATCTGCGGCAGCAGTTCCGCGGGGATGGGGCGGTCCCCTCTTAGCCAATACATCAAGGAGCGATAATTCGTTCCGAGCTGCTGCGCCATCAGCCGAGTGTCGTACTCTGCCCTTGCCTCCACAATCTGGCTCAGTACGTTGGATAGCGTTTTTGCGGTCACAGTCTGTTCCTTTATCGTGAGTCTGGCAGTTCAAAAAAGGCATCATTTTGAACGATGAAAGTGTGGATTGTAACTGAATTGCACGCTTTCCCTATAGGCGGTTTAATAGGGCCATCAAGACAGGGGGAGATTGCCAGTGTATTAGAAGCGATACGATGGCAATTTCCTTATTGAAAAAACAGGCTGGCACAGTCTACGATGGCCGCGTATCCCGTGTAAAACGCAAGGGTTCTCTTATCGATAGGATACAATGCGGGCGGATAGTGGACCCATTTGGTACTGTATGTCCGGTCGTGCTGGGCCTCGGAGTGGTGAAGTGGTGTGCTTCTCGGCAGCGCGACCAGGACTGAAGAAGTAAGGACGTGACCCATGCCCTTCATGGACCTGATCAAGAAGGCCATTTTTGAAGAGGAACCGCTGGCACAGAAGCCCGCCAAGCCAGCGCCCAACTCGGGGGCGGTGCGGCCGCTAGAGTCAGCAGCTCCTGCATATTCCCCCATGGGGACGCGCGACAACCAGTTCTACACGCGGCTGGCCAAGCAGACCGACCTCTCTGCGGTTCCGGAGCTGGCCAAGATCGAAGCTTTTGCTGCGCCGCTGACCTCTGTCATCACGGATAAAGCATTGAGGTACAAGGCGGCCCTGGCCACAGCCCAATCGCAGGGTGGCCTGACGAAAGACGCGATCTTGAAAGGCTTTGACGCTTTACAGAATGTTCTGAATTCTTCGGCGAGCACGTTCAACAAGCAAACCGACGAAGTGTTACGAACGGAAGTCGATGCCAAGATTGCCCAAATCAGTGACCTCAATGAAGCCATTCAGCAAAAACAGAAAGAAATTGCCGACCTGCAGCAACAGGTGAAGTCCATGCAATCGCAGACTGAAGTGTCGCGTTCGAAGTTGCAAGAAGCGAAGAGCAATTTTGCGGCGGCGCTGGAACGGCGACGGGCCGAGATTCAGCAACAGCGCAAGGAATTTGAAACGATTTTGGGATAGGGAGACACCATGGCAACCACTCCAAGTTCCCCAGTAATGCAGGGCTTGAAGAATTTCTGGCAGCGGCCGGAAGGAACAGTCGGCAAAGTCGTGCTGGTCCTGGGTGGCATCGCGGTAGCGTATGGTTTCGTGCAGATCCTACCATTCTTGATCGCGGCCGCGACAGATACTTTGCACCTCGCCGTTTTGATCGGGGCGATTTTGGTGTTCCTTTTCATCGTCACGGACAAGCGCGTCCGAACGCTGGCGAAGCTCATGTTTCAAAGCGTTATGCGGTATCTGACGGGCTTGTTCATTGAGTTGGACCCCATCGGCATCCTCAAGAACTACATCGGGGAGATGAAAAAAAATCTCGCAATCATGGACGAGCAGCTCGGAAACCTGAATGGGTCTATCCGCACGCTCCAGAACCAGATCGACACGAACCAAAAAGATGCTGAGCACAGCATGGCGCTGGCCAACCAGGCCGACAAGAAGATGGCCGCCGGCGGGTTGACCTCCCTCGATCAGCAGCAGTACATGTCTGCCAAGGTCACCAACCAACGGCACGCCGCGAGCCTGATCAATATCAACAAATCGCTCACAGATCTGCGCGACAAACTAAAGATTCTCTATGACCAGCTCATTCGCTGGAGGGCCACGGCAGAGTTCCAGGTTACCGACAAAGAGAACCGCGTCAGCGAAGAAGAGATGCGACGGAAGGCGCTGAAAAAGGCCTATTCCGTGTTCCAGGCGGCGAAGAAGATCTTTCGCGGCGATCCTGTGGCCAACCAGATTTACGATCAGACGCTCGAGTATTTGGCGGATGACGCCGGGCAGATGCTGGGCGAGATGGAAGATTTTAATCGGCTTGCCAACAAGTTGATGACCAACATGGATCTGGAAACCGGGGCCATCAACGACGAAGCCGTCAAGCAATTGTCAGAGTTTCAGCAAAAGCTTTTGCCGTCATCGGTGACCGCGGTGCCGGGCGGCATACCGGACCAATCTTCGGCGGTGCCCGCGAATAAAAAAGACGATTACAGGGATTTGATCAAGTAACTCGTCGGCGGAGGAAAGAGCCAAATGTTCAACGATAAAATCTCCACACCACCCACAGGGCACCGGCTGAAGCCGGGCGCGAAAATTGTTCTCCTTCTGGTTGTCGGGGCTGTCCTGTTCTTCGGTTTCCGCACGGCCGTGAGCCGCGGCTGGATTCCTGCCCCGGGCATTGCCAAGGCCCTCATTCCCGCAAAAGCTGCTCTGCCGGACTTGAAGGAAGCGGTCGTTGCCAACGTCGACCCTGCGCCTTTTCCGGAAGCGGCCTCGGCCTCGGTGAAAGCGCCGCTGATTCGCACCGAAATATGGGCCTGGAACGCACAGATGAACTATATCTATGCCAATGGCGGCCCGGACACGACGCGTAACAGTTTGATGGAGAAGCATGGCGCAAACGTGAAGCTAATCCGCCAAGATGACACCAGCCAAATGCAAAACGACTTGATTGCCTGCGCCAAGGAGCTCCACGATGGTGCAATCCAGTGTTCCGCAGGCGCGAACTACGTCCTGATCATGGGTGATGGCTCGGGACAGTTTTTTGCCGCCGTCAATCCGCAGCTCAAGAAGCTGGACAACAGCGCTGGTGAATACATTGCGCAGGTCATCGGCTCTACGGGATATTCGCGCGGTGAAGATAAGTTAATGGGGCCACCGGAATGGAAGTCAGACCCGCAGGCCGCTAAGGGTGGCCTGGTCGCTGGAGTCCTTCGCGACGGTGATTGGAATATCGCCATGAAGTGGGCGGCGGACAACCAGATCAAGAACAATCCCGACGAAAAGACCTGGGACCCCGATGCTCTCAATTGGGTCAATGTGCCGGACTACATCAAGGCCGCGGAAATCTATAACGCGAATACTTGCGAAGACCGCAAAGTGGTGCACGATGGTCGGCTGACCGGAGAATCAAAGAACGTTTGTGTGAACGGCGTGGTCACCTGGACGCCGGGCGACGTTAACGTGGCTCACGGGCGCGGCGGCCTTGTCTCCATCGTGTCTTCGAAGCAGTATCGCTCGCAGATGCCGGATGTCATTATTGGCATCAAGAAGTTCAATCAAGATCATCGCAACGAAGTTCAGGGAATGTTGGCGGCCAGTTTCGAGGCGGCGGATCAGTTGAAGGCCTTTCCGGAAGCCCTGAAGCGCGCAGCGGCGATCAGCGCCAAGGTCTACAACGAGCAGAACGGCGACTATTGGCTGAAGTATTACCAGGGAACACGCGAACGGGACAAAACCGGAAATATGGTGGAGCTCGGCGGCTCTGCGGTCAACAATCTAAACGACAATCTGCTCCTGTTTGGCTTGCAACCCGGCGCCAATAACAACTTCCGGTCCACCTACACGGTGTTCGGAAATATTGCCACTCAGCAATACCCCGAACTTTTCAAGAATGCGAATAAGATTCCGGATGTGAAAGAGATTCTCGACACTTCCTACGTTCTCGGAGCCTCGTCGATGCTTTCGCAATCAGGAGCTGAAGCCGATGTCGCCAGCTTCAGTTCGAGCGGAGATACGGGCACGGTCGTTTCGAAGCGCGATTGGAGCATCGAGTTCGACACCGGCAAGGCCTCCTTCACGGCAGACGGTGAACGCAAGATGTACGAAATCAAAGATGACCTGGCAATTGCCGGCGCTTTGTTCGTCACCTTGAATGGACACACCGATAATACCGGTACTCGCGAAGGAAACATGGACTTAGCAGAACGACGCGCCCAGGCCGTGCGTGATTGGCTACAGAGAAAAGCGCCCTCGAACTTCCCCGACAGCCGTTTCCGCATTCACGCTTACGGGGATTCCAAGCCGCTGGCGTCGAACGCTACCGTGGAGGGCCGGGCGAAGAACCGGCGCGTAGAAATCATTCTCTCGGGCAAGGAATAGGAAACCTTCGGTGACCACCATGAAGCCGGCGGCGGGGAGCATCGCTGCGAGTGTGCCTGCAGCCAGCGGACGCGTCAGCTTCTTCCACGACGTGCTCGGCGCGTTTTCTCCTAACCGAATCATTTCGAAGGGGGCCCTCCGCTTCATCAACGCCTTCCAGATCGCGGTCTTACTGCTGGTGTGGGCTACGTCGACCTACGTATTCCTGCCCAAGCCGATGGACGTGTGGCGAGCGTTTGTCGATCTTTGGAACAACGAAGGCTTGGGGCAGGAGCTGATTGTCAGCTTCCTCTTGAATGTGCAAGCCATGGCCTGGGCCACGGTGATTTCACTGGGACTTGCCTATCTGACGGTCGTTCCGGTGTTCCAGCCGATCGCGCACGCCGTCTCCAAGGGCAGGTTTCTTGGCATGGTGGGGCTCACCTTTTTCTTCACCGTTATTTTTGCCAGCGGCCACCGCTTGAAAGTAAGCCTCCTCGTCTTCGGCGTTGCGGTGTTCTTTGTCACCAGCATGATCGACGTCGTGGCGCAGGTTCCTAAGGAGAAGTTTGACCTGGCGCGCACCCTGCGCATGGGCGAGTGGCGTGTCGTTTGGGAAGTGATCGTGCTCGGCAGGGCCGACGCCGCTTTCGATGCCATGCGCCAAAACGCAGCGATGGGTTGGATGATGCTCACGATGGTCGAGGGCATCTCCCGTTCGGAGGGCGGCATCGGGGCGTTACTGCTCAACCAGAACAAACATTTCCGGCTCGAGGCAGTCTTTGCCATCCAAATCGCCATCCTGCTGATCGGATTGTTTCAGGACTACGCGCTGGGCTTGGCCAAAAAATTTCTCTTTCCCTACGCGGATTTGCAATTGGAAAAGAGGTAGTGGTTTCAGCATTTGTGAGGATGACGCTTGCCCGATCGATCCAATTACACCGACACGCTTCTCAAGATTGACCACGTCAGCCTCTCCTACGGCGACAAGGTCATTCTTCGCGACGTCAACGCGGAGATTCGCGACATCGTGCGCCCCGATTGCACCCAGGGCCAGGTCGTTGGCTTTCTCGGACCCTCGGGCATCGGCAAGACCCAGCTCTTTCGCATCATTGCCGGGCTGAATGAGCCTACCTCCGGACAAGTCTTGGTCAATTCCACGCTCACTCCGGTCAAAGCCGGGATGGTTGGCGTAGTCGCGCAAAATTATCCGCTGTTCGAAAATCGCACGATTTTCAGCAATTTGATCCTCGCCGCGAAGCAGATTGAAAAAAATAGCGCCGCCGCCCATGAAAAAGTATTGAAGTACCTGAAACGCCTGGACATGCTCGACTGCTCACAGCTTTACCCCGCGCAGATTTCCGGCGGCCAGCGCCAGAGAATCGCCATCGCCCAGCAGCTTCTATGCAGCGAGCATTTTCTCCTGATGGACGAGCCATTCTCCGGCCTCGACCTGGTCATGGAAGCGAAGGTCTGTGAGTTAATCAACGAGATTGCCTGCTTGGACGAGCTGAACACCATCATCGTCGTGACTCACGACGTGACCGCCGCGGCAACGGTGGCGGATCACTTGTGGCTGATGGGCCGCGATCGCGATGCCGGAGGGAATATTGTTCCGGGTGCGCGTATTCAGGAGACCTACGATCTGATCGAGCGCGACCTGTGTTGGCATCCCGGCATCACGAACTCCTCTAAGTTTCTGGAATTTGTCCGCGAAGTGAAAGAAAGATTTCAGACGCTCTGAACCGCGCCGCTTCGATGGCGCTTCTCGATTCTGCCGCCCGTCGCAGAAATCCGCACAAAGAATATGAAAGGGAATCGCTTACTCGCTCTTAGCCGCAGGGTGGGGCCGCAGCGCACGCGCAATCAGCCCGAGCCCGCCAACGAGCAGGATCAGCATCACCAGCGTATTGAAAAGGCTGGTCGCCCGAAAATAGATGCTCATGTTGGCGATCACGCCCGCCAGAATGAAAAGCGCACCCGCCGCCGTAACAATCCAACCGGCAAGGCTTCGACCGTTCCAAAACAAGATCCCCACGCCGAGCAGCATCGGCACCAGTGTGATCCCAAACGTGTTTGCGCCGTAAAAACTCCAGTACGAGCCCACCACGCTGACCTGATTCGCCAGAAAATATCCCCCTAGGCAAGCCATGACGCATCCGATCAGGAAATGACCGAGGCCACCCGGCGTCCCACCCACGTCGCCCAAAGAACGGTTTTCCATAAGGTGAGGATACCAAACCTGCCGCTATTCGCGCATCGGCACCGAGTCGACCTGGTTTTAGAACCAGGAGCGGAGAGTGCCCAGGAAGGAAACGAATAAAAACGGGGCTGCGAAGCTTGCCAGCAGGAGCGAAGCGGCATCAATGATTTCAATGCGGACGGAGTTTCTGACAGGCACAGGTCATCACCACATAATGGTGACCTCTACTTTTCCAGCGGATCCTGGACGCGAGTAATCCAGCTGCGCAAGACGGATTTCACCCTTAAGACTCTACAAAATTCTCGCTCTCGAAATGTCCCCAAGTTGTACCGAGATTAGAATTACGGCAGATGACCTTTTTACATGTGATGTCATGTTATGTTTTTGATTTTTAAAAATGCGCTCTTAATTTTGGCGAGGGACACCTCGAAATGCGGATCTCTGGGCATCCGTCACTCGCCCCTATCCTCCTATCTTGATGGATTGCGATCAGTGATATATCATGGTATATACCGTAAGGAGGTGTTATGGCCCGTACCGCCAAACTTGTTCCGCAACGGCCGCATCCGAGCGGTTCGCCTTCCCTCGGATTATCGGTTCGAGGGTTCCGAGGTGTACGTGCGCCGCGATCCGGCTACAGGAATCTTAAAGAAAAGTCGAGTAACGAAGCCCCCGGTTCCCGTTGAGAGGATAGCCGAGGACCACGGATTGGACGTTCGACTTGCTCCGTTCGACGGTGACCTCTCAGGCGCTCTGATTCGAAATGAAGACGAAGCCTATATCGGAGTGAATTCGTCTCACCATCCACATCGCCAACGATTCACGATTGCACACGAATTAGCTCACTACTTTCTGCACAGCGGTTTCCGCGTTCACATTGATAAAGATTTTTGAAAACGTACACGCCGCCACCGCCGCTCGAAGTCCCACAGATGATGACTGATTTTGTCGCATGGTTGCAATGGGAGACTCAAATAAATCCAGTCATCGTGGCGGGAATCGCGCAGTTTCAACTCGTCCACATTCATCCCTTTGTTGATGGCAACGGACGTACGGCGCGCTTGCTTTCTACTCTTTGCCTTTACAGGACAGGCTACGATTTCAAGCGGCTCTTCACCATCAGCGAGTATTACGACCGCGTCCGGCCTGCTTATTACAAAGCGCTCCAAGGCGTGCGCGAGCGCGGGATGGATATGACTGGTTGGCTTGAATCCTTCACAGAAGGCTTGGGCGCTCAGATGCGAGATGTTCAAAGGACTGCCGAGCACGTAATGCGCCGGGACGTGATCCTGGCGAAGGCCCGGAAGAACGGATTGAAAGAGCGACCCGTTGCGCTTCTTGGCTATTTGCTGACCGCAGGTAAGGCGACCGTGGCAGAGTGTGAAGAAGAACTGAAGATGAACAGAAGAACGCTCCAGCGCGATCTCAAGCTGCTGGTTGAGAAGGGCCTAGTCCGCGAGGTGGGAACAGGTCCTACGGACCCCACCAAATACTACCAGCCGTTACTGTGACAAGCTGTGACAATCTACTGCGACAAAGCCAATTGCACTATCTCTTGGCTTCAAGTTTAGCCACGGGTTCTGTGCGACAAGCCTGCCTAGCCTCCACTTTCGGGAGGCTGCGGCTTATCCGGCGTGATGGCCGCAATGATTTCCGCTGCCCTACGCTGTACGAGTTCTCGTCCAGCTTGATATTCATCAAATGTGCGGAACTGCCGGAACAGGCAAGTCCTCTTCGGCGGAAGCGGCGGCAAACGGGATGGCGGCTCGAACGTCATCCGCTTTCAGGCTAGGGAAGTCGGAAAGAATGTCTTCGGTGGAATCTCCGCCCGCCAGGCTGGCGAGTACTGTGCGCAGGGTGACGCGCGTGCCCTTGAAGACAGGTTGGCCTCCACAGATTCCTCTGTCGCGTAGGATGCGTTCTTCATAATCTTTTAGATTACCGGTTGCACCGCTCATGTTAGCGACCTTGACTTTGTTTGGCTCATCATACCACTCGGAGCAGCGTTTATGCCTGTGATTACGTAGCGACTTGGCTTGAATTTCCGCCTTCGATATATAGGGCTGTCCCTCAGGCCGTGTAGTTCGCCAAATCGTTGCGCCCGGCATTAGTCCCAGAGGGGTTTTAATATGCAGGTTTGGCGCCAATCCAACTGTACTGGCTAACACGCAAAATCTGAACGCCCGCTTCTGGCACCATGGATGATTGTCCCTAATCCGAGCGAGCCATTTCAAGATAGCGGCAAAGCGCGTTGGCAAGCTGGATTTGCCGCGGAGTTTTACATTCCACCTGAAACAAGGCGGGACTCGCGACGATTACAGCGACGCACTGTGCTCGCGAGACAGCAACGTTCAGCCGATTCAAGCTGTACAGAAATTCCATGCCTCGCGGAGCATCTTCGGGTGTCGAGGTCGTCATCGAGTAGAAAACCACGGGAGCCTCTTGCCCCTGGAATTTATCGACTGTACCGACGCGAGCGCCGACGGGAAGTCTTTGCGCTAGAGCCACAACTTGCGCATTATAGGGAGCTACGACCAGAATATCTTCCAACTTCAGATCGAGTTTTTTGCCCGTTTTGGTTGTCCAAGTCGTTCCACCTGCCAACAAACCATTTATAAGGTCCTTGATCTTCTCTACCTCCTCAGGAGAGTCGCTTTGGTTTCCTGAGTGTTGGACGGGGATGTAACGTAGGCCTGTACCGTCAAGAGAACCGTTCGTGTTGAGTCGTTGATTTCGATTCTCGGGGCGGGCAGCGAGTCGAGCGTCATAAAAAAGTTCCGATGTGAACGCGCATATATCAGGATGCAAACGCCACGTTTCCTTCAGAAAGAGGCCGTTCTCGGGATCGATCGTCGCCCGTCCGTTGAGCAGATGAGCTAAAGCCGATACATCGACACCGGGCGGATGAACCCCTTGCTGAGGTTGGTTTAGCTGCTGGGGATCCCCTAGCAAGACTACACTGGTTGCAGCCTGGGAAATTGCGAGTACGTCAGCAAGGGACATTTGCCCCGCCTCGTCGACGAAGAGCACGTTAACCGAATTAGCCATGTCGTTTCGTGCCCAAAGCCACGGCGTTCCCGCTGCGACCTGGACGGCATTAGACCTCAGCGCGTCCAGGACTTCCTTGTTCTCGTTTAGCTGCGTCACCGTCGAATCCACGCAGCCATCATCATCGTTCGTTTTCTGTACCGCCTGTAAGGGCAGCTTCGCATTCCGTGCAGCCTCGCAGGCTTGCTGCAAGAGCTTGCTGATGACCTTGTGACTCACAGCCGTGATTCCGACTCGTTGGCCGCCTCGGACGAGTTCCGTAATCATTCTGGCTCCCGTGTAAGTCTTTCCAGACCCTGGCGGTCCTTGTAAGGGGAGCACCGACGGCTGAACGCAAAGCGAGCGCATCATCTGCCTGGCCATTCCCGTCATTCGCTCGCGTTCATCAAACAGGCTTTCCATGTTGGCGAGCGACACTCGCGGAGGATGTCGAAGCAGAAGGTCTCGTGCCGCTTGAAAAGGACCAGGGCCAGAAATTCCGTTTTCAGCAACCCACAAACCTAGGCGCATGAGACTGTCACGCTGCGCCTCTGAACCGAGAATGTTCTTTGGAATGAGGGCTGCCGGGTGTGGAACACGCGAACCGATGCCCCTTTTAATATCGATGGTTCCCTTAAGGTCATCAATAGCAACAAGCGTTCCAGCACTGGCTCGTGTCTTAGGGTCATGGACCTCTAGTGCCCGGTCAGTGGCATGATCTTGGGGCGGGAAACTATATCGGTGGACGATCGACCTCTTGACCTGCCCGATTGGCCCGACATAGCTAAGACGCCCCAAAGCATTCGTATCTTCTACCAACTCGTCGTCTGTCAGGTCGCATTGCCTAAAATATTCCCACCAGGCGGATTTATCCTCACGACGGTGGTATTCCAACAGCTGAGCAAGCAGCCACAAAGCTCGTTGCGCAGCACTCCATTCTGTTTCATCGAGTGGCAGGGGGGAGATCAGACGATCCATGGCGGCGCGGACCTGCTGGATTTGTGACCCAAGCTCTTCGGCCTTGTCTTCTTGTTTCAATGTAGGTCGCGGCAACACCGCGCTCGTTCTTGCCTCTAGCTCGCGCCTCCGGTCTTCGAGCCATGCTCGAAGCCTCCACGCCGAAAAACAATCGTCCCGATTGTACGACTCGATGGACCGAAGAATCTCTGCCGAAACATCCTGCGGGTTCCCCAATGCGAGCGCGGCCGCAAACGCCTGGAGGGCCAGGACGGAATCCCTTGCTGGTGCAACTCGCCTGAAGTCATAGAGCCGTTCCATTTTCTTGATGGAATAGCTTTCAACTGACGCTCTCATCCCTTGCCTCACGACCCTGTAGAGGTCGACGAAGAGACGCGCCTTCAGCAGTTGATCAACCTCATCGATGCAAACGCCGTGCTGCCCTGCCATCCGCTTGATTTGAGTCGGCTCGTAAGCCGCGTAATGATAGATGTGCATGCCGGGATGACGCCGCCACCTTTCCATCACCCTCTCGATTAAGGTTCGGAACGCTTCCTTTTCGGCTGCCCTGTCGAGTGACCAGAGCGCTTGATACGAAGGTTCTCCGCCTGCGTCCTCAGACAATGTCAGTACGCCAATCAAGTACTCCAGGCCTGTCTCGGATGCGTACGGGTCTCCCTCCAGGTCAAGAAAAATATCCCCGAGGGACGGGGCTGGCAGTGCGGCCAAGCCTGTATCGGGTTCCGTGGGTTCCAACAACTCGTAAACAAGATGGCCTTGGTCCCGCCCTGCGACCTGTAATCGTGCCTGTTTGTTAATTCGGACAAGGGCCGTGCTTCCGATGCCATCGATCTTCGGTTTGTGTTCCAAATCAAGCCGCGCCAAACTGGCAACTGTGGTGACGCCATGAGCGAACAGGACCTTGCGCTGATTTCGCGTTGTGCCCGGTACCAGCGATAGGTGATCGTCACTATGGCGACGTTTGTCACAGATTGGCAACCACGAGCAGACGTCACAGTGTTCGGTTGGTTCAGGATAACTATTCGGCGGCTGGTTGAACGCTCTGGCGAAGTCTCCCTTGATCTTGCGGAAATAAGCGATGTACTGCTCCAAGTGATATTTCTCGGCCTCCATCCCGTTTCCAAGGACTGTGTGCACCCAATCGGGTTGAACTCCTTGCACCTGGTGGAGGAGGTCTGCATAGAAGCAGAGTTGGATTAGTGCCCCCGCCTTTGTTGATCGTGCCAGTTTCGTTTCCAGCGGTTCGTACGACCATGCGCCGAGTAGGCTAGGTTTGGGAACTCGGATGAGAAAGTCAGATCGGCCATGCCAAGGCCCATTTTGAAAGGTCGCTTGGTAGATCACGCTGGCACCACGGCGGAGCACATTGACCGTATGGGCAGTAGCCTCCGCCCATGGCATACTCGTGGGAATCTTGACGATTTCGAGGCCTTGGGCCTCAGCCAAATGGCCGAGGTATGATCGCTCATGCCGACCACCCAGTTCCCGCAGAAGCTCGATTCCAGGATCGTGGAAAAAAGGTTTTTCGATTTGTCCGGCTGCTTGGGCGAGGTCGAGCGTCAGTAGGTGATGGCAAGCTAGAAAATTGGCGACGTCTGAAGCAGAGAACATGAAACGACTCCGGGCAAAACTAGGAGATCTGAACGTATGGGCTCATGATTTCCTTTTAGCACATGAGCGGGTGGGAAGCTCGGTCGCAAGTAAGACGTGAAGCAAACTAGTCAATCGTCCCGGAATTATCCCGGAATAGACAGGCTGAGAGCTTTCCACGATGTTCAAACATTGAGTCGCCACTGAACCCAGGTAAGAATCACAGTAAATGCTTTGCAAAGCACGGGAGTCCTCTCTAATAACTCCTTCCTCTCTCTTGGTTTCCAATGTTTTCAGCAATTTGGGGAATCTCCTGTTTGAAGGATGCGCGGAATGTTTCGAGTTCCGATTTGAGAAACCGGATGTTCCGACTCATTACGCGGAGATGAGGAATCTGCTTTCGCTCAACCCAAAGATATACAGTTTGGGGGCTGACGCCAAGATATTTGGCTGCTTCTCGGACGGTTAACGGGTATTCCTCTTTGGGTGTCGAAATCTGTTGGTCGGTGTCAAGCGCGACGTGGCCGTCCTTCCTGTCAGCCCGTGTCTGCTTGCGCCAGCGGCGGAACTCCACATCTCTCCGAATCACGATCTTCAATACGGAGTTCACGACGTGATCCGGCGTGCTCTGGATGAAGGTGGCGTACCTCTCGATGGCAACTGCGATTGGCTCCTGCAGTTGGTTTTCGCGCTCTAGAGCACGCAAGTACGATGGAGTGGTCTATCGACGGACTGGCACCGAAATTTGGTGGATTCGC
>Ga0209577_10000922_pt1 | contig 29347 bp, 25 predicted proteins | sample GraSoiAngelo_109_FD_185874 | JGI IMG/M metagenome (GOLD analysis project Ga0209577, IMG submission 185874) | Grasslands soil microbial communities from the Angelo Coastal Reserve, California, USA - 14_0903_12_20cm (SPAdes) (version 2) | ecosystem: Environmental > Terrestrial > Soil > Grasslands...
GTTAGCAGGGATCGCCAATTCGTAAGCATACCCAGTACGCGTTCTCATGACGCCTACCGGGCGGCTCAGGTCAGGTCGGCCTCGATCAGGCCCAGGCCGCCGTCCTGCAGCCTGTAGAGGACATTGACCTCCTGGCTGTCCTCGTTGAGGAAGACGAAGAAGGAGTGGGCCAGCTCCTCTATCTGCTCGCGGGCCTGGTCCTCGGACATGGGCTTCAGCTTGTAGCGTTTGATCTCGGCCAGTCCGTTGCGGCGGGGCGGGAGGGGCACCAGGGCGGGCTCCTCCAGAAGGGCCACCGGCCGGTGTCCCTTCAGCTTCTCCTTGTGGTCCCGGATCTGCCGATCCATCTTGTCGATCACCAGGTCGATCGCCTCCCGCATGTGCTCGGCCTGCTGGACCGCCTTGCGGATGGCGCCGCCGCGGCCCGCCATGTGCACCGTGAGCTCGGCGACCTTGCGGCTCTCCACGCTCTTTTTCTTCTCGGTCCTCAGCTCGAGGCGCGCCTCGAGTACGTGGTCGAAGTGGCGAGATAGCTTCTCCAGCTTGGCCTGGGCGTAAGCCTTGATCTTGGCGTCGGCGGCACCGTCGCGAGCCTGGATCAAGATCTGCATGGCTGCCTCCATTCAGGATCTCGAAGTCATACGAGTATAGTCTCGGCTCCGCTCGCAAGGAACATACGCGGGGGCTCCGCCCCCGCCAAACGGCTCCGTCAAGGCACCGCGAGCTGAAGCTCGCTCTTCGGCCTTGACCTCGCCGAGTCGGCGTGCTGGTGCACGCCGACCCCCCGCTAAAGATGCGCGCTAGCGCGCGCGTGCCCGTCGGCTTCGCCGCGGGCGTCCGTGGTTTCCGCCTAGCGTTCGGCGGCGCGGCGGTCGGGGAAGACGCGGGACAGCTCGGGCGGGATCGGTACGCCCGCGGCGAAGAGCCTGTCCATGATGTGCGGCCGGATCCCTGTGGGCCGGAAGACGCCCGTCATGTTGCCCTGCTTGTCGGCGCCGTGCGACTCCCAGATGAAGATGTCCTGCATGGTCACGGTGTCGCCTTCCATGCCCGTGATCTCGGTGATCGATATCACCCGGCGGGTGCCGTCGCGCAACCTGGCCAGCTGGACGATCAGGTCGATGGCCGAGGCCACCTGCTGGCGGATGGCCTTCGCCGGCAGGTCGATGCCGGCCATCATGACCATCGTCTCCAGCCGGGAGAGGGCGTCGCGCTGGGTGTTGGCATGGAGCGTGGTCAGCGACCCATCGTGGCCGGTGTTCATCGCCTGGAGCATGTCCAGGGACTCGCCGGCGCGGCACTCTCCGACCACGATCCGGTCGGGGCGCATGCGCAGGGCGTTGATGACCAGGTCGCGGATCGCTACCCGGTTCTCGCCGTTCAGGTCGGGCGGGCGCGCCTCGAGGCGGCAGACGTGCTCCTGATGGAGCTGAAGCTCGGCCGCGTCTTCGATGGTGACGATCCGCTCGTCCGGCGGGATGAACGAGGAGCAGACGTTGAGCAGCGTCGTCTTGCCGGTGCCGGTGCCGCCCGAGATCATGAGGTTGGCGCGGGCCATGACACAGGCCTTCAGGAAGCCGATGGCCTCGTGGGTGATGGTGCCGAAGTTGACCAGGTCCTCGGCCTGATAGGGGTCGCGCGAGAACTTGCGGATGGTCAGCATCGGCCCGTCCAGGGCGATCGGAGAGATCACGGCGTTGACGCGGGAACCGTCGAGCAGGCGGGCGTCGACCATCGGGGTCCGGAAATCGATCCGCCGGCCGACCGCCGAGACGATGAAGTCGATCACCCGCAGCAGGTGGTTCTCGTCGTCGAACTTGCGGTCGGTGAGCAGGATCTTGCCGTTGCGCTCGACGTAGACGTTCTCCGGCCCGTTGACCATGACCTCGGTCAGGCTGTCATCGAGGACGAGGTCCCGGATCGGGCCCAGCGCCTCGTAGTACCGTGCGAGCTCGTCCTGCGAGACTTCGGACGCGTTGACCATTGACGCCACTCCCACACGCGAGATCCGAGATCGGCGCCCCGCCTAACTGGCTGGCGCAGTCTTTCCCAGGGCTTGTAACGGCCGGGTGGGGCAAAGTTTGCGCCACCAGGGGGCGGCCCTCGCCGCGGACGGCCAGGACCAGGACGGCCCCCAACCGCCCCCCGGCGGCCGCCAGGGCGGCCTCGGCCGCCTGGAGAGTCGCCCCCGTGGTCAGGACGTCGTCCACCAGCCCCAGCCCCAGCCCGGGCGGCGGCGGCGAAGCCTGCCAGCGGAAGGCTCCCGCCACGTTGGCCCGCCGCACCGCCTGGCTCAGCCCCACCTGAGGCGCGGTGGGACGCACCCGGCGCAGGCCGCCGCAGAGCGGGACGCCCAGCGACCTGGCCAGCACCCTGGCCAGGCGCTCGGACTGGTTGAAACCCCGCTCCCGCTCCCTTGAGGGGTGCAGCGGGATCCAGGCCAGGGCGCTGAGGGCGAGGCCGGACTCCAGCACCGCCGCCTCCAGCGGCCGGGCCAGGGCCGCGGCCAGCTGGGGGCGGGGGAGGTACTTGAAGCTGTGCACGGCGCGCTGCCAGGGACCCTCCAGGCGCCCGGCGGCGATGAACGGGACGCCCGGTGCCCACTCGGCGCGCAAGGGCTCCAGGGACCGGGCGCAGGCGGCGCACCAGGCGGAGCCCGGACTGTGGCAGCCGGCGCAGCGCGCCGGGAAGATCCAGTCGAGGAGCGACATGCTGATACACCCCCACCCTGACCCTCCCCCTCGAGGAGAGGGAAACTTGCGGCTAGGCGGCGACCTGGAGCTGGTCGCCCGGCTCGATCCCGATGCGGCCGGCGGCCCCCGCGGGCAGCTCCACGACGCGGTCGGCGCGAAAGACGAACGGGACCAGCCCGATCCAGGGCCGCAGCCGGGGGAAGACCTTGACCACCCGGCCCGAGCGGTCGACGAAGACGGCATCGATCGGGAAGCGCATGAACATCATGTGGATCCCGTTGCAGCGCTCGATCAGCAGGCCGCCCCGCTCGCCGAGCCCGGCCCGGCCCATCAGGCCCAGGCCCCGGGTGAGCACGTTGCCCGCCACCTCCAGCGGCTCGGCCACCAGCGTGCCGTCCTGTTTAATCAGGCGCATAACTACTTTCTTGCATTATACGCTGGGTTCCCCCGCGCCGGCAACCCCGGATCTACTTGTGCTGGAAGGTGTGGATGATGATGATCACGGCCGGGCCCATCAGGACGATGAACAGGGTGGGGAAGATGCAGCCGATCATGGGGAAGAGCATCTTGAGCGGCGCCTGTGCGGCCTGCTCCTCGGCCCGCTGACGGCGGCGGCGGCGCATCTCCTCCGACTGGATCCGCAGCACCTTGGCGATACCGACGCCCAGCTGCTCGGACTGGATCAGCGCCTGGATGAAGGTGTGCAGCTCCTCGACCCCCGAGCGGCGGCCCATGTCGTCCAGGGCCTCCAGCCGCGGGCGGCCGAGCCGGATCTCGTTCAGCACCTGCGCGAACTCGTCGGAGAGCGCGTTCTTGAACTTCTCGGTCAGGCGGCCGATGGCGGCGTCGAAGCCCAGCCCCGCCTCGACCGAGATGGTGAGCAGGTCCAGCGCGTTGGGGAGCGCCAGCCGGATCTCCTTCTGGCGGCCCTTCATCTTGTTGTTGAGCCAGACGTCGGGCAGGTAGCGGCCTACGGCGAAGCCCAGGCCCAGGCCGCCGAACTTGAACAGGGTCTGCAGGCCCATCACGCCGGTGAGGCCGAAGACCACCACCGCCACGATGATGCCGGCGATCACCTTGAGCACCTCGAAGCCGTTGACGCTCAGCCCGTAGGGACGCCCGGCCAGGTTGAGCTTGTTCTGGATCACCAGCTGCCGGTTCTTGGCCATGCGCGAGGTCAGAAGGCTGCCCAGGCGCTCCAGGGCCGGCTTGATGAAGCGCTCGCTGAAGGGCAGCGAGAGCTCGATCTCGTCCAGGGTCAGGTTGTGGTCGCGGTACTGCGCCAGCCGCTCGGCGATCAGGTCCTGGCGCGGCTTGGCGGTCATCGCCTGGAAGGCGATGTAGAAGCCACCGGCGGCGATGAAGGCGAAGACGAGGCTGATGGGATTCATTGGCTACACCTGGATGTTCGTGATCTTGCTGATGATTCCGTAGCCGATGGCGATGGAGACCAGGCCGATGCCGATCAGGACGTAGCCCAGCCACTCGTGGAAGAGAGGGGTGATGTAGCTGGGGCTGATGAAGGTCAGGATCAGGGCCAGGGCGAAGGGCAGGCCGGTGATGATGTAGCCCGAGGCCCGCGCCTGGGCGGTGAGAGTGCGGATCTCGCCCTGGATCCGGATCCGCTCCCGGATCGTGAAGGCGATGGTGTCCAGGATCTCAGCCAGGTTGCCGCCGACCACCCGGTGGATCTGCACGGCCGTGACCATCAGGTCGAAGTCCTCGCTCTCGATCCGCTTGACCATGTGCTGGAGCGCGTCGTCCACCGAGACGCCCAGGTTCATCTCACGCACCGCCCGGCTGAACTCGTCCGCCATGGGCGGCGAGGAGCTCTTGGCGATGGTGGCCATGGCCTGGGCGAAGGAGTAGCCGGCCTTGAGCGCGTTGGAGAGCAGGACGATGGTGTCGCCCAGCTGGTTGTTGAAGGCCTTGAGCCGGCGCCGCTGGCGGAACTTGATGAAGAAGCCGGGGCCGAAATAGCCCACCGGGATGCCGACCAGCATCAGGATCGGATTGTGGAAGCGGAAGAGGAGCACCAGGCAGAGGAGGAGGATCAGGCCCACGACCAGGACCACGTACTCCGAGACCCGGAGCTTGAGGTCGGCCTTGGCCAGCTCCTCGGTCAGCCTGGAGGACCTGCCGCCGCGCTTGGTCAGGCTCTTGTTGAAGCCCTCCAGCAGCCCCTCGAGGAAGCTGCCCTTGCGGGCGCCGGCCGCCGCGGCGGGGTTGAAGCCGTCCATGTGCAGCTCGGCCTCGGCCGGCTGGCGGTTGGCCGCCAGGCCCATGACCACGATCAGGACACCGATCGCGCCGAGCACGCCGAAGAGGAGCTGAAGGGACACCTATTTGCCTCCTTGTCCGGCAGGATCCGGCACCGGCGTGAAGAGGTCCTTGGCCACGCCTTCGCCCGACGACTGCAGGTGGTCGAAATACTTGGGGATGATGCCGGTGGGCGTGAAGTAGCCCTGGACCCTTCCGTCCTCGCTCACCCCGGTCTGTCTGAACACGAATATGTCCTGCACTTTGATCTGGTCCCCGTACAGCCCGAGAACTTCGCTGACGGCCGTGATCTTGCGGGTTCCGTCGCGAAGCCGGCTCTGCTGGACGATGACGTTTATGGCCGAGGAGATCTGCTCCCGGATCGCCCGGGACGGCAGCTCCGCCCCCGCCATCAACACCAACGTTTCCAGGCGGTTCAAACTGTCACGCGGCGAGTTGGCGTGGATAGTCGTCAACGAACCGTCATGGCCCGTATTCATGGCCTGGAGCATGTCCAGGGCCTCGCCGCCGCGGCACTCGCCGACCACGATCCGATCGGGGCGCATCCGGAGCGCGTTGACCACCAGGTCCCGGATCGCGATCCGGCCCCGGCCTTCCACCGTCGCCGGCCGTGACTCGAGCGTTACAACGTGCTCCTGGTTGAGCTGGAGCTCGGCGGCGTCCTCCACCGTGACCACCCGCTCCTCCTCCGGGATGAAGCTGGAGAGCACGTTCAGGGTGGTGGTCTTGCCCGATCCCGTCCCTCCCGAGACCAGCATGTTCAGCCGGGAGCGGACGCAGGCCCGGACGAACTGGGACATGGGGTCGGTCAGGGTCCCGAAGCGGATCAGGTCGGCGATCTTGTAGGGGTCCTTGGAGAACTTCCGGATGGTCAGCACCGGCCCGTTGAGGGCCAGGGGCGGGATGATGACGTTGACCCGGGAGCCGTCCTTGAGCCGGGCGTCCACCATGGGCGAGCTCTCGTCGATCCTGCGGCCGATGGTGGAGACGATCCGGTCGATCACCCGGCGCAGCTGGGCTTCGGACTCGAACTGGACGCTGGAGAGGGTCAGCTTGCCCTTCTGCTCGATGAAGACCTGGTTGGGGCCGTTGACCATGATCTCGGTGACCTGGGTGTCGGCGATCAGGCCCTCGATCGGCCCCAGCCCCAGGAAGTCGTTGAGCACCGAGTCCAGCAGGCGCTGCCGCTCGGGCTTGGTCATGCTCAGGCCCATCTCGGCGATGACCTCGTTCAGGGTGTCGGTGATCTGGGTGGCCCGGGTCTCGCGGTCGGCGTCGGCGCTCTCGTCCAGGTTCTCGATCAGGCGGGCCTGGAGCCGGTTCTTGATCCGCTCGAACTGGACCTCCTGCGGGGTGCGGGCCCGGGCGGCAGGGGCGGTCGTGGTGCGACTGGGAGCGCTCCCGGCCTGGGGCTGATAGGCGCCTTCGGGGATGGCCACGGGGTCGGGGCCCTGCTGCTTCTGGACGCGGTCGAGGAGCGACATCAGGGACTGACCTCACTGTGTGTGTAGGGTCGCGTTACGCAGAGTGGTGCCGAAAGGCAAGCGTTCCTTGCTGGAGGCATCTCTTACAGTCCTAACGCCGGGCGAACAGTCCCTTGCGGGCTTTCTTGTCGGCCGGCTCCGCCGCCTCCTTGGCGGGGGAGCTGGGGATCAGCTTGGCCACCAGCTCCCGGATCCGCTGGCTGATCTCGGACTCCGGATGGGTGGTCACGAAGGGGTTGCCCCGGTTGATGGAGTTGATCACCAGCTTGGCGTCGTTGGGGACCTGGCCCGCGATCGGGAAGCGCAGGTTGGCCTCTACGCTCTCGCGGTTGAACTCGGAGTGGGCGTCCGACTTGTTGAGCAGCAGCACCACCCGGTCGGGCGAGATCGAGAGCGAGTCGAAGATCTTGAGCGCCAGCTTGGTGTTCTTGATCGAGGGGATGCTGAGCGAGGTGACCACCACCACCCTGTCGGCGTGGTCCAGCACCTCCAGATTGATCTCGCCCAGGTGGCAGCTGCTGTCCACGATGATGTAGTCGAACATCTTGCGCAGCTCGGAGAAGATCCGGCGGACGTGGTCGACCGTGACCAGGTCGGCCAGCTCCGGGCTGATCGGGGTCAGGAGGACCTTGATCCCGAAGGGCCCGTCCACCATCACCTCCCGGATGAATTCCTGGTCCATGTGCTCGATGTTCTCGATCAGGTCGGTGATCCCCTGCGAGTGGTCCAGGTTGAGGAGCACCCCGACGTCCCCGAACTGGAGGTCGAGGTCGACCAGGGCCACCTTGGCCTTGGTCTCGTTGGCCATGGAGACCGCCAGGTTGGCGGCGATCAGGGACTTGCCCACCCCCCCCTTGCCCGAGTAGAAGAAGAAGACCTGGCCGTGCTCGGCCCGGCGGGCGCCGTCGGCGGGCTGGGGGCCCGGGGCCTGGTCCTCCGGAGCCGCGGTCTTGGCCAGGAAGGACTCCTTCTTCTGCTCCAGCTGGTAGACCCGCCGGATGCTGGCGATGAGCTCGTCCCCGCTGAAGGGCTTGATCAGGAACTCGCGGGCGCCCGACTGCATGGCCCGCCGGAGGTAGTCCCGCTCCCCCTGGACCGACATGATGATGACCGGGGCGTTGGGCACCTCCTGGGCCAGGATCTCGGTGGCCTGGATGCCGTCCACGATCGGCATGTTGACGTCCATCAGGACGATGTCGGGGTCCAGCTTGCGGGCCTGCTCCACCCCCTCCTTGCCGTTGGGGGCGGTGCCCACGACCTGGATGTCGGGCTCGAAGGACAGCAGCTTCTGCAGGTTGTCCAGGGTGCTCGGGATGTCGTCGACGATCAGGACCTTGATCAGGTCAGCCATGGGCTCTCTGGTGCATCGGCTCCACTACTCATATAAGGAGGCATCCCCGCGAAATCTTCCGATTTCGCGGGGAGCCTGTCAACAACTTCGATTTGTCGGTTCAGCCGGCCTGGAGAGGCCGGGTCGAGCGGCAGCGTGCCTAGTGCAGGTGGTAGGTCGCCTTGAAGGAATTGACGTCGGTTCCGCCGCCAGTGTCGGGAGCGGGCACGTCGTAGTCCTTGATCGACTCGAGGACGTACTTGTAGGAGGTGTTGTCGATCAGGTACTTGAGGTCCTCCGCCTGCTTGAGGGTGACCAGCACGGTGAGGCTGGACGAGATCCCCCGGGCGTTCGTCCCGCCGGCCGGGCCGACGCGCAGGACGTGGAGGTTGCTGAACGCGGTCTTGGTCGTAGATCCGAGGGTGACGATGACGTCGATCCGGTCATCCGGCTGGATGTAGCCGCCAGCGCCGACCAGCTCGCCGGTCGGAATCTGCATGGCCACCATGCCGCTCGGGATGGAGAGGTAGGCCTGCTTGGGGGCCTGGACATCCTGGGCGGTATTCACCAGCAGGTTGTCAGAAAGCGCCTGTCCCAGGTGAATCGGCACGTTGGCGAACTTGCCGACCACATTGTCCTTCGCCCGGAAGGCGAAGGGGGGAGCCTGGTCGGTGCTGAAGTTCTGCACGGTCACCATGTCGGTAGTGATCTCGGTCGATCCGGGGATGTCCTTGAGGGCCACCACCACCGGGACGTTCTTGGGTCCTCCAACGAAGCCTGCGCCGCCACTGGGAGTTCGCGCGAGCAGTAGATTCAGCCCGAACGCCAGAGCGGCGAGGAAGATGCCAAAGATCAAGAGGATCCGATTGCTCTTCGGCTTGACCTCCGTCGCCAATGAACTCACCTCCTGAAATCTTTGCGCCACTCCCCCAGGCGGACGTGACGCTCTGTCGATGCTGTATCCACAAAGAGGAGGGCTTCCTTGCACAGGAAGCCCTCCTTGGTTTTCGAGGGATGCGGCCTACTGGCCCATCGCGCCCGAGATATTGCAAAAGACGTTCTTGACCTGGTTACCCAGGATGATCAGGACCACGATCACGACCACCGCGATCAGGACGAGAATGAGGGCGTACTCCACCATGCCCTGCCCTTCCTCACGGTTGAGCAGCTCACGGAGGCGAAGGAACAAGCTGGTCAGCATTTGCGGCTCACCTCCTTTCCGACATTTACTTCCGCGGGCGTTGTCGGAAGGTACGTCCGCTTCAAACAGCCTCAGTCTTACATCGACCGGTCAGCGAATCAACGGCGGATTGGCTGAATTCCTGCAGCGGTTGCGACGTTTGGATCACGATGCTGTGACGACTACGTCGAATTGCGTAGTCGCCGCCGCAGACGCGAGAGAGGGTCTCCCGAAGGAGACCCTCTCCATGGCTCTGGTTGCCCAGCCCAGTTACTGGGACAGGCCGCCCGAGATGTTGCAGAAGACGTTCTTGACCTGGTTGCCCAGGATGATCAGGACCACGATCACGACCACCGCGATCAAGACGAGAATGAGGGCGTACTCTACCATGCCCTGCCCTTCCTCACGGTTGAGCAGCTCACGGAGACGGAGGTACAAGCTGGTCAGCATTTGCGTTTCACCTCCTTTCGCGAGACTTCGCGTGGTTCGGACTGCCCGAACCCCTCGCGTTGGACGATGCCAGTGTTGCATGGGATCGCCGTCATAGCAACGCGCGTGCAGCCACCGGTTAGCGGCGAGTTTCTAACGATCCGGTAACAGACGACTGGGATGAGCGGCCGCCTGCGCGGCCTGAGCGGGCGACCGCCGGCTAGCTGTAGTTCCCACGAGCCTTGTTGACAAGCACTGAGATGGGAGCCTGTCCGGCCCGCGCGGTATGGGGCCTGCGGTGATTGTAGAAGCGCAGCCAGCGAGCGAGCTGCTGTTGGCGGCTGGCGTTGCTGGGATAGAAGCGGGCGTAGGCCCACTCCTGGAGCAGGGTGCGCACGAAGCGCTCCGCTTTGCCGTTGGTTTGGGGCCGATAGGGTCGGGTGACCAGGTGGCGAGCCTGCAGCTGGGCGAGGGCTTGCCGGAAATCGCGGGACAGGGTGTAGGCCATGGCCCGGTCGGTCAGTACCCGCTCGATGCGCACGCCCTGGGCGGCGAAGAAGCTGGCCGCCTGGAGCAGGAAAGGGGCCGCGGTCGGACCGCTCTCATCAGGGCAGCGCCGGACGTAGGCGAGCCGGGAGCAGTCGTCCACCGCCACGTGCAGGTAGTCGTAGCCGGCGCCTTGGTTGCGCGCGGGCGCCGCGGGGCGGCCGAGGAAGCGGTGACCGCCCCCGAGCGGAATGCGGCCCAGCTTCTTGGTATCGAGGTGCAGCAGCTCCCCCGGATGCTCGCGCACGTAGCGGATTGGGATCCCCGTGCTGCGGTCGCCGTTGCTCAGCCGGGAGACGCCATGCCGGCGCAAGACGCCGTAGACGGTCGACCAGGCCAGGCCCAGCCGGGGCGCCAGCCGATGGGGACCCTGCTGCCAGCGCCGGCGGGCCTGCAGGATCCGGGCCACGGTCGGCGCCGCCAGGGCATGCGGACAGCGCCCCGGCCGAGACGGCCGGTCCAGCAAGCCGGGCTCGCCCAGCTCCCGGTAGCGGCGGAGCCACTTGTAGGCCGTGGCTCGCGAGACGCCTACCGCCTCCGCCGCCATCGCCCGGGCCCAGCCCAACTCCATCACTCGCTGAACCACCAACAGTCTTCCAAAGGGAGTGAGTCGCGGCCTATGCTGCATCTGAGCCTCCTGTCGGTCTGGTTTTCACACCCCAAACCGTGCAGAGAGGCTCTTCAGTTGTCAACAACCTTCGTGGGAACTACAGCTAGCGCTTCCCCAGCGGAATCTCGACCTTCACCTCGGTGCCGCGTCCAGGCTGGCTGCGAATCTCGAGCGCGCCCTTCTCCAGTTCAGCCCGTTCCCGCATGCTCAGGAGACCCAGATTCTTGTTCTTGTGGAGGTTGGCTTCTGTCCTGGCAACGTCGAAACCCTGCCCGTCATCCTTGACCACCACGGCCACCCGGGTTGGCTGCAGGCTCATTGTGACTTCGGCCATCTTGGCACGTGCATGCTTGTGCACGTTCGTCAGTGCCTCCTGGATGATGCGGAAGAGAACGCCCTCGATATTGCCCGGAAGGCGGCGCTCCTGGCCGACCACGTTGAACCGGGTGGAAAGCCCATACCTGTCCCCGTATTCCTTGATGAACTTGCGCAGGGTGGGAATCAAACCCAGGTCGTCCAGCGTCATCGGGCGCAAGTCGAAGATCAATTGCCGCGTTTCCTCCAATGCGTTGCGCACACTGTTCTTGAACTCAGCAAGCTCCGAGACCAGCTGTTTCGGGTTTCGGTCCAGCAGCCGCTCCAGGATCTCCGCCTGGAGGACCAGGTTGGCCATCGACTGGGCCGGGCCGTCGTGCATATCCCGGGCGATGCGCATTCGCTCCTCCTCGATGATCTGGAAGACCTGGCGCGACGCGTCCCGAAACTGCCTATCACCCTCGGCTGGAGTGACGTGAGCGCCGTCCTCGCCATACATCCGCTGGAGATCCATCAGGATCTGGTTTGCCGAGCGGAGGAATTGGACCTGCTCCTTGAGCTCGGCCCGCCGCCCGACCAGGGTCTGGTACTCGATCTGCGCCCGCTCGACCGAGAGCTGGGACTCCAGGATGTTGCCGAAGGTGGTGCGCACCTCTGCGGGCGAGAACTGCTTCAGGTTGTTGAGGAGATGCTTTTCGATGGTCCGCGCCTCCTCGGCCCGCTCCCGGGCCTGCTCCAGCGAGGATTCCAGGTCCCTGGCCCTCTGATCGGCGGACTCGAGGTCGGCCTCGACCGTCTGGATGCGGGCGGTCACCGACTGCTGGACGAGCGCAAACGGATCGAAGGTCTCTTCCGCGGCTCTGGTCGCACTCATGCTGGTAGGAGAAATCTGGGGAACGGCCAAAACCGATTTTGGCGGTCAATATGTTAGCACGGAAATCCGCGGATTCCGGACCGTTGACGCGTTCGTTGCCGACCAGGACCGAGTTCATCTTCGGGCGGGCACTGCCGCTTGCCGCTTTTGGCTTCCTCGTCTACATCCAGGGCTCGCTGGCCCTGGGCGGCATCCGCCAGGCGATGGCGGGCCAGCTCGATCGAGCCACGACCATGTACCTGATCAACCGGGTCCTGGCTCTGGCCTTCTTCACCTGCGTCTTCCTGATTTACGTCATCCGCCGCTCCGCGGTGGGGAAGGATCACTCGGTCGGGGCCATCCTGAGCGCCATGCTGGGCACGCTCATCCTCTACAGCCTGTGGCTGCTGCCGGAGGGGCGCACCGACAACCTCTACGTGCTCGCGCTGAGCGACATGCTGCTCAGCGCCGGGATGGTACAGGCGATCTACGGCGTCGCCCATCTGCGACACCGCTTCAGCATCGTGCCCGAGGCCCGGGGTCTCGTGACCACCGGACCCTACGGCATGGTGAGGCACCCGATCTACTTCGGCGAGATCATCGCCGCCCTGGGCATGATCATACCCTCGCTGTTCAGCATCCACCTCGCCGTCCTGGCCCTCTTCATCGCCGCCCAGCTGCGGCGCACGGTCTACGAGGAGCGGGTCCTGCGGGCGGCCTTCCCCGCCTATGCCGCCTACGCGCGGCGGGTCCGCCGCCTGATTCCCTTCGTCTTCTGACCGGCCAGAATCGCAGCCGGCGACGGCGCGCGGCCCAGGAGCGGCGCAATTCCGGCCGGGGACCGCCGTTACAATCCCGTTAAAGTGGCGACCCCGGCTGCCGCTCCTCCTCATCCCAATCTGGCCGGCGCGCCCCGTATGCAGGCGTTCGCCCGCTGGTTCGACCTGCGCCGGCTCTTCATCGGCGCCGTCCTGCTTATCCTCCTGATCCCCGCGATCCAGCCCATGACCGACCCCGACTTCTGGTGGCATCTGACGACCGGCAACTGGATCCTGGCCCACCATGCGGTGCCCCGCCACGACCTCTTCACCTACACCGTCTCCGATCACCGCTGGATCACCCACGAGTGGCTGAGTGAGGTGCTCCTGGGAGCTGTCTTCGCCGCCGGACGGCTGCCTCTCGTCAACCTGGCGCTGGGGCTGGTGACGGCCGCGGGCTTCCTGCTCGTCTTCCGGGCGATCGACCCGCGGACCAACTTCCTGGTCCGGACCTTCGCCGTCCTCCTCGGGGTGGCGGCGGCCAACCCCATCTGGGGGCCGCGGATCCAGATGATCACCTTCGCTCTGGCGGCGCTGACCTACCTCTGGATCCAGCGATTCTGCGAAGGCCGCAGCCGCGCGCTCTTCTTGCTGCCGGCGGTGGTCCTGGTCTGGGCCAACCTGCACGCGGGCTTCTTCACCGCCTACGGCTTCCTGATGATCGCCCTTGCCGCCGAGGGACTCAAGCTCCTGCTCCGACGCCCGGAGGCCATGCCCATCCGCCGGCTGCGCCAGCTGGGGCTGGTGCTGCTGGCCTGCATCGCCGTGGCCGTCGTCAACCCCAACGGCTGGCTCATCTATCCTTACGCGCTCCAGACCCTGAGCAGCCCGGTGCAGCAGAAGCTGATCGTCGAGTGGTTTTCGCCCAACTTCCAGATGCCCGAGATCTGGTTCTTCGAGGCCATGATCTTCCTCCTGCTGGTGGGACTGGCCGCGGCCCGCCGGATCGACCTGCGCCAGCTCCTGCTGCTGCTGGCCGGGCTCGCGCTGGCCCTGCACTCGGTGCGCAACCTTCCCCTCTTCACGGTCGTCGCCGTACCCCCGCTGGCGGCGTGCGCCCAGCAGACCCTGGATCGCTGGGGCGGGGCGCTGATACGCCGCCGCCCACTCCCGGCCAACGTCCTCACTTTGGCGCTGAACACGACCGTACTTCTGGTGGTGGCCCTGGCAGTCCTGGTCGCGATCAGGCCGGCGCTCAGCGAGCGTACCGATGGCTCCCTTGTGGCCCGCGACTACCCGATCGCCGCCGCCAACTTCCTCAACGCCCATCCCCCGCCGGGCCACATGCTCAACCAGTACGGCTGGGGCGGATATCTGATCTACCGCCTCTATCCCAAACAGCCCGTCTTCGTCTTCGGCGACGCCGCCGTGACCGGGGACCGCCTGCTGGAGGATTACGCACGGATCGTCTACATCACCCCGGCCGAGCCCGACCTGCTCGACCACTACGACGTCAACTGGGTGATCTTCAAGGCCGACGACCCGCTGATCACGACCCTGCGCCAGGCGAACCCGCCTGGGCGGCCTGGCTGGTTCGAGCTGGGCACCTACGGGCAGGCGGTGATCCTGATGCGCGACAACGCCGAGAACCGCCTCTACGCTGAGCAGAGCCGGGGATGAGAGCCGCCTCCGCCCGCGCCGAGGCGCGGGCCCGCTTCCGTCTGCGCCTGCTGATCGTCTTCCTGCTGGCCCTCACCATCGCCTACGCTCGGCAGTTCGCCGTCTCCAGCACCGCGGGCCAGGACTTTCGTGTCTTCTACGCCGCAGCGCAGGTCGCAAAAGAGGGCGCCAGTCCATACGACTGGGGGGCGCTGGCCCGCGCCGAAGACCGGCTCTACAACGCGCCGTCGCACCTTCAACCTCGTGATCCCGCCTACTTCTATTTCCTGGCCTTCCCGGAAGGCCCCTGGCTGGCCGCCGCCCTGGAACCCCTGACGGCACTCCCCTGGCAGGCGGCCTTCGCCGCCTTCGACGGGCTCCTCCTGGCCGCCATCACGGGCGGCGCCCTCCTTTGCGGGCGGAGCCTCGGCTGGACCACCCGGCGGCGGCGCCTGGCGGCGCTCTGCGTCATCCTCTCGCCCATCGGCTTCCTCAACCTCTTCATGGGACAGGTTTCAGCCCTCGTCTTCTTCGGCCTGGCCGGCGCTTGGGCGTTCGCCAGGGGCGGTCGTCCCATCCTGGGCGGGCTCCTGCTGACCCTGTCCTGGGTCAAGCCCAACATCGGCCTGCCGCTCTGTCTGGTGGTCATGCTGCTGCAGCCGGCCGTGGCCCGCCGGATCCTGGCCGGGTTCCTGGGCGGGACCGCGGTCGCCTTCCTCTACGCCTTCGCCTGGCTGGGCCAGGGGTTCTTCGCCTGGCCCCTGCAGGTCCCCCGGATGTGGCAGGCGGTGCAGGGCCCGCAGCCGGACATCTCGTCCCTGGAAAGCTTCTTCTTCCCCGGACTCAGCGGACCGGCCAGGACGGTCGCGCTCGCCCTGGCACTGGCGCTGGCGGCTGCCTACGGGTGGTGGGCGGTGCGCCGCGCCCACGGCGACAACCGCGGCCTCAGCCTTCTCCTGCTCTGGCTTGCGGCTCTACCCTTCGTCCAGTCCTACGACCTGGTCCTGCTGACGCCGGTCGTGCTCACGCTCTTGCGGCCGGACGGCAGCGGCTGGCGCGACCACCTCCTGGAGGCGACGGTCTGGGCCTTCGTGCTTTTCCCCTTCCTCTATTTCCTGGGCGCGCGTATCGGATTCTTCAACGGATTCACCGCGATCCCGGTGGCCATGCTGGTCGTCGCCTGGCACCGCAGTGCCCTTAAGGCGGGCAGGCCGGCCGCTGTCCAGGGAGCCGCGGCGTGAGACGCTGGATCGGCGTCCGCACGCTTTACCAGCCTCGTTTCCGGCTCCTCGTCATCACCTCGCTCCTGGCGCTGCTGGCCGCCTATTACGCAGCCTGGTCGCTCTCCAACTGGATCAGCCTCGACGCGCAGGCGCTGCGCTTCGATTTCCAGAGCTACTTCGGCGGCGCCCAGGCGGCGGCCCAGGGGGGCGACATCTACGGCGAGTTCAAGCGGACCTGGGGCACGCAGGCCTGGAGCGTCGCCTACATCTATCCTCCCCTCTTCGCTCTGGTCCTGGCCCCTCTCACCAGCCTGGGTCTGGTGGCCGCCGGCCGCATCTGGCTGCTCGTGGTCCACGCCGCCTTCCTCGCCTCTCTGTGGCTCCTCCTGCGCATCAACCCCGAGCTGCCGCCGGCGGGCCGCCGGCTCTTCATCGCCGGCGCCCTGGCCTTCATGCCGGTCTACATCGACGTCAAGTTCCAGCAGGTCGCGAGCGTCTGGCTTCTCCTCCTGGCCGCTTCGCTCTGGGCGGCGCTGCGACGGCGCTCGGCGGCGGCTGGCCTCTTCCTGGCCCTGGCAGCCTCGCTCAAGGTGATCCCGGTCTTCCTCGTCCCGCTCCTGGTCCGACTGGGAAGGTGGCGGGCGGCGCTGAGCGCGACCGCGCTCCTCGGCGGCCTGACCGCGGTCACGATGGCGGCCGCGCCCGGCAGCTGGCAGTTCTTCACGGTCGTCCTCCCCCGCATCGGACTGGGTAATTCCAACTGGGACAACGCCTCGATCGACGGCCTGGTAAGCCGATTCGTGGCCCTCTTTCCCACGGCCTTCGGCGTCTTTACGGTCCAGGTCGGCGAAGCCGTGGTGGCAACGGCGGCGCTCGCCGTGCTCGGGCTCACCTTCTGGCGATCGGGACTGGGCGGCGATCAGGCCTGGCAGCTGCGGCTGGGCACGGCGGCAACCGTCACGGCCCTGCTCATGGTGTCGAGCGTGACCTGGCAGCATCACCTGGTGACGCTGCTCCTGCCGCTGGCGGTCGGCATGGCCTGGATCGCTGAGCGCCGCCCGGACCCTCGCTACAGCTGGACCCTGGCCCTGAGCTACGCCCTCTGCTGGATCGACCGGCGGGTCCTCCCCCTTCCCGCCGACCAGGCCGTCCACTCCAGCGGCCAGGCGGTCCTTGTCCTGGCCGGGACCTCGATCAAGCTGGTCGGTCTGGTCCTCCTGTGGACCCTGCTCCTGGCCATGCTCCGGGAGGAGGCGCGTCGCGTCAGGCTGCCGCGGGAGACGAGTCAAGGGCCGGCGAGGATCGCCGCCTGAACCCCACCGCGTAGACAGCCAGGACGACGGTCATCACCAGGGGCGCCATGGGCAATCCAGGGTGCAACTCGTCCAGCAGCACTGCCAGGTCGGAGGCGATCACCCCGAAGACAGGCGAGGCAAGCCGCGCCTGCCGGTTGAGGGCGGCGGCGCACCAGGTCGGGACCGCGAGCAGCACCAGGTCGTGGGGCAGGCAATGCGGCGAGGCCAGCACGCCCACCCAGGAGGCTCCGGCCAGCAGCGGCAGCGGATCGGTGCGCCTGGCCAGTCCAAAGGCCAGGACAGCCAGCATGGCGCCGCCCAGGACCGCCAGCGCCGCGGGCGTCTGGAGGCTGGCGGGGAGGACGGCGGCAAGCAGGCCTGCCCAGCTCTCGCTCAGCCGAACCGGCGTCACCTGGTCGGTGCTCAGGGCGTTGTGGACCATCGCCTGCAGCGCCGGAAGCCCGCCCGCGATCAGCGGACTCATCAGCACCGCCCCGCCTCCGGCCACGGCCGCGAGCAGCGCCCTGGGCCGGCGCAGCGCCAGGAGCACGACGAGGTAGGGCAGTAGATACTGGGGCTTGGCGGCGAGGAGGGCCGCCGCAGGCAGCGCGATCATCGGACGCGACCGGAGGAGGGCCACGACCATCAGGCCGGCCCCCAGCAGCACCATGGCCGAGACCTGGCCTTCGAGGAGCAGCGACCAGGCCGGTGCGCTCGCCGCCAGGGCGATCATCCCCATGAGCGGCGCTCGCCGGCCGAGCGGAGCGGCGCTCTGAAGCGCCATGAGCGCGGCCAGCATCAGCAGCAGGCTGACGGCCTGCCAGATCCGGAGCGCCAGGCCGGCCGGCAGCGCAGCGAGCGCGGTGAAAGGGAGGAGCGCGGCCAGCGGCTCGTTGAAGGGCAACCGGGGATCGAGGGCAGCGCCGCTCGCGGAGCGGACGATCTCAGGCGCCAGCCAGGCCTGGTCGTAGACGCGGTCGGCGTGGCCGTGGAGCACTAGCCGGCCCGCGCTCACCAGCACGGTGAAGTCGGCAGTGGCCCTGGATCGAGCGGGCTGCAGCGCCACGAGCGCCACCCCGGCCAGGGCGAAGGCCAGCACGAGCGCCCCCAGCCGGCGCCGCTGCGGGCTCACGGCGAAACCTGGTAGAGGGCCTCGTCACCCGCCCGCTGAACCAGCCGCAGTCGTGGATCCCCAAAAAGGCGGGCCCGGCTGGCCGCATCCCCGGCCAGCACGTAGTCGATCCCGCCGGAGTCGAGGAAGGCATCCCGGCGCACGGCGTCCCAGCCGGTCATGAAGGCCAGCGCCTGGGCGCCTTTGGCGCGCACGTCGGCCGTCTGGTCGGGATGCCCGACGTACGCGCGGGCGTTGGTCTGGGCCGGCACGAAGATCCCGTCCAGGTAGGTGGTCAGCACCAGGTCCTGGGGGCGGCTCCGCGGCGCCAGCCAGCTCAGCAGCTGGGCCTCGCCACGACGCTCGTACTCGGCGTTCGGGTCCGCGCGAAAGGCGGCGATGGTGTAGGGCTGGGCCAGACTGAAGACGCCGAACAGGCTGGACGCCGCCAGGGTCAGAAGGAGACCACGGCGCCGCCAGGCGCCGGCCGGCAGCCGGCGCAGAACCGGCGGCAGGCCGGCCGCGGCCAGCAGGCCGAAGGGTATCGAGCTCGCCAGGTAGCTTCGCCCGACGACCGTGCGCAGGCCGGGAAGGAACATGAAGGCGGTCATCAGCAGGATCCAGGCGGCCGGAAGCAACAGGTCGCCACGGACCCGCCGAGCCGCGATCGCAGCAAGGATGAGTCCGCTGGCCACCAGGTGAGAGAGGACCAGGAAGCCGAGCGGATCGCCGACGTCGAAGTGAAAGGGAACCTGGGCGGTTGCCCCGACCCCCTCGAAGGCCGCGGGATACCGATGCTCGGCCCAGCCAAGGTAGACGAGATAGGGCGCCGTGGCCGCGGCGGCGAGTCCCGCGAAGACCATTCCGCGCGCCTGCCGGCGGGCGATCGCCCAGCAGAGCATGGCCAGGACCGCCAGGAGGGAGAGCTGAGGATAGATCAGAGCCAGGCCGAGCGGCGCCGCCGTCCCGGCGAGGGCCAGGCTCCATCGGGGACGGCGGGCCCAGCGCAGGCAGGCGGCGAAGGTCCAGCAGAGCAGGGCGGCCGCCCAGGCCAGGTGGGGGGCCATCGCCACCAGGTCCGCCACGCTGGTCCCCGAGACCAGCACCTCGGTCGGACGCAGGCTGATCGGTCCCAGGCGCGAACCGGTTCCCAGGAGCACGCCGACCCCGCCGCCGAGGGTGGCCAGGATCATGGCCCAGCGCCGCACGAGCCCGCGGCGATAGAGGGCGGTTGCCAGCGACCGGAGCGCGTGGAGGAGCGCCAGGCAGGCCAGCAGCCGGACGGCGTGGTAGAGCCAGGGGCCGCTCAGCCACCCGACCAGGCGGCCCGTCCAGAGGTACGAGGAGTAGATCAGGATTCCCGGCTGGGTCTCGCCGGAGTAGAGCGGATGGAAGGCCATGGCGCCCTGCCAGCCGGACCGCCAGAGCGCCTGGTATACGAAGGCGTCGCGGGCGATCACCACGTATCCGCTGAAGACGCGGTCGGGCGGCGTTCGCAGGAAGGCTAGGGCGATCGGCCCCAGGGTGATCGCCGCCAGCCCGATGAGGACCAGGGCCCGCCTCGACTCGGTCCGGCCGGGCAGCGGCGCGGCCGCGGGGAGCGGCCGGATCGAGGGACGCGCCAGGGCCATGACAGCGATGTAACGACCGGGTGTGAGAAACCCCTTCTCCCGGGCGTTGTAAGCGCTGAACCGAATGCCGCCTCTCTTGACCGCGCCGGTTTTCGCGCTGTCGCGGCGCGACCCCCTGGCCCGGCTGGGCGTGGTCGTACTGCTGGCGCTGGTGGCCGCCGCGGCCACCATCTACGGACTGATCCTGGCCCAGGCCGCGAGCTCCCATCAGGACCTCGACACCTACCTGAGCGCGGCCCGCGACCTGGCGCAGGGCCGTCCGCTCTACCAGGCCTTCCTCCACCACCCCTTCCCCGACCCGACCCTGCGCCCGGCCTACATCTATCCGCCGGCCTTCGTGCCGGCGGCGCTGGCGCTGTCCGCCCTGCCCACACCGGCGCAGGGCTGGGCCTGGCTGATCGCCATGCAGATCGCGCTGGCGGTCGCCTTCCTCCTGGTCCTGAGGGCAGTCAGGCCCAGCCTATCGGGGGGGTTGCTGGCGGCGGCCGCGACCCTGACCTTCTATCCCCTCTGGGTCGACGCACTCCAGGGACAGGCCAACGCCCTGATCCTGGCGCTGGCGGTGATCGGCGTGGTCCTGGTGGCGCGCGGCCGCGACGGCGGCGCCCTCCTGCTCGGGGCGGCGGCGGCGCTCAAGCTGACGCCGATCCTGGCCCTGGCCTGGCTCGCCTTCGAACGGCGCTGGCGCGCCTTCGGATTGCTCCTGGCCGGCTTTCTGGGGACGACCGGCGTGGGCGCCATCCTCCGTCCGCAGGACACGCTCGTCTACTTCCACGATGTGCTCCCGCAGCTCGCCAGGGGAACCGCCTACTACAGCAACCAGTCGCTGCGCGGGCTCTACGATCGCCTCTTCACGGCCAACCCCTACACCTATCCCTGGCTCCGGCTGGGAGCGGCGCCTCTGGCGACGATCCTGTTCGCCGCGCTGCTGCTCACCTTCTGGGCAAGGAGCCTGCGCGGCCACGATCCGCTGCAGCGGGCGGTCGCCTTCCTGCCCATCCTGCCGCTTCTCTCCTCGGTGACCTGGGAGCACCACCTGATCCTGCTGCTGCCCCTGGTCTGGATGGTGATCTTCGAGCTGGCGCGACGAGGGTGGCCGCCGGCCGAGTGCGGGGCGATGATCGCGCTGATGGCCGGCTTCGACGTGCTGGCGCGCTGGCACCCGGGGCCGGCGCCCCTGTCATCGTTTTTTCGGGCTGCTCAAACCGCCGACCCGCTGGTCCTGCTGAGCGCCAACAGTCTGGTGCTCGCCACCCTCGCCCTCTTCCTTTTGAGTCCATGGCTGCTGCGCGCCCGCTGATCCGCCCGGCATTCCCGTCGCCAGCCCCGGCGCGCTCGCCGTGGCTCTTTCCCGCGGTCCTGGCAGCCATCCTCGCGCTGGCTTCGCTGCTGCCCTATCTGCTGGCCTGGTGGTTGACGCCGCACGGACACCACTTCGCCGGCTTCTTCTTCATCGCCGACGATGCCACCACATATCTGGCCAAGATGCGGCAGGGCGCGGACGGGTCCTGGCTGTGGAACGATCCCTACACGAGCGAGCCGCACGGCGGTGTCTTCCTCTTCGCCTTCTATCTCCTGGCCGGCCATGTCGCGGCGCTGATCCATCTCCCCCTGATCGCCGTCTACCACCTGGCCGGCGTCAGCGGCGCCTTCGTCCTGGTGCTATCGACCGACCGGCTGGCCCACAGGACCCTGCCGCTTGCCGACCGGCGCCTGGGCCTGGCGCTGGCGGTGCTGGGCTCCGGCCTCGGCTTTGCGGTTCAGGCGGCGGGAAACCCGGGCCTGCTCGGGCTGCGCCTCCAGGCGCTCGACCTGCACCTGCCCGAGCTGAGCGGGTGGTACTCGATCCTGGCCATACCCCACTTCGTCTGGGCGGCGGCGCTGATGGTGCTGGCCCTGCTCGGCCTGGGCGCGATCTCGGCCCGACCCAGCGCCTGGCTGGTGATCCGGACGGGAGCGATCCTGAGCGCTCTGGCCGCGATCCATCCGCAGATGGTCGCCGTCCTCCTCCTGGTGTGGTGCGCCAGCCAGGCGCTCCTCCTCACCTGGGGCAGGCGGCCGGCGCCAGCCGCCCTGCTGGGCGAGGCGCTGGCCTTCGCCATCCCGTCCCCGCTCCTGGTCTACAACGCCTGGATCCTCTACCGCGACCCGACGATCGCGGCCTGGGCCCGGCAATGGCGACACCAACCACCTGATCCATTGAGCCTGGCGCTGAGCTTGGGAGTACCGCTGGCGGCGGCGGCAATCGCCATCGCGGTCGGCTTGCGTCGCCGCGAACCGACGCTGGCGCCCCTGCTGGTCTGGCCCCCGCTCGTCCTCACGATTCTTTACCTGCCCAACGTCGCCAACATCCAGAGGCGGCTGCTGGACGCGATCTACGTCCCCGTGGGCCTGCTGGCGGCGGTCGGCCTGCGGCATCTGCTGGCCCACCTGCCGGCGCCCAGGGCCCGCCTGCTGAGGCGGCTGCTGGTCACCGCCTCCTGCTTCTCCTCGGTGCTGGTGCTGGCGATCGCGATTCGCTTCGCCTCCGGCGCCTTTCCGGAGATCTACGTCGGCGACGGGCAGTGGCAGGCGATGGCCTGGATCTCCAGCCATCATCAGCCCGGCGACCGCGCCCTCTCGTCCCCCGGAGTCGGGCTCTACCTGCCCGCGGACAGCGGGGTCAGCGTCTACGTCGGCCACTACAGCGAGACGCTCGACTACTTCAGCAAGATCCAGGTCGCCGATTCGATGCTGCGCGCTACCACGGCGCCGGATCGGCTGCGCGCGTTCTTGAGCCGCGAGGGGATCACGCTCCTCTACTGGGGCCCACAGGAGCGAGCCGGTCGCGACTTCTCTCCCAGCGGCGAGCCGTACCTGCACCGGGTCTACGATGCCGGCGGGGTGCAGATCTACCGGGTCGACCCGCAGGACTGAGCATGCTCGCCCGAGCCAGCCGACCCGAGCCCAGGCCTGAGCCCCAACCGGTCCGCGCCGGGCGGGCGCTTCGAGTCCTGACGGGGCTGGCGATCGCGATCACCCTGGCGGCGGTCGTCCTGCGCTTCGCGGTCGCTCCGCTGGACCGCTTCGACGAGGGGATCACGCTCCTTCGCGCCATGCTGCTCAGCCAGGGAGCGCTCCCTTACCGGGATTTCTGGACCAGCTACGGACCCTTCGACAGCCTCCTGCTCGCCGGTCTGTTCCACGTCTTCGGGCTCCAGGTCCTGATCGAGCGGATGATGGCTGCCGCCCTGGGGATCGGCTTCGCCGCCGTCGGCTGGCGGCTCTGCGGCGGCATCGGACTGCGCGGACCGCTGCGGTTTTCCATGACCGGCCTCCTGGCGCTGGTTGCGGTCTCGGTGCCGGCGGTCACGGCGACGGTGGTCGTCGATCTCCTGGGACTGATCGCCTTCGCCGCCTTCTTCCGCTCCATCGAGACCCGCTCGCGGCCGCTGGCGCTTGCCGCCGGTGTCACCACGGGCGTGGCCTCCTTCGCCCGCCCCGAGTTCGCGCTGGCGCTGGCAGCCGGATTACTGACGGGGCACGTCATCCTCCTGCTCCGGCGCCAGCCGGGGGCGGGCCGCCGGCTCGCCCTCTATGCGCTGGGCGCACTGCTCACCGCGGTCCTCCTCTGGACGCCAATCGTGGTGGCGGCGGGACTGCCGGTCGTGGCCTTCAATCTGGTCGTCCACACGCTGGCGATCTATCCCGCGGGCCGCCGCATCCCGCTCGGCCAGGGGCCCGACGGCCCCGCCGTGCTCGCCCTCGCGGCGTGCTTCGTCGGCATCTGGTGCTGGGGAGGCGTTCGGGCGGTCCGAGGCAGGACTGACCCGCCCGAGCTCGCCAGGCTGACCGCCGTGCTGGTCAGCGCCGTGATCGCCTTCGACTGGGTGCTGACCCGGGCCGACGCGCCGCACGCGATCGGGGCCTGGCCCCTGACCGCGCTCCTGCTGGCACTGCTGCTCCAGCGGCGCACCGGGTCCATGCCGCCGGCCCGCCACGCAGCCCTGATCTCGCTGATCAGCGTCTGTCTTTTCATGGGCGCAGTCCTGGCTCTGGCTGGGCGCGACCTGGCGCGACCTGCCGAGAGCGACGCGGTGCCACACGCGGCCATCGTCGGCAGCCGGGCCTGGATGCCGGCCTCGCAGCTGGCCGCGCTGGTGGGGAAGATCGACGCCGCCGTCCCGCCGGGAGAACCGATCTTCGTCGGCCTGCAGCGCAACGACCTGGTGGTCTTCAACGACGCCATGCTCTACTTCCTCAGCGGCCGGCATCCTGGGACCCGCTACGACGAGTACATCCCGGCCCTGACCACCGACGCGCGCATCCAGGAGCTCATGACCTGCCAGCTGGCCCGATCGAATACCACGCTGGCGGTGCTGGGACCGAACACCGCCGGCGAGCCGCAGAACGCCAGCTCGAAGCCCGGTTCGACGATCCTCGACAGCTGGCTGCGCGCCCACACCGTAGGCCGCACGGACTTCCCGCCCTATGTCGTGCTCAGGCTGCGAATCGAGCCGAGCGACCGCGCCTGCTAGACGCTACGAGCCCGCAGGGCGAGTCGCGCTCTCGCGCGCAAGGGCCGGCGCCGGAGGCGGAGTCGCCGGAGGCGCATCGGCCCGCTCAAGACCTCTGCTGATGCACGCGGCCGGGAATCGCCATCACGTCCAGGAACGCCTTGAGTCCCATCAGCGTGCGCACCTTGGTCAGGGGCGAGTTGATCCAGCGCGTCGGGACCTCGGCGATCTCGTAGCCGGCGAGACGCGCCCGGTAGAGGACCTCGACGTCGAAGCCGAAGCCGTCGGTCCGCAGCGGAGGAAAGACCCGGTCCGCCACCTCCGCCCGGAATCCCTTGAAGCCGCACTGAGTGTCGCGGATCCCTCCCAGGACGAAGGTCCTCACCACCCGGTTGAAGAGCTTGCCCATCGCCTCGCGGAGCCAGGGCTGGTGCAGCTGGACGTCAGACTCGGGCAGGGCGCGGGAGGCTATCGCCACCCCGGTGCCGTTGCGCAGCGGGCTCAGGATCCGCTCCAGGTCCTCGATCGGGACGCTGAGGTCGGCGTCGGTGAAGACTCGATAGCTCCCTGAGGCAGCGGCCATTCCCAGGCGGACGGCAGCCCCCTTGCCACGGTTGCGGTCGGCCGACACCAGCTTGAGGGCGGGCCAGGCCTCCGCCCGCCTGCGGACGAGCGCGGCGGTGCCGTCGCTGCTGCCATCGTCCGCCACCAGGACCTCGGCGTCGATCTGGCGATCGCCCAGGTATCGCTGGATGGCGTCGAGCGTGGCCGGCAGGCGGAGCTCCTCGTTGAAGGCCGGGATCACGATCGAGAGCTCGGGGCTCACCGGGCGCGCAGGCTCCGTCGGAAGGCGATCAGCTCGGCGAAGGCGCGCAGCACGACGCGCGGGTTGGCGCCGGTCTGCCTGCCGCTCTCCCTGGGAAAGTGCTCCACCGGGACCTCGACGATCCGCGCCTCGAACCGGCGGGCCTTCACCAGCAGCTCGGTGTTGATCAGCGCGCCGCTGGACTGGAGATCCAGCTGCCTCAGCAGATCCCTGCGGATCAGCTTGAAGGCGCAGTTCACGTCTCGCACCAGGCGTCCGAAGAGCAGCCGCACCAGGGTGAAGAAGGCCAGCGCGTTGAGCCTGCGCAGCAGCGGGTCGCGACGCCGGCGCCGGTAGCCGGCCACGATGTCCGCCTCGGCCTCTTCAGCCAGGAGCCGTGCCACCTCCTCGGGGTCGAACTGGTTGTCGGCATCCATCATGAAGATCCACTCGTAGCGCGCCGCATCGAAGCCGGAGCGGAGGGCGGCTCCGTAGCCACGGTTGGCGGCGTGCCTGAGGACCCGAAGGGTGGGAGTCGACCGCTCCAGGCCCTCGAGGATGGCAGCGGTGCCGTCGCGGCTCCCGTCGTCGACCACGATCACCTCGTGGGCAGAGGTATTGGCCTGCAGCGCGCGCACCACGCGGCCGACGCAGGTCGTCAGGTTGCCCTCCTCGTTGAAGGCAGGCAGCACGGCGCTGACCCGCGGCACCGCCGAGGCAGGCATCAGGGCGCCCGGTCCGCGCGCACCAGCAGGGTCGCCACCGGGTCAGTCGAGGCGGTGCGCCAGCTCCCCTCCGCCTGCAGCAGGGCGATCAGCGGGTGCCCGGTGGGAAAGAGCACCGCGTCCGGCTGGTAGCGGTCGAGGACCTGGCGCCATCCGGGGACCAGGGCGTTGACGGCCAGATAGTCGCGGAAGACGGCGTCGCCATAGACCTCTACCCGCCCGTCGATGACCACCCGGGTCGACGGGTACCCGGTCCACACCAGGTAGCCGCCCCAACCGTACTCGTTGAAGACCCGGACCGGCCGGCCCATGCCGGCCAGCGCCGCAGCCGCGTGGGTGGGAAAGGCCCCGGCGATCGCGGCCTGCTCGCGCCCGGGTTCCAGGTTGGGCAGGGCCCGGTAGGCGAGCATGCCCGCGCCCACCACGACCAGCAGGGCCAGGTTGACGAGCCCCAGGGCCGGCGTGGGTCGCCGCGGCGCCAGCACCTGCGCCCGGAAAGCCACCCGGTCGCCGGAGGCGGGGGCCGGCAGCGGGACCACGGAGGCCAGCTGGTCCACAAGGGCCTGTCCGCAGCGACCGATCAAGGGCGCGGCCGCGAGCACGAAGAGCGGCACGTGACGCTGGGAGGCAAGCGCCAGGACCAGCAGGGCCAGCATCGAGAGCCATTCGCTCGTCGTCGCCCTCACCCTCCTGGTGGCCAGTCCCAGGATCACCAGGAACAGGAGACCTTCGAGCAGGCGGCCGGCGAGGGAATGGAAGTCAGGCGAGGCCCATTCCTGGATCGCGTTCTGGATCAGGGGCGAGGTCAGGGTCCCGAGCGGGAAGAGGACGGCCTGGAGCCCGTAGGGGTTGACCAGCGACAGGCCCAGGCCGCCCAGGGTGGCGTAGGCCACGCGCCGCGACCCCCTCTGTGCCTCCCGGTCGCCGGCCCGCCAGGCATCGAAGCCGTCACCGGCGGCCGCGAGCGCGGCCAGGATCACACCCACCAGGAAGCCGGAATGCAGGTTGGCCCAGAGCCACAGGTATGGCACCAGCCAGAAGGCTCCAAGCCTTCCGCGGCGGTGGGCCCGCAGCCCGAGGAGGAGGATACCGGCCAGGGCCAGGTTGAACACCTGCGGCCGGGCGCCCCAGGCAGTCGATCCAGCCAGCGCGCCGGCGAGGGTCAGAGCGGCCGCCGCCGTCCCGTGGAGCCCGGCACCCGTCAGAAGCCGATAGAGGCAGACCGCCCCGAGCGTCACCAGAGCCGCGAACAGGAGGACCAGGAGCGGCAGGCCACCCAGCCGGTAGATCCCGTACATCAGCAGGTCGCCGAGCCATTCGTGCATCACCCAGGGATGGCCCACCGCCGAAAAGGAGTAGGCGTCGACGGCCGGCCAGCCGCGCAGCTGGACCAGCAACCGGCCGTTGGCCAGGTGCCACCAGAGGTCGGCGTCGGTGGGGGGCACGGCCGCCAGGCTGAAGACCGCAGTGAAGAGCAGGAGCGTGAGCAGGATTCCGCTGTGGAAGCGCCGGACGGCGCCGAGGCCGGCGCCGGTCACCGGCGCCCAGGCTGGAGGCGGTGGCGAAGCACCGCGTAGCGGCTGAAGAGGTGGATCGCCGCGGGCGCGCGCCGGCGGCGGAGGCGGCCTTGGCGGAGGCTGCGCAGGAGGCCAGGGCCGTCGGAGAAATCCGGGCCCTCGACCAGGCTCCGGCCGATCTCCCACAGGGTGTGGGCGTCGCTGGCGGCGGCCTGCGCGGCCGGGAGTCCCTGGGCGGCCTGGGCCGCCAGGTCGTTGGAGGACGGCCGCACGCAGCGGGCGTTGAAGACCTCGATCACGTCGATCGCCTCGCCCAGCTCTCTGAGCCCCTGCATGCCCAGGCCGCGCCGGAAGGGATCCATCGGGTGCGGCACGTACACGAGGCCTCCTTGCTGGTGGATCAACTCGGCCGTCTTTGGGAGGGCCAGCCCGGGCGCCACCGGCTCAGTGAGAAAGAGCCCGATCAGCTCGCCGCGGGCGGTCATGATCTCTTCGCCGACTATAACGGGCAGGCTGCTGATCTCCTTCAGCCGGAGGGCGCCGGCGATGGTGTCGTGGTCGGTGACGGCCAGGTGGGTGAGGCCGGCCTGCCGGGCCCGCCGGTCGACCGCCTGGAGGCGGCTGATCGAGTCCGGCGAATACCCGGTATGCAGGTGCAGGTCGACCCGGGCCACTCAGGCGCCCTTGAGCACCAGGACCACGAACCGGGGCAGAGCCAGCATCCGGCGCCAGCGCCAGGGTTCGCGGCTCAGCCGGTAGAGCCACTCCAGGCCGCGCCGCCGCATCCAGGCCGGAGCGCGCCGGGCCTGGCCGGAGATGAAGTCGAAGGCGCCTCCAACCCCCATCGCCACCCTCGCCCCGGAGCGCTCCAGGTTGCGGGCGATCCACAGGTCCTGGGCGGGGGCGCCGAAGGCGACCAGGAGCAGGTCGGCGCGGGCGGCCCGGACCGCGGCGCTGCTGGCTGCGTCCTCCGAGGGAGACGGGGAGCCTGCGAGGATACCGCAGATGATCAGCCCCGGGTGCCGGCGATGGAGGACCGCCGCCGCGGCTGCGGCCACTCCGGGGCGCGCCCCGAGGAGGAAGACGCGCCAGCCCGCCCGCTCCGCCTCTCCCGCGAGGGCGTGGATCAGGTCGACTCCGGCCACGCGTTGCGGGATGACCTGCTTCCGGCGCCGGGCGGCCCAGAGCAAGCCGGCGCCGTCCGGGATAGCCAGGTCGGCAGCTTCCAGGACCGCTCGGAAAGGCGGGTCGGAACGAGCCCGCATCACGAACTCCGGATTGACGGTCACGATCTGGCGCGGCGGCCCCCCTACCATGGCCACCCGCACCCATTGCACCGCCTGGGCCTCGGTGACGGCGTCGACCGGGATCCCCAGGATGCGCAGCCGCGTCACGCCGAAAGCGCCTGCCGGTAGACCTCGGCGGTCTGCTGGCCCAGGCGCTGGGCGCTGAACTGGGAGGCGCGCACCATCCCCCGCCGCCGCAGCGCCTGCCGCTCGTCCTCGAAGCGCAGCAGCCGTTCGATCGCCTGGGTCAGGGCCTCGACGTCGGGAGAGGGGACGACGACTCCGGCGTCGCCGACCAGCTCGCGCAGGGCATCGCAGGCCGAGACCACCACCGGGGTCCCGCAGGCCATCGCTTCCAGGACGGGCAGGCCGAAGCCCTCGTAGCGCGATGGGTAGACGAAGATGGCCGCGCCCGTGTAGAGGGCGGGCAGCGTCTCGCGAGGGACGTAGCCGATTGGAAGGACGTGGCCCCGCCGGCCGGGGCGGCTCAGCTCGCGGGCCAGGCGCTCCGCTCCCCGCGCCGTCCGTCCAGCGATCACCAGCGCGGTGTCGGCAAGGTCCGGCGGGAGAAGGTCATAAGCGGCCCGGAGCCGGCCCAGGTCCTTGCGCGGGTCGATGGTCCCGACGTAGAGGATATAGCGTTCGGGAAGTCCGAACTGCTTGCGGACCGCAGTCACCACCTCCACGGGTTGGGGCGTGAAGATCGGGTCGGCGCAGAGCGGGATGTGGACGACGCGGTCGGGCGCGATATGGTACAGGTCGATGACCTCGCGGCGGATCGCCTGTGACGAGACCATGATCCGCCGCGCCCGGCGGATGCTGCGCGGTACCAGGGTCCCGAAATACCAGCGGGCTCGAGGGTGCAGCTGGCGGGCGGCGACCCGATAGGCCAGGTCGGGCACGGTGAGGACGAAAGGAATCTTGACGAACACGGGCGCGACCCCGATCACGCCATGAAACAGACGGTAAGACCGTGGTCGAGGCCCGAATCGCCAGGGGATCGCCCACTGCTCGCGACCCAGGCGCAGCGCACGCGGCACGGTGGGAAACGGGATCACGCGGTGGCCGTCAGCCTGCTGCGCGATGACCGGTGCGACGTCCTCCTGGGCGAAGACGTCGAC
>Ga0209577_10000923_pt1 | contig 29335 bp, 28 predicted proteins | sample GraSoiAngelo_109_FD_185874 | JGI IMG/M metagenome (GOLD analysis project Ga0209577, IMG submission 185874) | Grasslands soil microbial communities from the Angelo Coastal Reserve, California, USA - 14_0903_12_20cm (SPAdes) (version 2) | ecosystem: Environmental > Terrestrial > Soil > Grasslands...
CGGCCTCACCCTCGCGGGGACTTTCGCCTCCTGGGCGGGCGCCACGGCGCTGCTCGCGGCGGCCAACCTGCTGCGCTACGGGAGATTGCGCGGGGATCGCCGCCGCTCGACGCGCAAGGGTGCGAGGACGCAGCCGCTCGCCCATCCCGGCAAAGACTAGCTCCCGCACTCGCGCTTTGAAGGCCCTCGCACTGATGGCCGCGCTGCGCGCCGGGGTCTCCGCGGCGTTTCCCCCTCGCTGACGCAAGTGGTGCCCGAGGTCGGAGTCGAACCGACACGCTTTTAAAGGCGGCGGATTTTCGTACCACTTCGGCTTTCGCCGCCCCGGGCAGACAGCCGCCCGCGTTCGTGGTCTGGAGCACGCCTTCACCTTAGCCTGAAGTAGGCCGTAGGTGCCCGCCGTCTGCTCTCTACACCTTCCCTTCGCCTTGGCGAGGGCTTGGCTCGGCGTCAGCTCGGGGCACTAACCGCCCCAGGGCCTTCACCGAGTTTGACGGGCTTCACCTCGGGGATTTCTCCGCGAGGGCTCAAGTTTCGCTCTGAGTCCGCTGCGTCTACCAATTCCGCCACTCGGGCATCGAGTGCGTCACTCGAAGTATAGCGATCCGGGCCGGCAGCCGCCGGCTTGGGGGCCTGCGACCTTTTGGCGCGCCCGAGCATCTAACAGTCCCGTGACCCGACTTTCGGAAATCACCGTCCCGGAGGCGTTGCTGGCACGGGCGCGCGCCGGGGACGAGGCGGCGCGCGGGGCGATCTACGCCGCCCTGGCGCCCGCGACCTTTGCGCTCATCCGGCGCCTCGTCGGGCAACGCGCCGTGTCGGAGGACCTGTTCCAGGACACGATGATGAGCTTCTACGAGCGCCTGGCGCAGTTTCGTCACGAGGCCCCGATCGGCGCCTGGCTGCGCCAGATCGCGATCTCCCGCTGCCTGATGTACCTGCGCTCGCCGTGGCGGCGGCTGTGTCTGTCGCTGGATGCCGCCGACTTCGGGGTGGGGAGCGCGCCGGCGCTGATGACACCCGCCCGGCGCGAGGAATGCTGCGACGTCGAGCGCGCGCTGGCGGCGCTCACACCCACGGCGCGCGCGGTCGTGTGGATGTACGAAGTGGAGGGCTACTCGCACCAGGAGATCGCGAGCGCCTTCGGCCGCACGGTGAGTTTTTCCAAATCGCAGCTGTCACGCGCGCACCGGCGGCTGCGCGCCTGGTTCGAGCCGCAGGGAAGTCGACCGTCATGCAACCTGATCTAGAGCCGCAGCACGCTCTCGGCCGCCGCCTGCGCGGGCTGTCGGACGCGGCGGCCCCCCCGTACGACTGGCGGGAGTTTCAGCGCCGCTGCGATGAGCGCGCCCGGACGCGGCACGGACTCGCGGGCGGGCGCGTGGCGGCGGCGGCGGCCGGCGTGCTGGCGCTCGGCGTCCTCGCCGTCTGGATTCGCCTGGGCGGCGGGCCGACTCGGCCCGCGCCCCCGCAAGCCATGCCGCCACGAGGGGCGCCTTCCGAGTCCCTCGCCGTGGACACGGCACCCCCGCGCGCCGCCGCGGAACGCTGGCTCGAGAGCCTGCCGAGCGACCCGGCGGTGGTGCGAGTCGGTACGCATGCCGCGGTGACCGGACTCGAGGATCGCATCGCGCAGCTCGATGACCTGCTGAGCGAGGAGCGTCTCGACCAGGCACCGCTGGCGCGACTGGTCGCGCTGCAGCAGGAGCGCACGCGCCTCGTCGGCACGCTGGCGCAGGTGCGTTACGCGGAAGAACTCGCCGATGAGTGGCGCTGAAGCTGAAGTCACAGTGAAAGAACGAGGAGCGAACGTGTTGCACCGTCATCTGATGAGCTTCCAAACCGCCGCGCTGCTCGCCGCCGTGCCCCTGATCGGGGCCTGCTCGCCCTCGAGGGCCGCAACCGAGCCGCCGCCGCCGCCGCCTGCGCTGCCGGCCGTCCGTCCGGGGAGCGATGTCGATCTCGACGCGCAGCTCGAGGCGGCCCGCAAGAGACTCGACGAGGCCGCTCACGAGGTGGCGCGGCTCTCCACGCAAATGAGCGGAGCGGTCATCGAACAGGTCATGCCCGATGTCGGGCCGGGCCGCGCCATCATCGGGGTGCAGCTCGAGCCGGCCCCGGCGGGCACCGGTGCGCGCGTGCGCGCCGTGAGCCCGGGAGGACCGGCGGCCGAGGCCGGCATCCGCGCCGGGGATGTGATCGTGGCGGTGAACGGAACCGAGCTCAAGGAGGATGAGCCCTCGCGCCAGGTGGTCCGCATCCTGCGCGATGTCGAGCCGGACACCAAGGTGACGGTGCGCGTGCTGCGCGACGGCAAGACGCGGGAGCTCACGGTCACGACGCGCCCGGGACCGGGTCCCCTGGCGATGGTGCGCCGGCTCCCCGACGTCACCTTCGGGCCCTTTCCAGACATGGAGGGGTGGATGATCCACGGTCCGCTGACGGACATGGAGCTCGCGACGCTCACTCCGCACCTCGGCAGCTACTTCGGCAGCGACAAGGGCGTGTTGGTGCTGCGCGCGCCCGCCGACGGGGCCTTGAGGCTCGAGGACGGCGACGTGATTCTCGCCATCGACGGACGCGCGCCCACCAGCGGCTCTCACGCGACGCGCATCCTCGCTTCCTATCAGCCCGGCGAGAAGCTGACGCTGCGCATCCTCCGCCAGCACAAGACGCTGGAGCTCGAAGCCACCGTGCCCGAGCACGGCGGGCACGGCAAATTCTTCCGTCGCGGCGGCGTGTTCCACGAGCGCATCGAGCCGCCACCGGGCCCGGTGGTGATCATGGGCCACGAGGAGCTCTGAGAGCGCGAGCCACGGCAAGGTGGGCGTGCGGGTGCCCGCGCACGCCTGCCGGGGGCAGCCGGGCTCACCTCGTGGCAGCGTGTAACATGCGCGCGTGCGACGGAAGGACTTTTCCTACGAGCTGCCCGAGGAGTTGATCGCCCAGGCGCCGCTGTCCGAGCGCTCGGCGAGCCGCATGCTGGTGCTCGACGGAGGAAGCGGCGCGCTCACGGACAGCGCGGTGCGCGAGCTCCCCCGGTTCCTCGAGCCCGGGGACCTGCTCGTGTTCAACGACACCCGCGTGGTCGCCGCGCGGCTCGCGGGCGTCAAGCCCTCCGGCGGTCGCGTGGAGATTCTGCTCGAGCGAGCCCTCGCGGGGCCCGAGGCGCTCGCGCAGCTCTCGGCCAGCAAGCCGATCCGCGCCGGGCTCGAGGTGCACACCGCGGGCGGTACCGTGCGGGTGCTGGCGCGGGAGGATGAGCTGTGGCGCATCGCGCTTCCGGCTCCGGCGCTCCCATTCTTCGAGCGCTTCGGCGCCGTGCCGCTGCCGCCGTACATTCGCCGCGCGCCCGATCCACTCGACCGCGAGCGCTACCAGAGCCTCTTTGCGCGCGAGCCCGGCGCGGTCGCCGCTCCCACGGCGAGTCTGCACTTCGACGAGCCGCTGCTCGAGGCGCTCCGCGAGCGCGGCGTCCACTGCGCCTGGATCACGTTGCACGTGGGGGCCGGCACCTTCCAGCCGCTGCGCACCGACGACATCGCTTCCCATACCATGCACGCCGAGCGCGCCTCGGTGAGTGCCGCGACCGTTGATGCGATCGCGCGCACGCGCGCGGCCGGCGGCCGAGTGGTCGCGGTGGGCACCACGGTAATGCGCGCGCTCGAGTCCGCGGCGCTTCCCGCCGGGGGCGAGCTGGCGCCGGGGAAACATCGCACGGAATCAGCGCTGGCGCCGGGGAAACATCGTGCGGAATCACCGCTAGCGCCGGGGAAACATCGCACGGAATCAGCGCTGGCGCCTTGGACCGGGGACACGCGCCTGTACATCACGCCGGGCTTTCACTTTCGGGTGAGCGATGTGCTGCTGACCAACTTCCATCTGCCCGAATCGACGCTGCTGATCCTGGTGTGCGCCTTCGCCGGCCGCCACCGCACTCTCGCCGCCTACGAGCATGCGGTGCGCGCGCGTTATCGCTTCTTCAGCTACGGGGACGCCATGCTCATCACGCGGGGGAGCGCTTGAGGCCCCGCTTCACCGTCGGGGCGAGCGATGGCGCCGCGCGGGCGGGCACGCTCGTGACCGCCCACGGCGTGGTCGAGACTCCGGCGTTCATGCCGGTCGGCACCTACGGCACGGTCAAGGCGATGACCCCCGAGGAGCTCGAACACTTGGGCGCCCAGATCATTCTCGGCAACACCTTCCACCTCATGCTGCGGCCGGGTGCGGCCATCGTCGCCGCGCACGGGGGATTGCACCGTTTCATGCACTGGGAGCATCCGCTCCTCACCGACTCGGGCGGCTTCCAGGTCTACAGCCTGAAAAGCCTGCGGCGCATCGGCGAGGAGGGGGTGCTCTTCCGCTCACCGGTCGACGGCCGCGAGGTGCGGCTCACGCCCGAGGACTCGATGGAGGTGCAGCTCGCGCTGCGCTCGGACGTCGCCATGGCGCTCGACGACTGCACCGCACATCCGGCCTCCGTGAGCGAGGCGCGCGAATCGATGGAACGCTCGATGCGCTGGGCGGCGCGCAGCCACGCCCGCTACTGCCGCGAGGAGCCGCCCGGGGGTCTCTTCGGCATCGTGCAGGGGGGCATGCATCGGCCGCTGCGTCTCGCTTCGCTCGAGACGCTGCTGCGCCTCGACTGGGCGGGACTCGCGATCGGGGGACTCGCGGTCGGCGAGTCCGAGGAGGAGCGCCTCGGAGTCCTCGAGGCGCTCGTTCCCCACATGCCCGCCGGGCAGCCGCGCTATCTCATGGGCGTCGGGCGGCCGGAGGACATCGTGGCCGCCGTGGTGCGGGGTGTCGACCTGTTCGACTGCGTCATGCCGACCCGCCACGCCCGCAACGGGCACCTCTTCACCTCGAGCGGGGTGCTCAATATCCGCAACAGCGCCCATCAGGACGATCTGACTCCCATCGACGCCGCCTGCGACTGTTACACCTGCCGCAACTACACCCGCGCCTACCTGCGCCACCTCGACCGCTGCAACGAGATCCTGGGCTCGCGCCTCAACACCATCCACAACCTCCACTTCTACATCGGCCTGATGCGCTCGCTCCGCGCGGCCATCGCCGCGGGCGAGCTCGCCGCCTGGGCGAAAGGGTTCCTCGCGGCCCGCCGCCAACCCACGCGAGGCTTCTAACCAATTGATGTTAAAAGCGCCAATGACGCGTGGCATAATGCCGCCCTTTTTCACCGCCGGGAACCCAAGTCCATGAATGCCCTGATCTCTGACGCCTGGGCGCAGTCGGCCCCGGCCGCCCCCGGCGGCCAGTTGCAGTTCGTGCTGTTGATGGTGGCGTTCGTCGCCCTGTTCTATTTCATGCTGATCCGTCCGCAGCAGAAGCGCGCCCGCGAGCATCAGGCGCTGGTGTCGAAGCTCACCTCCGGGGACGAAGTGGTCACGAGCGGCGGCCTCCTCGGCCGGGTCACCGATGTCGGCGACACCTTCGTCACGCTCGAGGTGGCCGACGGGGTGCGCGTCAAGGTTCAAAAGGTCCAGGTCACTCAGCTCATGCCCAAGGGCACGCTGAAGAGCGCTTAAAGCCATGCTCGAATACGCCCGCTGGAAATACATCCTGGTCGCGGTGGTGCTGCTGCTCGCGCTGCTGTTCGCTTTGCCGAACGTGTTTGGCGAGGATCCGGCGCTGCAGGTGGAGCGCAAGGACCACAGTCCCGTGACCCAGGACGCCGCGCGGGCGGTGGAGAGCTTTCTCGGGGAGCGCCGCGTCCACTTCGCGCGCAGCTACATCGACGGCGGGCGGCTCATGGTGCGCTTCGGCGGGGTGGCCGATCAGCTCGCGGCCCGCGATGCCGTCAACGAGCGGTTCGCCGACACCTACCGCACCGCGCTGTCCTTTGCGCCGCGCACCCCGGAGCTGCTGCGCGCGCTGGGACTGCGGCCCATGCCGCTCGGGCTCGATCTGCGCGGCGGGCTGTACCTGCTCTATCAGGTCGACGTGAACGCCGCGGTGGCCCAGGCGATCGAGGGCTACGCGCAGGATGCGCGCCGTGCGCTCGCCGCCGCCAACATTCCGGTGAAGGACGCGAGCGCGGTCGCGGTGGGGAGCGACAAGGCGAACGCGGTGCGCGTGGTGCTGCCGCCGGAGGCGGACGGCAATGCGGCGCGCACAGCGCTCAATCAGCCGCTGACGGGACTCGCGATCACCACCGAGAGCCTGCCGAGCGGCTCGGCCATGACCGCCGTCATGACCCCGGCGCAGATCCGCGAGCGCCAGGACTACGCCATCCAGCAGAACATCACGACGCTGCGCAACCGCGTGAACGAGCTCGGGGTCTCCGAGCCCATCGTGCAGCGCCAGGGGATCGATCGCATCAACGTGCAGCTGCCGGGCGTGCAGAACTCGGCCGAGGTGAAGGACATCCTCGGACGGGTGGCGACGCTCGAGTTCCGCCTCGAGGACATGCAGAACAACGCCTTCGAGGCGATGCAGACCGGACGGGTGCCGCTCGGCTCCAAGCTCTACACCCACACGCGCCTCGGCCGCCCGATACTCCTCAAGCGCGAGGTGATCGCCACCGGCGACCAGCTCACCAACGCCACCACCGGCCAGTCGCAGGAAGGGCCGGCGGTGAACGTGAGGCTGGACGCGCGCGCCGGCGAGAGCATGCTGAAGACCACACGGGCGAACGTGAACAAGCGCATGGCGGTGGTGCTGATCGAGAAGCGCCGCGAGACGAGCGACGTCAACGGGCGTAAGGTAACCCGCGACGTGACCGACGAGGAGGTCATCAACGACGCCACCATCCGCGGCATCTTCAGCAACAACTTCCAGATCACCGGGCTCGCCGCCGGCGAGGCGCGCGAGCTGGCGCTGCTGCTGCGCTCGGGCTCGCTCGCCATCCCGCTTTATCCGATCGAGGAGCGCGCGGTGGGGCCGAGCCTCGGCCGCGACAACATCGACAAGGGCGTGACGGCGCTCATCGTCGGCATGGCGGGCGTGTTCGTGTTCATGGCGATCTACTACAAGACCTTTGGTCTCGTGGCGGATGCGGTGCTGCTCTCGAACGTGGTGCTGCTGACGGCGCTCTTGTCGATGATGCGCGCCTCGCTGTCGCTTCCGGGGATCGCCGGCATCATCCTCACCGTCGGCATGGCGGTGGACGCGAACGTGCTGATCTACGAGCGCATCCGCGAGGAGCTGCGCAAGGGGGTCACGCCGCAGGCGGCGATCCGGGCCGGCTTCGAGAAGGCGTTCTCGGCGATTGCCGATTCCAACATCACCACGCTGATCGCGGGCGTGGTGCTGTGGGTGTTCGGCACGGGTCCCATCCGCGGCTTCGCCGTGGTGCTCACCCTCGGCATCGCGACCTCGATGTTCACCTCGCTGATGGGCAGTCGCGCGCTCCTCACTCTCATGTACGGCGGGCGGCGCAAGCTCGCCCGCCTGTCGATCTAAAGGGGCGGAGCACACCGCCCCCCGGCGTAAAACGTAAGCCTCGAGGACTCTCAGTGGAATTCTTCAGCCATCAGACCAGCTACCCGTTCATGGCCACGCGCAAGGTGTGGTACACGCTCTCCGCCGTGCTCATGGTGGTGTCGCTGGCGTCGTTCTTCACGCGCGGCCTCAACCTCACCATCGACTTCACCGGAGGCGTGAGCGCCGAGGCGCGCTTCCAGCACGCCGCCAACGTCGATGAGGTGCGCGAGCGCCTCAGCGCCGCGGGCTTTCGCGAGCCGCAGGTGCAGAACTTCGGCTCTTCCCGCGACATCGCCATCCGCTTGCCGCCGGACCCCAAGGTGACGGCGACCGAGATCCGCGCGCGGCTCGAGGTGGTGCTGACCGGCATCGAGCCGAGCGCGCAGGTGGTGCAGCTGGATGTGGTCGGACCACAGGTGGGGAGCGAGCTCAAGGTGAGCGCCATGTGGGCGCTGTTCTTCACGCTGCTGCTGATCTTCCTGTACATCGCCGTCCGCTTCCACACCTGGAGGCTGTCCCTCGGGGCCATCCTCGCCGTCATGCACGACCCGATCCTGGTGATCGGCTTCTTCTCGCTCACGCAGCTGCCCTTCGACCTGGCGGTGGTGGCGGCGATCCTCGCCGTCGTCGGCTACTCGCTGAACGACACGGTGGTGGTCTTCGACCGGATCCGCGAGCGTTTCGAGACCAACCGCCGCTCGCCACCCGACGTGGTGCTCGACCAGTCGATCAACCAGACTCTCTCGCGCACCATCATGACCAAGGTGGTCACCTCGATCGTCGTAGTCGCGCTGCTCTTCCTCGGCGGACCGGTCCTCAAGGGCTTCTCGGCGGCGCTGCTGATCGGGATCATCGCCGGCACCTACTCCTCGATCTACATCTCGAGCGCCATCGCGCTCGACTTCGGGCTGACCGCCGAGCACGTGTTCCCGACGGTGAAGAAGGCGGCGTTCGATCAGCTGCCGTAGCGGGCGAAGAGGGCGAAGAGGGCGGTGTCGGACCTCGCGCTGATCGCCGATCCGCGGAGCTGGGTGGCGTTCATCACGCTCGCGCTCCTCGAGATCGTCCTCGGCATCGACAACATCATTTTCATCGCGATCCTGGTGGGGCGGCTGCCGCCGGAGCGGCAGCGCGCGGCGCGCATCACCGGGCTCGCGCTCGCCATGCTGACGCGCATCGCGCTGCTGCTCTCGATCGTATGGCTCACGCGCCTCGTCGAGCCGTGGCTGCGCGTGGGCGGCGCGAGCTTCTCCGCCCGCGACCTGGTGCTGCTCGGCGGCGGCCTGTTCCTTCTCGGCAAGAGCGTGCTCGAGATTCACCGGTCGCTCGAAGCACCGGCCCGGACGTACGGGCGGCCGGGCCTGCGCAGGAGCCTCGCGCCGGTCGTCCTGCAGATCGCGGCTCTCGATATCGTGTTCTCGCTCGATTCGGTGTTCACCGCGGTGGGACTGGTGCGCGAGCTGCCGATCATGGTCGCCGCCATCGTGGTGGCGATCCTGGCGATGATGTGGGTGTCGGGCTCCATCGGCGCCTTCATCGCGCGCCACCCGACCATCAAGATGCTGGCGCTGTCCTTCCTGCTGCTGATCGGGCTGGCGCTGGTCGGCGAGGGTCTGCACTTCGAGATCCCGAAGGGATATCTCTACTTCGCGATGGCGTTCTCGGTAGGGGTGGAGCTGATCAACACGCGCGTGCGGCGCCGGCAGGACGACCGGCAACGCTGAAGTGCGACGGTGAGCGGTGCACGCTGCGCTAGGGCCGCGCCGCTCAGGCGGGACGTGCGCTCGGGGCTGCGCCGTTGGCGGCCTTGCGCAGGCAGCTGTGCTGGTAGCCGTAGGCGACGTACACGACTACGCCCACAGCGGTCCACAGCAGGAGTCGCCACCACGTCGCCGCGCCCAGCGAATACATCATGTACGCGCACACCAACGCACCCGCTATGCAGGTAAACCACGGCCACGGGGCGCGGAACGGGCGCGGCAGGTCGGGGCGCGTGCGGCGCAGCACCAGTACCCCTAAACACACCGTGACGAAGGCCGCCAGCGTGCCGATCGCCACCAGTTCGCCCAGGATCCCCACCGGAAACAGCCCGCCGATGATGGCCGCCGACACTCCGGTGATCACCGTGCCGGTCGAGGGTGTACGGAAGCGCGGATGCACCCGACCGAAGAAGGGCGGCAGCAGGCCGTCGCGCGCCATGGCGAAGAAAATACGCGCCTGCGCGATGGTCATGACCAGCATGACCGAGGTCATGCCGGCCACGGCGCCGAGTTTCACCGGAATGCCGAGCCAGTGCAGTCCCGGGTACTTATCGAGTGCCAGAGCGACCGGGGCTGCGACATCGAGCTCCTTGTAGCTCACCATGCCGGTGAGCACCGCCGCGACCACCACATACAGGACAGTGCAGATGATCAGACTCGCCAGGATGCCGATCGGCATGTCGCGCTGCGGATTCTTGGTCTCCTGGGCCGCGGTCGAGATGGCATCGAAACCGATATAGGCGAAGAAGATGACGCCCGAGGCGCCCATGATGCCGCTCCAGCCGAACTGGCCGGTCTTGCCGGTATTGGGTGGTATGAACGGATGCCAGTTGGCGGTGTCGATGTAACTCATGCCGAACAGGATGAACAGCACGACCACCGTCACCTTGATGGCGACGATCACCGAGTTGAAGGCGGCCGACTGCTTGATGCCGATGTAACAGATAGTCGCGATCGCAGCGACGATCGCCATGGCCGGCACGTTGATGATGGCCTCGGTGCGCACGATGTGGAGCTCGTCCGCCCCGGTGCCGAATGGCGCGCTCGAGAGCGCACTTGGGATATGGATATGCAGCTGCTCGAGGAGGCTGACGGCGTAACCCGACCAGCCGACCGACACGGTCGCGACCGCAAACAGGTATTCCAGGATCAGGTTCCAGCCGATGAACCAGGCGATGCCCTCGCCGAGGGTGGCGTAGGAATAGGAGTAGGCGCTGCCGGACACCGGGATCATGGCGGCGAACTCCGCGTAGCACAGGCCCGCGAAGGTGCAGCCGAGACCCGCGACGATGAACGCCAGCGGCAGCGCGGGGCCTGCGTGATTGGCCGCCGCGGTGCCGGTGAGCACGAAAATACCGGTGCCGATGATGCCGCCGATGCCGAGCAGCGTCAGCTGCGTGGCGGTGAGCGCGCGCCGCAGCTGGTTGCCGGAGGATTCCTGCTCGTGCAGCTCGGCGATGGACTTGGTCGCAAGTAGTTGTCGCGCCATGGAACCCCCGCGCTGTTCGCGAGGACTCTACACAAGCGACCTGGGGAAAGCGAGCCGCCGCGCCGCGGGCTTGGGGCCCCGTCAGCTCTCGCGCAGCTCGGCCGGCACGTGCGGCGCGAGCAACTCGATGAGATCCGCGTACACCTTGGGAGTTCCCGCGACGACGTGCCCACCCTGGCGGTATTCCGCGCCGGTGAGCGTTCCGATGCGCCCGCCGGCCTCCTGGATGAGCAGCGTCCCGGCGGCCGTGTCCCACGCCGCCAGCCCGATCTCCCAGAAGCCATCGACGCGACCGGCCGCGACATAGGCCAGATCGAGCGCCGCCGAGCCCGGGCGGCGCACGCCGGCGGCCTGCTGCGTGACGGCCTTCAGCATGCCGAGGTAGTCATCGAGGTAGCGCGTGTTGGCGCGGTAGGGGAAGCCGGTCGCGATGAGGGCGCCCTCGAGCGCGCGCGCCTTGCTGACGCGCATGCGGTGATTGTCGAGGTGCGCGCCCGCGCCGCGGCTGGCGGTGAACAGCTCCTGGCGCATCGGGTCGTAGACCACCGCGTGCTCGAGCCGCCCGCGCACCTGGGCTGCGATCGAGACGGCAAACACCGGAAAGCCGTGCAGGAAGTTGGTCGTGCCGTCGAGCGGATCGATGATCCAGAGTGTATCGTGCTCGCCGGTCCGGCCGCTCTCCTCGGCGAGAAATGCGTGCTGCGGGTAGTGACGGCGGATGATGCCGATGATTTCCCGCTCGGCGGCGTGGTCGATCTCGGTGACGAAGTCGTTGCGTCCCTTGGAGGAGACGGCGAGCGACTCGAGGCGGTTCAAGCTCCGGACGATGACCTCGCCCGCGCGGCGCGCGGCCCGCACGGCAATGTTGAGAAGCGCTTGCACGGTCTTTAAGCTCGTGTCAGATCTTCGGAGCTAGCGTAACAGATGGATCAGGCCGACATTCGCATCGTGCTGGTGGCACCCTCGCATCCCGGCAACATCGGCGCGGCGGCGCGCGCCATGAAGAACATGGCGCTCGGAGAGCTGGTGCTGGTGGGACCGAAGCAGTTCCCGCACGCGGAGGCGAGCGCGCGCGCCTCCGGGGCGGACGACGTGCTCCAGTGCGCACGCCTCGTCGGCTCGCTCGCCGAGGCGCTCGCAGGCTGCGGCTTCGTCGCGGCCACCACCTCGCGCGATCGCGACCAGTACTTCCGCGTGATCGACGTGCGCGAGGCGGCGGCGCGCATCGTGAGCGAGTCGCGCCGCGCCCCCGCGGCGGTGGTGTTCGGAGCCGAGCGCACCGGGCTCACCAACGAGGAGCTCGAGAGCGCGCACGCGCTGGTGCGCATCCCGGCCAACGCCGCCTACCCCTCGCTCAATCTCGCCATGGCCGTGCAGGTGGTGGCGTACGAGCTGTTCCGCGCCGGCGCGTCCGAGGCGCACGCGGTGGCGCCGGCCGGGCCGCCGTTGGCGGGCGCCGAGGAGATGGCGCGTCTCTATGAGCACTTCGCGCAGGTGCTCGAGGAGATCGAGTTTCGCGACCGCAGCCAGAGCGGCACGCATCTGATGGAGCGCATCCGGCGCTTCCTGCAGCGCGCCGAGCTCGATCAGAACGAGGTCAACATCCTGCGCGGGATTCTGACGGCGGTGCAGAGCCGCCGCCGCCAAGCCGGGGAGCCGCACTCATGAGCACCGCAGCCGCAGCGCCCCGCTACCTCGACTACGCGGCCACGACGCCGGTCGATCCGGCCGTGGCGGCCGCCATGAGCGGCTGTCTCACACTTGGGGGGGACTTCGCCAATCCCTCCTCGACGCACGCGCCGGGGATGCGCGCCGCCGCCCGCATCGAGGCGGCGCGCGCGCAGGTCGCGGCGCTGATCGGGGCCGCGCCCGATGAGATCGTGTTCACCTCCGGCGCCACCGAGTCGGACAACTTGGGCGTGCTCGGCGTGGCACGCGCCAACGCCGACCGCGGGCGCCACGTGGTGAGCGCGCGCACCGAGCACAAGGCCGTGCTCGATCCCTGCAAGCGCCTCGAGAAGGAGGGCTTCAGCGTCACTTATCTCTCGCCCTCGCGCTCGGGAGTGATCGAGCCGGAGGCCTTCGCGGCGGCGCTGCGGCCGGACACGGTGCTGGCCTCGATCATGTACGTGAATAACGAGATCGGCGTGCTGCAGGACGTGGCCGCGCTCGGCGCGCTATGCCGCGAACGGGGAATTGCGTTCCACAGCGATTGCGCGCAGGCCGCGGGCAAGGTGCCGCTCGACGTGCACGCACTCCCCGTCGATTTCGTGTCGGTGACCGCTCACAAGCTCTACGGCCCGAAGGGGGTCGGCGCGCTCTACGTGCGGCGCGGCGCGAAGGGCCTGCTGCAGCCGCTCCTCTACGGTGGAGGGCAGGAGCGCTCGCTCCGGCCGGGGACGCTCGCGACCCACCAGATCGTGGGCTTCGGCGTCGCCTGCGAGATCGCCGCGCGCGAGCTTCCTCGGGAAGCCCCCCGGCTCACGGCGCTGCGCGAGCGGCTATGGCAGTCGCTCTCGGAGCTCGGAGGGGTGCACCTGAACGGCGCCGGGGCGCCGCGCGCGCCGGGCATCCTCAATGTCTCCTTCGAGGCAGTGGAGGGGGAGAGCCTGGTGAGCGGCCTGACGGGGCTGGCCGTCTCGACCGGCGCCGCCTGCAATTCGGCCACGCCCGATCCCTCCTACGTGCTGCGCGCCCTCGGGCGCGACACCCAGCTCGCACAGAGCTCGCTCCGCTTCAGCCTCGGGCGCTTCAGCACCGAGTCCGACGTCGAGTTCGCCGCGGAGGCGGTGCGGGTCGAGGTGAGGCGGCTGCGCGCCCTGTCACCGGCCGGGGGGGCGGGCGGGGAGGACTTCGGCGCCTGGCAGGGGGGTGGCGGCGCGACCCTCGTGAGCGGCGAAGGCGGCGGGCCGGGACAGGAGACCTGGGTGCGATTTCACCTGGCGGTGGCCGGTGACACTGTGAAGGAGGCCCGTTTTCAGGCGTTCGGCTGCCCCCATACTATCGACACGGCAACGTGGCTCTGTGGGGAGCTCCGCGGGCGCTCCCGCGCCGCGCTGATCCCGGGAACACCGGCGAGCTGGGCGGCGAAGCGGGGAGTGCCGGCCGAGAAACTCGGCCGGCTGCTCGTGGTCGAAGACGCTCTACGTGCGTGCCTCCAGGCCTGGGCCCCGAGGCGCTAGAATGCGAGGACCGATGGCGATCTCACTGACGGAATCCGCAGCCCTTCGGGTCAGGACTTTCCTGGCAGCCCGTGGGCACGGCGTCGGCCTGCGGCTCGGCGTTCGCAAGACCGGCTGCTCCGGCTTCGCGTACGTCGTCAACTACGCCGACGGCCCGCAGCCCGGCGATGCGGTGTTCGAGGACCGCGGCGTACGGGTCTTCGTCGATGGCGCGAGCCTCGCGCTCATCGACGGGACGATCGTGGACTTCGTGAAACAGGGGCTGAACGAGGCCTTCCGCTTCCGCAACCCGAACGTCAAGGGTGAGTGCGGCTGCGGGGAGAGTTTTTCGGTCTGAAGTCCGCTCGAGGCCGCGCGGATCGATCCGCGTGCGCCTTCCGGCCGGGCGTCCGGTCCTCCAAAAACCCTTAACTTACCGGCACTTCCAGCGCTTCGGACATTGCCGCCCCGGAGCGACCCAAGGTACACTTCTCGGCTTGCGCGAACGCGGCGGCGCACTGCGCCGGCGCGAATACTTTCCCGCGCCGCATCACCGGCTGAAGAGTAAGGTCAAAGCGAATGGCGCTCGAGCGCACCCTGTCCATCGTCAAGCCCGACGGCGTGAGGGCCAATCTCATCGGCGAGGTCTATCGCCGCTTCGAGCAGGCCGGCCTCTCGATCGTCGCCGCGCGGATGCTCCACCTGTCGCAGCGCGAAGCCGAGGGCTTCTACGCCGTGCACCGCGAGCGCCCGTTCTTCAAGGACCTGGTGCGCTTCATGACCTCGGGCCCGATCCTCGTGCAGGTGCTGGAGGGCGAGGGCGCGGTCGCGCGCAACCGCGGCATCATGGGCGCGACCGATCCGAAGAAGGCGGCTCCCGGCACGATCCGCGCCGACCTCGCCGCCAGCATCGAGGAGAACATTGTGCACGGCTCGGATGCGCCCGAGACCGCCGCACGCGAGATCGCCTACTTCTTCAGCGTCACGGAGCTGCACCCGCGCGTCTGAGGAGCGCACTCACCCCCATGCCCGCCGCCGCCATCACCGACCCCGCCGCCGCCGCCGAGCGCACGAACCTTCTCGGACTCGCGCGCCCGGACCTCGAGGCGTTCATCGAGCAGCTCGGCGGCAAGCCCTTCCGGGCGCGCCAGCTGATGAACTGGATCTACAAGCGCGGCGTCGACTCCTTCGCCGGGATGACCGATCTCGCCAAGCAGCTGCGCGCGCGGCTCGACATGCTGGCCGAGGTGCGCGCACCGGAGATCCTCTCCGTGCGGCGCTCCGCGGACGGTACCCGCAAGTGGCTGCTCAGGGCGGACGCGAGTCAGGCCTTCGAGATGGTGTTCATTCCCGAGCCCGACCGCGGGACGCTCTGCATCTCCTCCCAGGTCGGCTGTGCGCTCGACTGCTCGTTCTGCGCCACCGCGCAGCAGGGCTTCAACCGCAACCTCTGCACCGCCGAGATCATCGGGCAGGTGTGGCTCGCCGAGCGCGAGCTCGCCCGCGAGGCGCGCGGCGCGCGTAGCGCGCGGGCGGGCGCGGACCCGGGCGCACGTCCCGAGGAGCGCCAGGTCACCAACGTGGTGCTGATGGGCATGGGCGAGCCGCTCGCCAACTTCCGTAACGTCGTGCCGGCGCTCTCGATCCTCCTCGATGACTTCGGCTTCGATCTGTCGCGGCGCCGCGTGACGCTCTCGACCTCGGGCCTGGTGCCGCAGATCTACCGCCTGGCCGAGGAGACCAACGTGGCGCTGGCCGTGTCGCTGCACGCGCCCGACGATGCGCTGCGCAACGAGCTCGTGCCGATCAACCGCAAGCACCCGATCGCGGAGCTCCTGGACGCCTGCTGGCACTACCTCGACGAACAAAACGGCCGCAGCGTCACGTTCGAGTACGTGATGCTGGATGGCGTGAACGACTCGCCCGCGCAGGCGCGCTCGCTCGCGCGGCTGCTCAAGGGCCATCCGGCCAAGGTGAACCTGATCCCCTTCAATCCCTTTCCCGGCACGCGCTACCGGCGCTCGCCCGCGCATCAGATCCAGCGCTTCCGCGACGAGCTCATCGGGCAGGGCGTGCTGGCGACCGTTCGGCGCCCGCGCGGCGACGACATCGATGCGGCCTGCGGACAGCTCGCCGGCCGCGTCATCGATCGCACCACGGTGCGTCTCGGAGCCAAGGTCATCGGCGTCGCAGTGCACCCATGAGCAACCCAACCACAAAAACTCTGCACGGCTCGCCCTGCCTGGCGCCCGGCGCGCTGGCGTTGCTGCTGCTCGCGGCCTGCGTATCGAGCGACCCGCGGCACCCGAACAAGGTCCGCGATGCGGCCGCCTACAACGTGCAGCTGGGGATCGCCTACTTGAATCAGGGCGAGCTCGCGATCGCGAAGGATAAGCTCGACCGCGCGCTCGCCGAGAGTCCGGAGAGCGCCGACGTCCACAGCGCCCGCGCCATGCTGTTCCAGCGCATGGGCGACGCCCCGAAAGCCGATGCGGAATTCCGCACCGCGCTGCGGCTCGCCCCGCACGATCCGGAAGTGGTGAACAACTACGCGGTGTATCTGTGCCAGAACGGACGCATCAATGACGGCGTCCGGCACTTCGAGGAGGCGGCGCACAACGCGCTGTACCGCACGCCCGAGGCCGCCTACACCAACGCCGGGGTGTGCCTGCGCGCGGCCAAGCGCGACGAGGAGGCGCGCGCCGACTTCGGGCGCGCGCTGCAGATCCGGCCCAGCTTCGCCGAGGCGGCGTTCCAGCTGACGGACCTCGAATTCCAGCACGGCGAGCTCGCGCCGGCGCGCGCCGCGATCGAAGCCTTCGTCGGCCGCTACAACGCCACCGCCGACCTGCTGCTGCTCGCAGTGCGCGTCGCGCGTGCCCAGGGCGACAGGGCCGGCGCGCAACACTATGCGCGGCGTCTGCAGCTGGACTTCCCCGGGTCCGACCAGGTACGCGCCCTGGCCGAGCTCGATCGCAACCCCGGCTGACGGCCATGGCGACCGCGGTGAGCGGCGAGCAACGCTGCGGCGCGGGTGCGCGGCTGCGCGCCGGGCGCGAGAACCGCGGGCTCTCCGTGCCGCAGGCGGCGGAGCGGCTGCGCTTCGACGCGCGGATCGTCGAGGCGCTCGAAGCGGAGGACTACGCCGCTCTCGGCGCCGATGTGTACGTGCGCGGATACCTGCGGCGCTACGCTGAGCTCGTCGGCGACTCGCCCGAGGAGCTGCTCGGTCTCTATGCCCGCGACGGCCAGGTGATACGTCCCGACCTGACGCGTATCCCACACCGCGAGCCTCCAGATGGCGCGGCGTGGCTGGGGCTGCCGGCGCTGCTCGGCTTGGCGGGGTTTGCGCTCATCGCGCTGGTTGCGTGGGTTTTCTCGGTTCAGGGCGAGAAGCCGCAGTCCCTCGCGGCCGCGCCGCCCGAGGCCAGGGCCGCCGCCACGGTTTCCGGCGGCACCGCCGATGAAGCGCCGGTCGCCACGCCAGGGACGCGCACGCAGCTCGCCCTGAAATTCTCGGCGCTCAGCTGGGCGGAGGTCTCCGATGCGAGCGGCAGGCTCCTGTTGCAGGGGCTGTACGCGGGGGGCGCGTCGCGCACGCTGAGCGGTGCGCCGCCGCTGCGCGTGACGGTGGGTAACACGCCCGCGGTGACGCTGCAGGCCAACGGTCAGCCGGTGCCGATCGAGGGCCTCGCCCGTCGTGACGGCACCGCGCACGTGCTGATCGATGCCGAGGGACACGCCTCACCGGCGCCGCGGCGGCTGGCGCACGGAGATTGAGGTGGGGGAGCCGATCCAGCCGATCAAGGGGATGAACGACGTGCTGCCGGAGGAGATCGGGACCTGGCAGTACTTCGAGGCCTGCACGCGGGAGCTCCTCGCCGCTTACGGCTACGAGGAGATTCGCGTGCCGATCGTCGAGCACACGGAGCTCTTCAAGCGCGCAATCGGCGAGCATACCGACGTCGTCGGCAAGGAGATGTACACCTTCACCGATCGCGGCGGCGAGAGCCTCACGCTCCGTCCCGAGGCCACGGCCGGCATCGTGCGCTCACTCATCTCCAACGGCCTGCTGCGCGGACAACGCCACAAGCTCTGGTGCCTCGGGCCGATGTTCCGCCACGAGGCGCCGCAGGCCGGGCGCTACCGCCAGTTCTGGCAGGTGGACGTGGAGGCGGTCGGCTGGCCCGGGCCCGACGTCGACGCCGAGCTCATCGCGCTCGGCACACGGCTGTGGGAGCGGCTCGGGATCGCCGCGGGACTGCGGCTCGAGATCAACTCCCTCGGCACCCCGGAGAGCCGCCGCGCGTACCGCGAGCGGCTCGTCGAGTACCTGCACGCGCACGAGGCGCGACTCGACGCCGACAGCCGCCGGCGCCTCACCGTCAACCCGCTGCGGGTGCTCGACAGCAAGAACCCGCAGATGCAGGAGATCATCGCGGGCGCGCCGCTCCTCAGCGAGCACCTGGATCCCGAATCGAGCGCGCATTTCGACGCGCTGTGCGAACGGCTGCGCGCCGTGGGGGTGAGCTACGAGGTCAATCCGCGCCTGGTGCGCGGGCTCGATTACTACAACCGTACGGTGTTCGAGTGGATCATGCCGGTGTCCGGCGCGCAGAATGCCGTATGCTCCGGGGGCCGCTACGACGGCCTGATCGCGCAGCTCGGAGGCGAGTCGACGCCGGCGATCGGCTTTGCGATGGGGGTCGAGCGCCTCGTCGCCCGGGTGCTGGCCGTCCGGGGAGCGGTCCGCGCCGCACCGCCCGACGTGTACGTCGTGGTGAGCGGCGCGCGGGCCGAGGCGCAGGCCCTCGAGCTCATCGAGCGGCTGCGCAGCGAGCGGCCCCGGCTGCGCTTCGAGCTCAACCTGGGTGGCGGCAACTTCAAGGCGCAATTCCGCCGCGCGGACAAGAGCGGCGCGCCGCTGGCGCTGATCATCGGCGATGACGAGCTCGCGCGCGGCGTCGTGGCCATGAAACCTTTGCGCGCGGAGTCGGTCCAGAGCGAGTGCCCGATCGCCGCGCTCGCGGCGGGGGTGGACGCGGCGCTCGCCGCCGCGACGCGCGTGCAGCGCGCGGCCGCGTCCTGATGTGGGGAGGAACCGTGGAAGATTACCTGTCCGAAAGAGAACAGTGGGAATGGCTCAAGGCGCAGGTGCGCGTGAACGCGCCGGCGGTGGTGCTCGCGCTCCTCGTGGTCGCGGCGGGCGTGTTCGGCTGGCGCTGGTGGCAGGGGCGCCTCGATGCCGGGCGGCTCGAGGCGGGCGCCCGCTACACCCAGATCCTGCAGGCGCTCGACCGCGGTGATCGCACGCGCGCAATCACGCTGCTCGGCGAGCTGGAGCGCGACTTCGGGAAATCACCCTACGCCGACCAGGCCCGGCTGTTGGCGGCGCGCGTGTACGTCGACAATGGCGAGCTCGAGCGGGCGGCCGGCGAGCTCGCAAACGTCGCCGAGAGATCAAAAGACCGCGACCTCGCGCTGGTGGCGCGGTTGCGCCTCGCGCGGGTGCAGATCGCCCAGGGCAAGCCCGACGGCGCGCTCGCGACGCTCGGCGTGGTCGAGCCCGGCGCATTCGCCGCGCGCTTCCACGAGGTGCGCGGGGATGCCGACTACGCCAAGGGCGACCGGGCCGCGGCTCTGAAGGAGTATCGCAGCGCGCAGGCGGGCGCCGCCGGGGACTCCCTCCTCGCGCTCAAGATCGCGGACCTGACGGCCGACGCGGCGGCGCCCGCCCCCGCGCAGGCGGCGTCCACGACCGCGAAGTCCGCGGCATCCGGAGCGGGCAGGTAGGCCTCATGCGATACCTGCAAACCCTGACGCTGGCCGGGACGCTGGCGGCGCTGCTCGCCGTCGCGGCCTGCTCCAAGGACAAGAGCATCGATCAGCCGGCGAAGCTGACCCCGCTCACCCCGAAGCTGCGGGTGCAGCGCATCTGGAGCGCCGGCGTCGACGACAAGAAAGCCGCGGTGCTGCGGCTCGGGCTCGGGCTGTCGGTCGCGGACAATCGCGTGTACGCGGCCGGTCACCGCGGCGACCTCGTGGCCTTCGATCTCGCCTCGGGCCGGGTGCTGTGGCGCGCGCACACGCGCGCGCCGCTCGCCGGCGGCACCGCGGCGAGCGCTGCGTTGGTATTAGTGGGCTCGAGCGATGGGCAGTTGTTTGCCTTCAATGCCGCCAACGGCGCGATGCTCTGGAAGGTGCGCCTCAACGGCGAGGTGCTGGCGCCGGCGGCCATTTCCGAGCGGCTGATCGCCGTGCGCACCGTCGACGGCAAGCTCCATGCCCTGAGCCCCGCCGACGGCCACGAGCTGTGGTCCCAGGAGCAGCAGGTCCCGCGCCTGTCGCTGCGCGGCACGGCACGCCCGGTGATCGCCGGCGATCTGGTGCTGTGCGGCTTCGACAACGGCAAGGTGCTCGCGGCCAACATGACTGACGGCTCGGTGCAGTGGGAGGCGACTATCACGCCGCCGCACGGTCGCACCGAGCTCGAGCGTCTCGCCGACATCGATTCGGCCGTCGGCGTGTCCGGGCAGGACGTGTACGCCGTTGGCTTTCAGGGACGGGTCGCCATGCTGGCGCTCGACACCGGCCAGATCTGGTGGTCGCACGAGGCCTCGAGCTACCGCGGGCTCACCCTCGGCGAAGACATGCTCTACGTCGCGACCGCGGACGGCGAGGTGATCGCCCTCAAGGCGCGCACCGGAGCCGAGCTCTGGCGACAGAAGGCATTGCTGCATCGCGGGCTGTCGAGGCTCGCGACCATGGACGATGCGGTCGTCGTCGGCGACTTTCAGGGCTACGTGCACTGGCTCGACAAGTCGAGCGGTGCGCTCGCGGCGCGCGTCTCCACCGGCAAGACCCGCATCAGCACGGCGCCGGTCGTGGTGGGCAACACGGTCGTGGTCGTCAACGACCGGGGCCAGGTCAGCGCATTTCGCGTGACGCCGCTCGCTCGCGCGCCGGCGACGGACCGCAGGACAGCGCCGGCGACGGACCGCAGGAAGGTGCCGGAGACGCCCGCTCCGACCCGCGAGGAAAGCCAGTAGACCCGAGCGGCCTGACCCGCGTCCGGCCCCCTCTGCCATGCTGCCCGTGATCGCCCTCGTCGGCCGGCCGAACGTCGGCAAGTCGACGCTCTTCAACGTGCTCACCGCAACGCGCGACGCCATCGTAGCGGACGTGCCCGGACTCACGCGCGACCGGCAGTACGGCTTCGGCCGGGTGGGTCCGGTTCCCTGCGTCGTCATCGACACCGGCGGGCTCGTCGAGTACCCGAGCGGCATCGAGGCGCAGATGCGCGCCCAGACCGAGCGTGCGGTCGCCGAGGCCGATCGGCTGTTGCTGCTCGCCGACGCGCGCGCCGGGCTCTCGCCGCAGGATCAGTTCGTGGCGCGCGAGCTGCGCCGCTCCGGAAAGCCGGTCACGCTCGTCCTCAACAAGGCCGAGGGGCTCGACGCCGACATGGTGTCCGCGGACTTCCATGCGCTCGGACTCGGCCAGCCGTTCGCCATCTCCGCCAGCCACGGTCAGGGGTGCGAGGAGCTCATGGAGCACGTGCTCGCGGGCTTCGAGCCGCAGGAGGTGGCGGAGGCCGACACGGCCGCCATCCGCATCGCAGTCATCGGCCGACCGAACGTCGGCAAGTCCACGCTCGTCAATCGGCTGCTCGGGGAGGAGCGGGTGATCGCGAGCGAGGAGCCCGGCACCACGCGCGACAGCATCCTGGTGCCCTTCGAGCGCGATGGGCGGGCGTTCCTGCTGATCGACACCGCGGGGCTGCGGCGGCGCGCCCGGGTGGAGGATGCGGTCGAGCGCGTGAGCGTCGCGAAGACGCTCCAGGCCATCGACGAGGCGCACGTCGTGATCCTCGTGCTCGATGCGCACGACACCGTCGCCGAGCAGGACGCGAGCGTGCTGGGACTCGCGCTCGAGCGCGGCCGGGCGCTCGTCATCGCGGTCAACAAGTGGGACGGGATCCTCGCCGAGCAGCGCGCGGAGATCCAGCGTCAGCTCGCGCTCAAGCTCGACTTCGCCCCTTTCGCGCCGCTGCACTTCATCTCGGCGCGCCACGGGAGCGGCGTCGGCGAGCTCGTGGCATCAACCGTACGCGCCTACGAGGCCGCCATGCGCAGCATGCCCACCAAGGAGCTGACGCGCACGCTCGAGCACGCGCTCGGCGTGCACCAGCCGCCGCTCGTGCGCGGCCGGCGCATCAAGCTGCGCTACGCGCACCAGGGTGGGCGCAACCCGCCGCGCATCGTGATCCACGGCAACCAGACCGCATCGGTTCCCGACGCCTACACGCGCTACCTCGCCAACGTGTTCCGCAAGACCTACGATCTCTTTGCGACGCCGGTGGTCATCGAGTACCGCACCGACGCCAATCCCTACGATCGCGAGCGCCGCGCGAAGCCACGCCCGGGCAGGCCGCGGCGGCGCGCGCGGGAAAAGCAGCGGCGCTGAGGCGGCGGCTCCTGATCGGCCGCCGCTCCAGAGTTAAGATATCTGTCGGAACAGGAGCTTGGGGGTACCGGGTATGCCGCCGGCAGCAACTCAATCCAACAGGAAACAGCTGGCGGAGAGCTCGTGCGGGCTGCTGGTGCTCCTCGGCGTCGCGACATCCGCTGCGGCGCCCGAGCTCGGCGACAGCGCTTCCTACCTCGCGATTCACGCGCCCACCGTGGCCTTGCGGCACGTCGAGATCATCGACGGCACGGGCGCCGCGCCGCGCGCCGATCAGACCGTGGTCATCGTCGATGGTCGGATCGCCGCCGTCGGGCCGGCCGCGAGCACGCCGATCCCGCGCGGCGCCCTGGTACGGGACTACGCCGGCTACGCGGTGCTGCCTGGGCTCGTCGGCATGCACGATCACCTCTTCTACACGGCATCGCGCGAGCCGCAGCGCAATTCGCCGGGCGGAGTCGAGCCGGGCTTCATCGTCAACGAGATCCCGTATTCGGCCCCGCGGCTGTATCTCGCCGCCGGCGTCACCACTTTGCGCACTACCGGAAGCGTCGAGCCTTACACCGACCTCAAGGTGCGCTCGCGCATCGAGTCGGGCGCCATGCCGGGTCCGCACCTGAATCTCACCGCGCCGTATCTCGAGGGCCCCGGGACGCCGTTCGCGCAGATGAACGAGCTCGCCAATCCCGAGGCGGCGCGGAAATTCGTCGACTACTGGGCCGGGGCGGGCATGAGCTCCTTCAAGGCCTACATGAACATCACGCGCGCCGAGCTCGCCGCCGCCGCCGACGCGGCCCATCGGCGCGGGCTGCGAATTACCGGGCACCTCTGCTCGGTCAGCTGGCCCGAAGCCATCGCGGCCGGCATCGATGATCTCGAGCACGGGCCGGTTTACACCGACACCGAATTCGTCGCCGGCCGACAGCCCGATAAGTGCCCTGAGCAGCGCAAGGCGCTGGAGTCATGGGCCGGCAAGAAAGTGAGCGACCCCGAGATCGTGCAGCTCATTCGCTCGCTGGTGGATCACCATGTTGCAGTGACCTCCACGCTGCCCGTCTTCGAGCTCATCGTTCCCGATCGCCCGCCGGCGCAGCGCCGCGCCTTGAGCGCCATGTCGGACGCGGCGCGGGACAGCTACCTGACCTACCGGGCGCTCCTCGACCCGACCGATGCCGGGCCGGCGAAGTTATTTCGGCTGGAAATGGACTTCGAGCACGCCTTTGCGGTGGTCGGAGGGCTGCTGCTGGCGGGCCCGGACCCGACCGGCGCCGGGGGCGTGCTGCCGGGGTTCGGGGATCAACGCGAGATCGAGTTGTTGGTGGAGGCGGGCTTCACGCCGCTAGAGGCCATCAGGATCGGCACGGAGAACGGCGCCCGGTTCCTCGGTCGCGAGCGGGAGATCGGCACCGTCGCCGAGGGCAAGCGCGCCGATCTCGTGCTCGTGCACGGCGATCCCGCCGCGCACATCGCAGACATCGAGAATGTCGAGGTGGTCTTCAAGGACGGCCAAGGCTACGACCCGCAGCGACTCATCGCAGCCGTGCGCGGACAGGTGGGAATTCACTGACGAGCGGACGCGGCACCCGCGCACCTCCAGCAGGTCAGCACCGCGATGGGGCGCGCGGTCGCGCAGTACGTCCTCACGCACACCATGCAGCCGCCCGGCGGTGCGGTCGCACACCGAAAGTGGCGCGGCGTCAAGGCGTCGCAGGGCCGAAGTAGTAGTCGAACTCTGCAGCCAGGGCTGCGAGCTTCGGGTCGGCAGAGGCGTCCTTGAGGAACAGGTCGACCGTCGACTTGGCCCATTCCATCCCCTCCTTGCCCATGCCGTGGGTGGTGTCCTCGGTCCAGAGGTTGTGCGCGTGGGTCAGGACCTTGGTGTACTTGTGGGCGGTTAACAGGACTCCGTTGACCAGCACCTCGTAAACGACCGCGTGCTCCCCGCTCGCGACTGCCGGGAGCAGGCCGAGGGTCGCGGCGGCGAGCAGCCCGGTAGTCATCGCGCTGCCGCGGTTTATCCGATACGAGTGGTACACGCGCAGCTCGATGGGACTGCCGAGCGCCTCGCGGCTCATCTTCTGGAACTGAGGCGCGCGCTGGATCTGGTCGTAGAAGCCGCTGCCGAGGGAGTCGCCCGAGAAGCGCAGTGCCGGCAGCACCGAGTCCTGCTGCGCCTCGGTCGCGGCCGCGAGCAACCACCACCCGAGCGCACAGGTCACCAAGGTTCCGCGCAACAAGCTGGATCTCCTACTCATAGCACTGCACATTCACCACGGCGGCGAGGGCGGCCTGATTGGCGGAATGGGCATCGCCGTGCGCGTTGGGCTCGGCGGTTGTGAAGGCCAGGTTGTTTTTCTCCAGGAACTTGGCCGCGTAGCGGGCCTCGAGGGCAAAGTTCACGTTTTGCGGTATGACTCCCTGCTTTGCCAGCGACAGGGCGTTCAAGGTGCCGACCGCGATCCCGAGGACTTCTCCGCCATCCGAGACGACGGGTCCGCCGCTCGAGCCCGGTTGAATCGGGGCGGAGAACTGGAACTGTCCGACGGAACCCGTCAGACCGCCGCGGGCGCTGACATTGCCGCGCGTCAGATTCGGCGTCGCAGCCAGAATGGTCTGCAAGGGGTAGCCCACGTTGGTGACAGGCTCGCCGAGCTCGAAGCTGAAGCCCTGCCGGAACGGCAGGAAGGCGGGGGAGGTCGTGCCGGTGTCGACGACCGCAACGTCGACGACGTTGCTGCGCGCCAGCACCTTTCCGGGTTGCACGTGATCCTCACGCTTCACGTCGATCCTGACGCAGTCCTGGATCACGTGGGCGGCGGTGAGGACCTGGCCGCTCGAGTTGAAGTAGAAGCCCGTACCGTTCGCCCAGGGTTTATCCTTGTTGGCGGCGAACCCCAGCGAGCGCGCCTTGAGGTTCAGCACCGGGGGAAACTTGCTGTCATCGGGCCGCATCCCGGCGATCACTGCCGACATGACCTGCTGCGTTGCCCTGAGCGTCGCGCGGTCGAAATCGATGCCCTCGACCGCCACCGACTGCGTGCCCGTGAGGAGCGGCTGATCGTCCGCCGCGAATACCGCGTAGTTCAGCGAGTAGACCAAGTGCCCCGATTCACTCTTGATATCGGGATGCAGGGCGAGCAGCAGCCCGAACTCCGCATCGGCTCCGGGTTCCGCCATGCGACTCTCGGAGAAATAGATCTGACCCGCGGACAGTACCGTGTCTTCGAGCGTTCGCCCGCTCTCGAACGTTCCGTGCCCGTGCCATCTGCGCGTCTGCGCCGGCAGGTAGATGGCCACCGAGACATGCGCGGGAACCCTCACGTCCTTGGGCAGCTGGATGCCGCCGGATGGCGCACCCGCATGAGCCGATCCCGTCAGGAGAATTCCCGACAGCGCCCACCCCAGCAGGTACATTCCTCGCGCCGCTAGCCTGGCCACCGGACGTCTCCGCGCCCTTGGACGTGCCGAGTGTAGCGGGGAGCCCGCCGAGGCGCTAATCGGCGAGCCGCAGTGACCGACCCCGCGGTGTTGGTGACTACGCCGATAGGCGACTACAGCAACTGGCCTGGGCACCCGTGCCTTGCAAGCTCAAGGCAGCTCAGCCATGCACGCCGCCAGCGACATCACTTCGACCTTGGGCCGCAGCCTATAGCGCGTCGAACCCGGATAAACCACGAGCAACCGGTGTAGCTCCAAGTCTTTGAGCGCCGAAATCATCGATGGAGTCATCGTCGGTGCATCTGCCCGTTTGATCTCAATTCCAATACGTCGCCCTTTAAGAAACAGCAGCAGGTCCAGTTCGGCCCCGGCCTGCGTTCGCCAGTAATACGCGTTGGCCTTCGGCAACCGTGCGAGTAATTGCTCGATGACGAACCCCTCCCACGATCCGCCGACTACAGGATGTCCTTCAAGCTGCCGGCGGTCAGCGATCCCGAGTAACGTATGCAACAGGCCCGAATCCCGAATGTAAACCTTCGGAGATTTGACCAACCGCTTGCCGACATTCGCATACCAAGGCTCGAGTACGCGCACGACCAATGCGCCGGAGAGCGCGTCGAGATGGCGCTTGACGGTGGTATGAGCCTCGCCCAGGGACCGCCCAATCTCCGAGCTGTTCCAGATGCCGCCTGAGTAGTGTGCCGTCATCGTCCAGAATCTACGCATCGTTCCCGAGGGCACCTGCACGCCCAGCTGCGCCAAATCACGTTCGAGGAACGTGCGAACAAAATCCTCCCGCCAGGCACTGCTCGCGGCTTCCGTGCGCGCCAGAAACGACCGCGGAAGGCCGCCGCGCAGCCATAAGCGATCGAGCTCCGCGCTCCCAAGCTCCTCGAGCGTGAAGCCGCCCATCTCGACCATCGCGATCCGGCCCGCCAATGTTTCGGAGCTCTGGCGCAGCAACTCCGGCGAGGCACTCCCGAGGATGAAAAATCGCGCCCGGAACGACTTGCGATCCAACAGCACCCGAAGGACCGGAAAGAGCTCGGGATGGCGCTGGACCTCATCGATCACGATCAGTCCACGTAATGGCTCGAGCGCCGTCATGGGCTCGGACAAGCGCGCCAGATCGACCGGGTTTTCCAGGTCGAAGTAGGTGCTCTTCAGCTCCCCTGCCAGCTGGCGCGCAAGGGTCGTCTTGCCGCACTGACGGGGACCCAGTAACAGCGCCACAGGGGCTGTCTTCAGGCCTGCGCGGAGCCTGGCCAGCAGTCTCGGCCGTTTCAACATACCTTGAATATTGAGCGACGACCGCTCAATATTCAAGGTTGGAGCTACCGGTTACTACGACACGCTCGTTCACCAGGCTGCCGCGCTCCTGGAAAGCCTCGTTCAAGACCATCCCTCTGTGGATGGCAACAAGCGAGTTGCGTTTGCTGTGGTCGACGTCTTTTTGCGAATCAACGGCTATTCGATCACCGCAGACTCGAAGGCGATTTACGACCATATGATCAAGCTCGTCGAGGCGCGAGCCTTCGAAATGGAGCACCTGGTGCCCTGGTTGCAGGAAATCGTCCGCCCGCGCGCCTGACCAAATAATTACGCTGCCTTACTCCCACTCGATGGTCGCCGGGGGCTTGCCGGAGATGTCGTAGACCACGCGCGAGATACCAGCCACCTCGTTCACGATGCGCCGCGAGACGTGGTCGAGAAACTCGTACGGCAGCCGCGCCCAGTGCGCCGTCATGAAATCCACCGTCTCCACCGCCCGCAGCGCGATCACGTAGTCGTAGCGGCGCCCGTCCCCCATCACGCCCACCGAGCGCACCGGCAGGAAAACCGCGAACGCCTGACTCACGCGGTCGTAGAGGTCGTGTCGGCGCAGCTCCTCGATGTAGATCGCGTCGGCGCGCCGCAGGAGCTCGGCGTATTCCTGGCGCACCTCGCCGAGGATCCTCACCGCGAGCCCGGGGCCCGGGAAGGGGTGGCGATGCGTGAGCTCGCGCGGCAACCCGAGCTCGGTGCCGAGCCGGCGCACCTCGTCCTTGAACAGCTCGCGCAGCGGCTCGACGAGCTTGAGGCGCATCCTCTCGGGGAGGCCCCCCACGTTGTGGTGCGACTTGATGACCTGCGCCTTGCCGGTGCGGGCGCCGGCCGACTCGATGACGTCGGGATAGATCGTGCCCTGGGCGAGGAATTCGACACCCAACAGGCGCTGCGCCTGCTCGTCGAAGACCTCGACGAATGTCCGGCCGATCACCTTGCGCTTGGCCTCGGGGTCGGTGATGCCGGCGAGGGCGCCGAGGAAGCGTGCCTGCGCGTCGACGCGGACGACCCGCACGCCGAGGTGCTGCGCGAAGACGCTCATGACCGACTCGGCTTCGCCGAGGCGCAGCAGGCCGTGGTCGACGAATACGCAGATCAGCTGCTCCCCGATCGCGCGGTGCAGGAGCGCGGCGACCACGGAGGAGTCGACTCCGCCCGAGAGCCCGAGCAGCACCTTGCCGGCGCCGACCTGCGCGCGCACCCGGAGAATCGCATCCTCGATGATGTTGCCGACGCTCCAGAGCGCATCGGCGCCGCAGATCTCGCGCACGAAGCGCTCGAGGAGCTTAGGTCCCTGAGTGGTATGCGTGACCTCGGGATGGAACTGCACGCCATAGAAGCGGCGGCGCTCGTCGCTCATGGCCGCGAAAGGAATGGCGCCGGTCGCCGCGGTCGCGCTGAACCCCGGTGGCAACGCGTCGACCCGATCGCCGTGGCTCATCCACACATCGAGCACCGCCCCTCCGGCCGGATTGCGGCGGTCGGCGAGCTCATCGAGGAGGCGCGAGGCGCCGGTCACGGTGACTTCCGCGTAGCCGAACTCGCGCTCGGTCCCGGGCGCGACCCGCCCGCCGAGCTGCTGCGCCATGGTCTGCATGCCGTAGCAGATGCCGAGCACCGGCACGCCGAGCTCGTAGACCGCCGCGGGCGCCCTGGGCGCGTTCGCGGTGGTCACCGTCTCCGGACCGCCGGAGAGGATCACGCCGCGCGCCCCGAAGGCGCGCGCCTCGGCGTCGCTCATGTCCCAGGGGTGGATCTCGCAGTACACGCCGAGCTCGCGCACCCGACGGGCGATCAGCTGCGTGTACTGCGCACCGAAATCGAGGATCAGGATCCGGTGCGCGTGAATGTCGCGCTGCGCGGCCGTGCTGCCGGCGGGCGTCGCGCCGCCGCCCGCACCGGAATGAGCGGTGGCGGCCGGTCGTGGAACGCTCGCCATGGGGCCGTTCAGGACGCCCGGTAGTTGGGCGCTTCCTTGGTGATCGTCACGTCGTGCACGTGACTCTCGCGGATGCCGGCGGTGGTGATGCGCACGAACACCGGCCGGCTGCGCATGTCGGTGATGCTGCGACTGCCGGTGTAGCCCATCGCCGCCCGCAGGCCGCCCGAGAGCTGTCTGAGGATCGTGACGACGCTGCCCTTGTAGGGGACGCGGCCTTCCACCCCTTCCGGCACCAGCTTCTCGAGCTCGGTGGCGGCGTCCTGGAAGTAGCGGTCCGCCGAGCCGTGGCGCTCGCCCATTGCCCCGA
>Ga0209577_10000925_pt1 | contig 29270 bp, 32 predicted proteins | sample GraSoiAngelo_109_FD_185874 | JGI IMG/M metagenome (GOLD analysis project Ga0209577, IMG submission 185874) | Grasslands soil microbial communities from the Angelo Coastal Reserve, California, USA - 14_0903_12_20cm (SPAdes) (version 2) | ecosystem: Environmental > Terrestrial > Soil > Grasslands...
GTGCGGCACGACGAGCGCCTTGGGAAAGCCCAGGCGGGGCGCCGGCGGGTCGATGCCAGCGAGGAGCTCGTCGAGCTCGGCGTTGAGGCTGCGCGGGTCGGCCGGATAGAACATCCCGGCGACGGCGGCGGCACGGACGGAAGCCATGGCTTTATTTAGGCCCGGCGCGAGCCGTCGTCAAGAAGCTCGAGCACGCCGGCGAGCGCGCGCTCGACCGCCTGGCGACGTACGGCCTCGCGGTCGCCGGCAAAGTGGCGCGTCTCGCTCCGCGGCGCGCCGCCCTTGAGCGCCCAGGCAAGACAGATGGTGCCCACCGGCTTCGCGGCGCTGCCGCCGCTCGGCCCCGCAATCCCGGTGATCGCGAACGCCACGCTGGCGCGGCTGCGGCTCAATGCGCCGAGCGCCATTTCCCGCGCCGCCTCCTCGCTCACCGCGCCATGGCGCGCGAGCGTTTCGGCGCGCACGCCGAGCATCTCCTCCTTGGCGGCGTTCGAGTAGGTGACGAAGCCGCGCTCGAACCAGCTGGAGGACCCTGCGAGCGCGGTGAGCGCCTGCGCCGCCCAGCCGCCGGTGCACGACTCCGCCGTCGCGAGCAATGCGCCGCGAGCCGCGAGCCGCTCGGCGATCCGCTGCACCAGCTCGTTCATGCGAGCAGCCGCTTGGCGGCGGCGAGCACGAGGAGCGTGTAGCCCGCAGCGAGCAGGTCGTCGAACATCACGCCGAAGCCGCCGTGGTAGCGCCGCTCGAGCGCGCGGATCGGCGGCGGCTTGGCGATATCGAAAAAGCGGAAAAGCACGAATGCCGCCAACTGCCAAGCGAACGTGCGCGGCACGATCGCGAGCACCAGCAGGAACGCCACGATTTCATCCCACACCATCGCGCGATGGTCGGCGACGCCGAGGTGGCGACCGGTGAGCGCGCACGCCCATATGCCCAGGACGAAGAGCGGCGCCATGGCGGCCGCGAGCAGCGCCGGCGGCATCACGCTCGAGGCGTACCAGCCGAGCGGCCACGCCACGAGCGTGCCGACCGTGCCCGGCGCAAAGGGCGAGAGGCCGGCGCCAAAGCCGAGCGCGATGGCATGCGCCGGGTGCGAGAACGCGAACCCCGGCGTGGGCCGCGCGATGATCACGCGTTCCCACGGAAGTGGTCGTAGCCGCCGCGATACGCGAGGGGCGCGCCGCGCTCGTCGCGCACCTCGAGGCGAGGCGCGCCCGGCTCGATGGTGCCGATACGGGTGAGCGCAAGACCGAGCTCGCGGCTGAGTGCCTGGAGCGCCGGGCGTTCATCCGGCGCGGCGGTGAATAGGAGCTCGTAGTCGTCGCCGCCGGAGAGCACGCAATCGCGCTCGAGCTCGGTGTCGCCGAGGGCGGCGAAGGCCGCGGCGCGTGGGATGCGCGCGTAATCCAGCACCGCAGCGAGGCGCGAGCGCTCGAGGATGTGCCCGAGGTCGCCGACCAGGCCGTCGGAAACGTCGATCGCCGCGTGCGCGAGCCCGCGCAGGCGCTCGCCGAGCTCGACGCGCGGCTCGGGCTCGTGCAGCCGGCGCGCTGCCTCGGCGATATCCGGACGGCGCAAGGCGAGCGCTGCGCCGCCGAGCTCGCCCGAGACCCAGACGTCGTCGCCGGCGCGCGCGCCGCTGCGATAGAGCGCGACGCCCGCCGGCACTTCGCCGATCGCCACGATGCTGATGGTGCGCAGCGCCGAGCGCGTGGTGTCGCCGCCGATCAGCTCGACGCCGAAGCGCTCGGCGAGCGCGAAGAGCCCGGCGGAAAACTCGGCCAGCCAGTCCTCCGCCACCGCCGGCAGGCCGATGGCGAGCAGCGCCCAGCGCGGCGCCGCGCCCATCGCGGCGAGGTCGGAAAGGTTGACCGCGAGCGCCTTGTGCCCGAGCGAGCGCGGCGCGGCGTCGGCGGCGAAATGGCGGCCCTCCACCAGCATGTCGGTGGTGAGGGCGAGGTCGAGCCCGGCGTTGGGACGCAGGAGCGCGCAGTCGTCCCCCACGCCGAGCAGCGCGCCGCCGTGCGTACTGCGGGGCGCGCGCGCGAAATAGCGCGCGATGAGCTCGAACTCGGTCAGACGGGATTGCGCGCGCGCGCCACTTCGTCGGGGCGCAGGCGCGCGGCGATCTTTTCGAGCACGCCGTTGACGAAGCGGTGGCCTTCGGCGGCGCCGTAGCTCTTGCCGAGCTCGATCGCCTCGTTGACCACCACCTTGAACGGCGTTTCGGGATGCGCCATCAGCTCGAAGGCGCCGATGTAGAGGATCGCGCGCTCCACCGGCGAGAGCTTGGCGAACTCGCGGTCGCTGTGCGGGACGATCAGGCGCTGGAGCTCGCCCGCGCGGTCGCGCACGCCGCGCACCAGCGCCTCGGCGAACGCGCGGTCGGCTTTGTCCTCGCTCTCCAGGCCGCGCGCCTCGTCGAGCGGGTCGCAGCCGGAGAGCTGCCAGGCGTAAAGCGCCTGCAGCGCGATCTCGCGCGCCTGGCGCCTAGCGCTCTTCATCGAGCCGCTTCCTCAGGTTCGCCATCTCCAACGCCACGCGCACTGCTTCGGCGCCCTTCTCGAGCCGCGCCTCGGCCTGCGCCTCGTCCTCGGTCGTGAGGATGCCATTAGCAATCGGCAGGCCGCACTCTAGCGCCACCTCCATGACGCCGCGCGCCGACTCGTTCGCCACCACCTCGAAGTGGTAGGTCTCGCCGCGGATCACGGTGCCGATCGCCACCAGCGCGTCGTAGCGGCCGCTTTGCGCGAGCCATTGCAGCGCCACGGGGATCTCGAGCGCGCCGGGCACCGATAGCACGCGCGCTTCGGCGCCGAGCTTGCGCGCTTCTTCCTCGGCGCGCGCGAGCAGCCTCGCAGCGAGTGCCTCGTTGAACCGGCTGGCGACGATCGCAAGACGCATGGCGCTAGCGAGCTCGCCCGAGCGGGCCGCTGACGTAGCCGGTGACTTCGAGCCCGAAGCCCGCCATGCTGGGCATCTTGCGCGGCGCGGCGAGGAGCCGCATGCGGCCGATGCCGAGATCGCGCAGGATCTGCGCGCCGATGCCGTAGAGGCGCAGATCGGCGGCGCGGCCGGCGACCGGGCGCACTTCGCCCAGGCGCGCCTGCAGCGCATCGGTGCTCTGCGTGCAGTTGAGGAGCACCATCGCGCCCTCGCCCGCTTCGCGGATCGCCGCGAGCGCCTCGCCCACGCCCCAGGAATGCGTGCCGGGGCCGGCGTCCAGCAGGTCGACGATCGACAGCGGCTCGTGCACGCGCACCAGCGTCTCGCGCCCGCCCGCCGGCGTACCGAGCACGAGCGCCAGATGAATCGAGCCCAGCGCGAGGTCGCGGTAGGCGATGAGGTGGAAGCGCCCCCAGGCGGTCTCGATGTCGCGCTCGAGCGTGCGGCTCACCAGCGACTCGTTGCGGCTGCGGTACTCGATGAGATCGGCGATGGTGCCGATCTTGAGCTCGTGCTCGGCGGCGAACTGCAGCAGATCGGGCAGCCGCGCCATGGCGCCGTCCTCGCGCATGATCTCGCAGAGCACCGCGGCCGGCGTCAGGCCGGCGAGTCGCGCGAGATCGCAGCACGCCTCGGTGTGCCCCGCGCGCACCAGCACGCCGCCGCGCTGCGCAATGAGCGGGAACACATGCCCCGGCTGGACGATGTCCTCGGGACGCGCGCCCGGGGCCGCGGCGACCTTGATGGTCAGAGCGCGATCGTGCGCCGAGATGCCGGTGGCGATGCCCTCGGCCGCTTCGATGGAAACGGTGAAGTTGGTGCCGTGGCGCGAGCGGTTGTGCTCGACCATCGGGCGCAGGCCGAGGCGCGCGGCGTGCTCCTCGGTGATCGGCATGCAGATCAGGCCGCGCCCGTGGCGCGCGAGGAAGTTGATCTTGTCGGGCGAGACGAACTCGGCGGCGAACACGAGGTCGCCCTCGTTCTCGCGGTCCTCGTCGTCGACCAGGATCACGATCCGGCCGGCCCGGATCTGCCCGATGATCTCGCTGATCGGGCTGATGGCAGTGGCGTCCCTGCGCATGGCCCGATTTTATGCCCCTTCTACTCCTGCGGCTCGCTCTCGGCGCCGCCCGTTCTCTCGCGGATGCGCGCCGACTTGCCGGAGCGCGCGCGCAGGTAATAGAGCTTCGCGCGGCGTACGTCGCCCTTTCGCTTCACCTCGATCGAGGCGATGAGCGGCGAATAGGTCTGGAAGGTGCGCTCGACGCCCTCGCCCGAGGAGATCTTGCGCACGATGAAGGACGAGTTGAGGCCGCGGTTCCTCTTCGCGATCACCATGCCCTCGAACGCCTGGACGCGCTTTCGCTCGCCCTCGACCACGTTCACGTTGACGAGCACCGTGTCGCCCGGCGCGAAGTCCGGAACGTTCTTGCCCAGCCGCTTGATCTCTTCCTGCTCGATCGTCTTGATCAGATCCACGTTCAACTCCCGCTTCGATATTCGCGCTGGAACTCGGCCAGCAAGGTCTGCTCTTCCCGGCTGAGCCCGCGCGCCTGCAGCAGCTCGGGCCGGCGCAACCAGGTGCGCCCCAGCGCCTGCTTCAGGCGCCAGCGCCTAATGTTCTCATGATGCCCGGAGAGCAGTACCTCCGGCACCCGCTCGCCCTGATACCCCTCCGGCCGCGTGTATTGCGGGCAATCGAGCAGCCCCGCGGCGAACGATTCCTCGAGCGCCGACTGCTCGTCGCCGAGCGCACCGGGCAACTGGCGCACACAGGCATCGATCAGCGCCATCGCCGCGAGCTCGCCGCCCGAGAGCACGAAGTCGCCGAGCGACAGCTCCTCGTCCACCCGGCGCCGCAAGAGGCGCTCATCGACGCCCTCGTAACGCCCGCAAAGCAACGTGATGGCGCTCTCTCGCGAAAGCGCCATCACCTTGCGGTGATCGAGCTTCAGGCCCTGCGGCGAGAGGTAAACCACCCGCCCGCCGCCCGCCGAGCGCACCGCATCGAGCGCGCGCTCGAGCGGCTCGGCGAGCATCACCATTCCCGGTCCGCCGCCGTACGGCCGGTCATCCACCGTGCGGTAGTGGTCGGTGGTGAAATCGCGCGGGTTCCATGTCCGCAGCTCCCACAGCCGCGCCTCGAGCGCCCGGCTGGTGATACCGTGTTCGCTGAGCGCCGCAAGCATCGCCGGGAACAGCGTGACGACGTCGAAGCGCATCACCAGTCCCGCTTCACCAATCCATTTGCCAGTCGACCACGATCCGTCCGGCGCCGAGATCCACCTCTTTCACGATCGCGCTCGCCCAAGGAATGAGACGCGTTCGGCTGCCTGCCACTTCCATCACGTCCTGCGCGCCGTTCGAGAGCCACTGCTTTACGGTGCCCAGGACCTCATCCTGTTCGTTGCGCACTTCCAGGCCGATCAAATCGGCGAGGTAGTAGTGCCCTTCGCCTGGGTCGACCAGCGCTGCGCGCTCTATCGCAACGCGCGCGCCTTTCAATCGCATCGCCTGCTCGCGCGTCTCGATGCCGTCGAGCTTGGCGACCACGCTCGCGCTGTGCAGCTTGGCAGCGGCGACCAGATGCAGCTCGTCGCCGATCCACCATTCGCGCACGCCGGCGAGCGTTTGCGCCACGCCGCCGCCGGGCGCCACCTTGATCCAGCCGCGCACGCCGTAGGCAGCGGCGACGCGGCCCATGTCGATCAGGCGATCAGGCTGCCTTCTTGGCAAACTGCTTCACGAGCCGCCCGGCCGTCGGCGAGAGCTGCGCGCCGCGACCTTGCCAATGCTTCACGCGCTCGATGTTCACGCGCAGCGCCTCGCGCCCCTGCGGCGCTTTCGGATCGTAAAAGCCGACGCGCTCGAGAAACTTGCCCGAGGCCGCCCGGCGCGAGTCCGCCACCACCAAGTGGAAGAACGGGCGCTTGTTGGCGCCGCCGCGCTGCAGTCGAATCACCACCATTCGCAATAGCTCCGCAAACCGCGAAAAGGCGCGGATTATACGGGAAAAGTACGCGCCTTAGGAGCCATTGCCGCCGTCCGGTAATGCGACAATGCCGGCCGGGAGGAAGGGATGCTGCAGGCGCTCCGCGAGATCGAGGGCGGGATCCAGCTGTCGCTCAACGTGGCGGCGCGCGCGCCGCGCCTGCGCGTGGCGCCGATCTTCGAGTCGTTCCTTCGTCAGGTGTACTTCACCGGGGTCACCGCGGCGACCGGCGTGGTGCTGCGCGCCTGCGGCCTGGGCGTGATCATCATCGCGGTGATGATGGACATGCTCGACGCCGACGTCGATCTGGCGGTGAAGATCCTGCTGCTGCTGGTGTTCCGCGAGATCGGCCCGCTCGCCGCGGCGGTCGTGGTCATCCTGCGCACCGGCACGGCGGTCTCGGCGGAGATGGCGATGATGCGCGTCTCGGGGCAGACGCGCGCGCTGCGCTATATGGGCATCGATCTCTACGACTATCTCGTGCTGCCGCGCGTGGCGGGCATCATGCTCGCTACCGCGGCGCTCACCTTGTACGTGCAGTTCCTCGCCGTGCTGGGCGGGCTCGTGCTCAGTCCGTTCGTTATAGAGGCGTCGTTCACCGAGCTCACCGACAGGCTGTTCGACCTGTTTGCCCCGGTCGACTTCTATTACTCGGTGCTGAAGAGCCTGCTCTTCGGCTTCGCCATCGCCGCCTGCTGCTGCTGGCACGGGCTCAATCCTCCCGATCTCACGCAGAACGCGGTGCCGAAGGCCGTGACCCGCGCCGTAACGCAGAGTGCGATGCTGGTGCTGCTCATCAACGCAGTGTTCGCTTACCTCGTGTTCGGCATCCTGTTCTTCGGGCTGGTGAAGGCGCCCGCATGACAGAGCTCGCGGTGCGCTACCGCCGCAAAACCGCGCGGCACGAGGTGCAGGCCGCGGTACCGAAGGGCGCGGTGACGCGCATGCACGTCCCCGACGACGATGCCAAGGCGCACCTCGTGACCGCCGTGCTCAAGGCGCGCTGCGAGCCGGGCGAGGAGCTCGAGCTCTTCGGCGAGAGCGCGGCGGGCCTGCCGCCGCCGCGGCGCGAGCGGCTGCGCGCGCGCGTCGGCGCCGTGTCGCCGATCGTCGGCCTCATCACCAACCTCAACGCCTGGGAGAACATCGCGCTGCCCGCCGCCTACCATGGGGCGCCGCCGCTCGAGCAGGTGGCCATGCTCGCGCACGAGGTGCTCGCCGCGTTCGGCGCGCAGCCGCGCCATTTCCTCGCCCGCATACCGGACGAGCTCGGCATGCTCGAGCGCAAGATGGCGGCGTTCGTGCGCTCGCTCGTCACGGCGCCCGAGCTCATGGTGTTCGATGCGCTGGAGGACGGGCTTTCCTACGCCGAGTGCCGCCATGCCGCGCGCTTCGAGGCCGAGTACCGCGCCCGCCAGCCGCAGGGCACCGTGCTCTACGTCGACACAAGGGAGGACTCATGAGCGTCGCGCTGCCGCCCGGGCGCTTCACCCGGCTGGTGCTGAAAGTGAACGTCTTCCTGCTGATCGCGCTCGCGCTCGGCGCCGCGTTCATGGGACTCGTCGCCTATAAGCAAGGCTGGTTCGTGCGTCAGTCGCCGCTGCATTTCGTCACCCCCAATGCGCTCGGCATCAACAAGGGCATGCCGGTGAAGCTGCATGGCTTCACCATCGGTCAGGTAAGCGAGCTCAAGCTTGCCGAAGGCGGCGTCGATGTACAGCTCTCCATCGTGAGCGAGTACCTGCGGCGCATTCCGCAGGGCTCTTACGCCCGGCACGCACGCGAGGCGGGCGTGATCGGCACGGCGGTGATCGACGTCGTCCCTGGGCAAGGCGCGCTGCCGCTCGCCGAGGGGGCCCTCATCCAGTTCCAGCCGGCGCGCGGCATCTCCGAGATCATCGACGACTTCCGGCGCCAGGCGATGCCGGCGTTCAACGAAGTCAAGCAGGCAATGTCACAGATCGGCCGCTCGGGCGAGGACCTGACCGGCATTCTCGCGGCGCTGCGCCGCGAGGTCGACCAGCTCCCCGCCACGCACCGCGCCGTGCGCCAGCTTGTCGAGGAGGCGACCAAGGCCACCGCCGAGCTCAACCAGCAGGCGGGGTCGACGCTCGCCGCCACGGAGCGAGTGGCGCATGGCGTCGATCGCGCCTTGCCCGCGCTCTCGTAGAAGCTCACCGCGAGCATCGAATCGATCGACGCCGCGGCCGTGCAGCTGAAGAAGACGGGCGAGGAAGCCCAGGCGGCGCTAAGCAGCGCGCGGCCGCTTCTCGATCGCGGCGAGACCGCGGCGCGCGAGGCGGGCGATGTGCTCTCCGCGGCGAAGCGCATCTGGCCGTTGAGCGACAGCTTCAAGGACGCCGCCGACGGCATGCTGCCCATCGACAGCTTCGAGGCACAGGGCAAAGGGCGCGCGCGTTGAGCCGCTGGCTCGCCGCGTGCCTCGTCGTGCTGATTGCCGCGTGCGCCGCGCCAGCGCCTGAGCGCGGCTCGCCGGCGCAGACACGCTTGAGCGAGGCCGAGGCGCGCGCCGCGGCCCTCGCCAGATCCGGCGATTACGCCGGCGCCGCGCGCTTCTATGGCGAGGCACTGCGGCTTGCGACGTCGCTCGAGAATCCGGACGCGATCGCCGCAAATGCCATCAATCTTTCCATCGTCGACCAGTGGCTCGGTCGGGACGCCGAGGCGCGCGCAGCGCTTGCCGCGGTGCTGGACGAGCCGCGCGCGGGCTTCTCCGAGCGGCGCAAGACCCAAGCGGAGCTGCGCCGCGCGATCCTCGAGGCGGCGAGCGGCAATCTCGGCGCGGCCGAAGTCTGGGCCGGCGAGGCGGAGCGCCGTTGCGCGCCAGGCTGCGAATACGCAGCCGCCATCCTCAACGTGCGCGCGCAGCTCGCGCTCGACTCAGGCCATGCCGCCGAGGCGGCGCGGCTCGCGGCTGCCGCGCGCGAGCGCGCGCAGGGCGAAGCGGGCCGCGGGGAGGCCGCCAACGCGCTGCGCACGCTCGGCCGCGCGCGCTCGGCGGCGGGCGAGCCGGCGCGCGCGCTCGAGCCGCTCAGGCAGGCGCTGGAGATCGACCGTACGCTCGGCGATCCGCGCAAGATCCTCGCCGATCTCACGGAGCTCGCGCGCGCGGCGGACGCCGCCGGCGATGCGCAGGCGGCACGCGGCTACCAGGAGCGCGGTCTGGCGGTCCGCCGGGCGATCAACGATGGCCGCGGCGCGCCCGAGACGGAGGGCCTACTGCGCCGCTAGGACGGGTGGTCGCAAACCGCTGTCCACATGCCCTCGACGAGCTCGATCTCGCCGTCGAGCCGCGCGCCGAAGCCGAGGAGCTCCTTGAGCTTCGTCTCTAGCGCCTCGCGGGTCGGCGCGGTGATGATGCTTTTCATGCCGAGCTTCTCGACATTTACCCGCATCATGGCGCGCCGGTTCTCGCAGGTCGCCATCCACTTGGCACCGACCAGCGCCGGCGCGGCGAGCACCTTGGCCCCCTCGGCGCCGAAGCGCGCGAGCTCCGCTTCGACGCTCTCGCGGCTCGGCCCGGAGATGATGAACTGCGTGCCGGCATCGGAGATGGTCGCCGGGCCCTGCGCGGCGGGCGCGGCTGCCGGCCGGCGCTGCGCGCGCAAGCGCTGATGCGCCTCGGCGGCACGGCGCGCGACGCGTACTGCGGGGTTCACGGCGAATACTTCATGGGTGCGGGCGTGCTTGTCGGTGCGACCGCCGATCGCCTGGAAGATGGTCGCGTACTCGCCCGAGAGGAGCTGCACCACGTCGTAGAACGTGCGCGAGACGAAGAGCTGGCCGGCGGCGGCGAACGACATAATGCGCTGGGCGACGTTGATACCGTCGCCGATGACGTTCTCCTGGCCGTTGATGTCGCGGCTCACGTGCACCGGGCCCATGTTGATGCCCATGCGCACCGGCAGCTCGCCGACGTTGTCGAACACCGAGAGGGCGGCGAACAGCGCGCGCTCCGGATTGCCGAGGAACGCGACGGCGGCACCGTCGCCGGTATCGATGACCACGCGCTCGCGCGCCTCGGTATCCTGCAGCGCCGCCGACAGCACGTCGTTGAAGCTCTGCTTGAGGCGGATCTGCTCGGTGACGCCGAAGCGCGAATAGCCGGCGATGTCGACGAACAGCACGCTTGCGATGAGCGTGCGGCTGTCGCTCGGCGGCGTCTCGGCAGGTTCGGTACTCATCGCGGCGTCATGTTAGCCGCGATCGGCTAGCGCATGCCAGGAAGCACGCCCTTCAGGTTGCGCATCATGCGCTGGAGATTGCCGCCCTTCATCATCTTCATCATCTTCTGCATCTGCTCGAACTGGTTGAGGAGCTGATTGACCGCCTGCACCGGCACGCCGGCGCCGGCGGCGATGCGGCGCTTGCGCGAGGCCTTGATGAGCTCCGGCTTCGCGCGCTCCTCGCGCGTCATGGAATTGATGATGCCCTCGATGCGCTTCAATTGCTTGTCGTCGGCGAGCTTCGCCGGATCGACCTGGCCCGCAAGCTGCGCCGGCAGCTTGTCGATGAGCGAGGCCACGCCGCCCATCTTCTTCATCTGCGCCACCTGCTCCCTGAAGTCCTCGAGGTCGAAGCCCTTGCCCTTCTTCACCTTCTCGGCGACGCGCTTGGCGCTCTCGAGGTCGATCCTGGCGTGCGCCTCCTCCACCAGCGACAGGATGTCGCCCATGCCGAGGATGCGCGCCGCCATGCGCTCCGGGTGGAACGGCTCGAGGCCCGAGAGCTTCTCGCCGACGCCGGCGAACTTGATCGGCTTGCCGGTCACGTGGCGCACGGAGAGTGCCGCGCCGCCGCGCGCATCGCCGTCGAGCTTGCTCAGGATCACGCCGGTCAGCGGCAGCCGCTCGTTGAACGCGCGCGCCACGTTGACGGCGTCCTGGCCCTGCATCGCATCGACGATGAAGAGCGTCTCGATCGGCAGAAGCGCCGCATGCAGCTCGGCGATCTCGCGCATCATCTGCTCGTCGATCGCCAGGCGTCCCGCGGTGTCGACGATCAGCACATCGATGTAGTGCGTGCGCGCGAATTCCAGCGCGCGCCGCGCGATCTCGACCGGCTGCTCGCCCGCGGCGGAGCTGATGAACTGTGCACCGGCTTGCGCCGCGACGGTCTTCAACTGCTCGATCGCGGCCGGCCGGTAGACGTCGCAGGAGACGAGCGCGACTTTTTTCTTCTGCGCGACGAGCGCTCGCGCGAGCTTGCCGCTGGTGGTGGTCTTGCCCGAGCCCTGCAGGCCCGCCATCAGGATCACGGCGGGCGGCTGCGTCGCGAGGTCGAGCGGCGCGTTCGCTTCGCCCATCAGCGCGCTGAGCTCGCGATGCACCACGCCGACCAGCGCCTGCCCCGGCGTCAGGCTGCCGATCACGTCCGCGCCGAGCGCTTTCGCGCGCACCGCCTCGATGAAGTGCTTCACCACGGGCAGCGCGACATCGGCTTCCAAGAGCGCAATGCGCACTTCGCGCAGCGCTTCCTGGATGTTCGCTTCGGTGAGGCGCGCTTCGCCGCGAACGTGCTTCACGATGCCGGCGAGGCGCGCGGTCAGATTCTCGAGCATTGGACCAAGGTCGAAACTTCAGGTGATAAACTGAAGAGGTGCCCGACATTGTAATTCACGGGATCGCAGCCGCTGCGTACCTGTGCCTCGCGTGGCACTTCTGGAACACCCGCTGGCGCGCGGGCGCAGCGGCGCCGCAACTGCGCGCCTGGGAGCGCGCGGCGATCCTCGTGCCACTCGCGCTGCAAGCGCTGGCGCTCTATCCGGAGATCTTCGCCGCGCGCGAGCTGCGCTTCGGCTTCGCGCAGGCGCTCTCGGTGATGATGTTCCTCGCCGTGCTCATGTGCTGGATCGAGGGCTTCTTCTTCCCGGTCGACGCGCTCTACTTCATCCTGCTCGCCGCGAGCGCGGTGTGCGCGCCGCTGCCGGCGTTCTTCGCCGGGCGCGTGAGTCCAGACGCGGTGTCGTTCGAGTTCCGCCTGCACCTCGTGGCGGGCATGCTCGCCTACAGCCTCTTCACCGTGGCAATGCTGCATGCGCTGCTCATTGCGCGGGTGGAGAGCCGCCTGCATGAGGCGAGCGCCGGGCTGGACGGACCGCTCGGGCGCCTGCCGCCGCTGCTTTCGCTCGAGCGGCTGGTGTTCGCGCTGATCGGCGCCGCGTTCGTCGTGCTCACCGTGACGCTCGCCCTCGGCATCGCGTACTCCGAGGCGTTCATCGGCCGCGCGATGCGCTTCGAGCACAAGACGGTGTTTGTCGTGCTCTCATGGCTGATCTTCGGGCTGCTGCTCGTGGGGCGCTGGCGCTACGGCTGGCGCGGGCGCACGGCGCTGCGCTGGACGGTGAGCGGCTTCGTCGCCCTGATGCTCGCCTACCCGGGGAGCCGCTTCGTGCTCGAAGTGCTGCTGCACCGCGCCTGATGCCCGAGATCCCGCTCGGCTGGATGTTCGGCGCGCTCGGCGTGCTGCTCGCGCTCTCCGCGTTCTTCTCCATCGCCGAGACCGCGATGATGGCGTTCAACCGCTACCGTCTGCGCCATCTCGTGGCCCACGGCCACGTCGGCGCCGCCCTGGTCGCCGACCTCCTGAAGCGCACCGACCGCCTGCTCGGCGGCATCCTCATCGGCAACACGCTCGCCATCACCGGGGCAACCACGGTGGCCGGCTTTATCGCGGCGCATCTTTTCGGCGAGGAGCGCTGGGTGGTTTTCCTGACGCCGATCGCGGTCGGCTTCGTCATCATCGTGTTCGCGGAAATCACTCCGAAGGTGTTTGGCGCCACGTACCCCGAGCGCACCGCGTTGCTTCTCGTGTACGTGCTCAAGCCGCTCATGTGGCTGCTGAACCCCGTCACGTGGTTCGTGAACCTGTTCGCGCGGCCGCTGCTCCTCGTGCTCGGCATCCGGCCCGGCCGGCCGAGCGACGAGCCGAAGCTCTCGCCCGAGGAAATCCGCACGCTGGTGCTCGAGTCCTCGAGCTTCATGCCGAAGAAGCACCTCTCGATCCTCGTCAACCTGTTCGACGTCGGCGCGATCACCGTGCAGGACATCATGGTGCCGCGCGCGCGCATCGAGTCGGTGTGTCTCGAGGACGGCATGCAGACCGTGTCGCGCCAGCTCGCCACCACCTATCACCGGCGGCTGCCCGTGTTCCGCAATCACGAGGGCGACATCGCCGGCATCCTGCACGTGCGCAGGATCCTCGGCGCGCTGCACGCCGGCTCGCTCGACGAGCAGGCGCTGCTCGCCGTGCTGGAGGAGCCCTACTACGTCCCGGCGAGCACTTCGGCGCTCGCCCAGCTGCAGTACTTCCAGGAAAACCGCGAGCGTCTCGCCCTCGTGGTGGACGAATACGGCGAGCTCATGGGGCTCGTGACGCTCGAGGACATCATCGAGGAGATCATCGGCAAGTTCACCACCACGCTGCCCAGCGCCCTGCCGCTCGCCTGGGACGAGAACGGCAGCGCCACCGCCGAGGGCGCGATGCCGGTGCGCGAGGTGAACCGCGCGCTCGGACTGTCGCTTCCGACCGACGGTCCCAAGACGCTGAACGGCTTGATCGTTGAACATTTGCAGGAAATCCCGGAGGCGGATGTCGCCATCAAGATCGGCAACGTGCCGATGGAGATCGTCCATGCACAGGGGCGCACGATCAAAACCGTGAGGATTTTCCGCCCGCTCGCGGATGTAGAAAGTACAGAGACCTCAGTGGCTTAGAGCGGGAACTTCAGGCTTTACAAAGACTGCTGCCACGGGCATCATGCTCGCCGGCAGGGAGGGATTTGCAATGGCAACCGTAGCAGTGCCTGTAGCAAGAGGGCCGAAGGACTTCGTCTACAGCTGGGAGGGCCGCGACAAAGCCGGCAAGACAGTCCGTGGCGAGCTCCGCGCCGTGAGCGAGGCGGCGGTGAACGCGACGCTTCGCCGCCAGGGCATCATGGTGCGGAAGGTCAAGAAGCAAAAGCGCGGCTCGGGCGGCAAGGTCAGGGAAAAAGACATCTCGCTCTTCACGCGCCAGCTCGCGACGATGATGAAGGCGGGCGTGCCGCTCTTGCAGTCGTTCGACATCGTCGGCAAAGGCGCCAGCAATCCCGCGGTGGCGAAGCTGCTGCTCGAGATCAAGACCGACGTCGAGACCGGCTCTTCGCTCGCCGCCGCATTCCGCAAATATCCGCTGCACTTCGACGCGCTGTTTTGCAACCTGGTGGCCGCCGGCGAGCAGGCCGGCATTCTCGAGTCGCTGCTCGATCGCCTGGCGAGCTACAAGGAAAAGATCCTCGCCATCAAGTCGAAGATCAAGGCCGCGCTGTTCTATCCGATCGCGATCATCGCGGTCGCCTTCATCATCACTGCGGTGATCATGATTTTCGTGATCCCTGCCTTCAAGCAGGTGTTCACGAGCTTCGGCGCCGATCTGCCTGCGCCGACGCTCTTCGTCATGGCGGTCTCCGACGCCTTCGTGCAGTACTGGTACATCATCTTCGGCGTCGTGGGCGGCGGCATCTACGGCTTTTTCGCCGCCTGGAAACGCTCGCTCGCGGTGCAGATCTTCATGGACCGGCTCATGCTGAAGGTGCCGGTGTTCGGCGATCTCGTCAGGAAATCGTCGATCGCGCGCTGGACGCGCACGCTCTCAACCATGTTCGCGGCCGGCGTGCCGCTGGTCGAGGCGCTCGACTCGGTGGGCGGCGCCGCCGGCAACTACGTGTACGCCATGGCGACCAAGCAGATTCAGGGCGAGGTGTCCAGCGGCACCGCGCTCACCGCCGCCATGCAGAACACCAATGTCTTCCCCAACATGGTGCTGCAGATGGTCTCGATCGGCGAGGAAACCGGCGCGCTCGACGGCATGCTCGGCAAGGTGGCCGACTTCTACGAGCAGGAGGTCGACGACGCGGTCGAGGCGCTCTCCTCGCTCATGGAGCCCATGATCATGGTGGTGCTCGGCACCCTGATCGGCGGCATGGTGATCGCCATGTACCTGCCGATCTTCAAGATAGGACAGGCTGTCTAGCGTGGCGTCGTTCGGCTGGCTCGCACAGCCAGCCGTCCTTCCCTGGCTCGCGCTGCTATTCGGGCTGTGCATCGGCTCGTTCCTCAACGTTGTCATCTACCGCCTGCCCAAGATGATGGAGCGCGAATGGCGCGCCGAATGCGCTGCGCTTGCGGGCGAGGCACCGCCGCAGGAGCCGCCGCTGAATCTCGTCACGCCGCGCTCGCGCTGCCCGGCCTGCAGCCAGCCGATCGGCGCGCTCGAGAACATTCCGCTCCTGAGCTGGATCGCGCTGCGCGGCAAATGCTCGCGCTGCGGCGCGCGCATCAGTGCGCGCTATCCGCTGGTCGAGCTGCTGGCCGGCGTCGGCGCCGCCTACTCGTTCTGGCGTTTCGGCCCCACGCTCGCCGCGATGGGCGCGGCGCTTCTCGTATGGTTCACGATCGCGCTCGCCTTCATCGACCAGGAGACCGGCCTCCTGCCCGACGATCTGACCCTGCCGCTCGTATGGATCGGCCTCCTCGTCAACCTAGGCGGTGCATTCGTGCCGCTTGGCGAGGCGCTGATCGGGGCGGTCGCCGGCTATCTCGCGTTGTGGCTCGTGTACTGGGCCTACAAGCTCGCCACCGGGAAAGAGGGCATGGGCTACGGCGACTTCAAGATGAACGCGGCGGTCGGGGCTTTTCTCGGGTGGAAGATGCTGCCGCTCGTGATACTCCTTTCTTCGCTGGTGGGTCTCGTCTTCGGCGCGGTGCAGATGTTCGCGGCGCGCGGCCGCTTCGATGCCGGCTTTCGCTTTCACTTCGGGCCCTATATCGCGATCGCCGCGCTGATCGCGCTTTACTGGGGCGCGCCGATCCTGCACTGGTACGTCCAGCGGCTGTGAGCTTCGTGGTCGGCCTCACCGGCGGCATCGGCAGCGGCAAGAGCGCCGCCGCCGACGAATTCGCCCGCCTCGGGGCCACGGTGGTCGACACAGACGCGATCGCGCACGAGCTGACCGCGCCCGGCGGCGCGGCGCTCGGGCACATCAAGGCGCTCTTCGGCGAGGCGTTCATCACGCCAAGCGGCGCGATGGATCGCGACGCAATGCGCAACCGCGTGTTCAGCGATCCGCAAGCGAAGCGTGCGCTAGAGCAGCTCCTGCACCCGATGATCCGCGCCGAGGCCGAGCGGCGCACCGGCGCGGCGCGCGGTCCATACGTGATCTATGTCGTGCCGCTGCTCGTGGAATCCGGCGACTACCGCAGCCGCGTCGACCGCGTGCTGGTAGTGGACGTGCCCGAGGCGCTGCAGCTCGAGCGCGTGCGCACCCGCAGCGGCCTGGCCGAGCGCGAGGTGCGCGCGATCATGGCGCAGCAAGTCCCGCGTGCCGCGCGCCTCGCCGCGGCCGACGACGTGATCGACAACAGCGGCGCGCTGGAGGCGCTGCGCGCCCAGGTGGCGGCGCTGCACGCGCGTTACCTGAAGATGACTTCGCAGGCGCGCGCGTAGGTTGTGCCGGTCAACCAAATCGCGCAGAATCCGCCCAGGTTTTTTCGCCTGGCGAGCCGTTTGATCACCTACGAGTATCCGCTGAACGAGCGCATCCGCACGCTGCTGCGGCTCGAGGACCTGTTCGAGCGCTCGCGGCATTTCATCGCGCGCAGCGACGCGCACGACCACCACATGGCGCTGCTCACGCTGTTCGAGATCCTCGAGGTGGTGAGCCGCGCCGATCTCAAGTCGGACCTGTTGCAGGAGCTCGAGCGCCAGAAGCAGGTGCTGCTCGGTTTCCGCAACAATCCCGACATCGCGCAGGACGCGCTCGCCGCCGTGCTGCGCGACATCGAGCGGGCGGCGGCCGCGCTTTTCTCGATGACCGGCAAGATCGGCCAGTACCTGCGCGAGAACGACTGGCTGATGTCCATCAAGCAGCGTACCGCCATTCCGGGCGGCGCCTGCGAGTTCGACCTGCCCTCCTATCACTACTGGCTGCACCGTCCGGCGGAGGAGCGCACCGGCCAGCTCGCCGCCTGGACCGGGCCGCTTTACCCGCTACGCGACGGCTCCGCGATCATCCTGCGGATCCTGCGCGAGTCCGGCCGGGCGCAGCAGCTCACCGCCCAACAAGGCATGTACCAGCAGATGCTCGGCGGCAAGACCGCGCAGATGCTGCGGCTGCGCCTCGCTCCGGCGCTCGCCTGCGTGCCGGAGATCAGCGCCAACAAATACGTGCTCAACATCCGCTTTCTTTCCCAGAACGGCGAGGAGCCGCGCTCGCAGCGCACCGCCGAGTCGGACGTTCCTTTCGAGCTCACCTTCTGCAACCTGTAAAGCACGTCCCCTGCCCGCGCTGCAGCCAGCCGGCGCCTTTTGGTCCGCAGAACAACTGGCGGCCCTTTTGCAGCGAGCGCTGCAAGCTGATCGACCTCGGACTGTGGGCGAGCGAGCGCTATCGCGTGGGCGGCGATGACGCGAAGGCCGACGAGCCTCGCTCTCCCGAGGAGGACGACCGCTAGCCGAGACCAATAGCGGCACGCCGCTTGCAGAGCAGGACGTCGCAGTTCCTTCCGTCACTTAGAGGAGATGCGATGATCATGAATCCGAAAATCGTTACTGCCGCGGCGCTCTTGGCTCTCGGGGCGGTCGCCTGCTCGAGCAGCAGCACGACCAGTAGCTCCGGAAGCAGCGGCACCGGCGCCAGCGCAACCCCATCGGGCAGCACTGGCTCCGCAGCGAGCGGCACCAGCAGCTCGAGCGCAACCGGCTCGACGAGCGCGAGCGGCGGGACCAGCACGCCGAGCACGACCAGCACGCCGAGCGCGTCCGGTACGACGGGCAGCGACACGGCCAGTGGCTCGGCAAGCGGCAGCGCGAGCGGCACGGCAAGCGGCTCCTCCGCGCCGGCTTCGTCGGATAGCGACACCCAGCAGAAAAAATACTAGGCGCAAGACCGCCGCCGGGCTCGTCCCCGGCGGCTCTTCACGCTGATTCGGACCAGGCGCCGCGGATCATCGCCACGCCGTGCGCGCCTGCGCGCCAGGCGCGCGCCATGTCGGCCGGCGTGAGCCCGCCGATCGCATACACCGGAATGCTCGCGCCCTGCGCGATCTCGCCGAAGCGCGCCCAGCCGAGCGCCGCGGCGCCGCGCTTCTCCAGCACCGGGCCGAGCACCGCGAAGTCGAGCTCGAGCGCCATGGCGCGCTCGAGCTCCTCGCGCGTATGGCACGACGCCGCCGCCAGACCGTGCGGCCTTTGCGCGACGCGCATGAGCTCGACAGCCGTGTAGTGCACGCCATCGGCGCCCGGCGCGGGCGTCTTCGTCAGCACCTTGCAGCCATAGCGATGCGCGAGGCCGAGCACTTGCGCGGTGAAGGCTTCGCGCTGGCCGGGGTCGAGATCCGGCTCGCGCACTTGCACGAGCTTCAATCCGTGCTCGAGCCGGCGCTCGAGGGCGGCCAGCATGCGCGCCGGGCCCAGGTGGCCCGCATCGGTGATCGCGTACTCGTGCGGGAGCGCGAGGGAGGCGAGCACCGGTGCGTTCGCCGGCAGCATCGGCGAGACGCTCGGCGCCTCGAGCGCCTGCCAGGCGATCGCCTGGTCTTCGCGCGGATGCGGCTCGCCCGCCCATTCCAAGACGCGGAAAAAGTTGAGCCGCACATGACCATGGGGATAAACGTATTCGCGGGTGATCCATGGATAGACCGTGCGCACATCGATGCCGAGCTCCTCGTGCAGCTCCCGCGCGAGCGCGCGCTCGGCCGGCTCGCCGGCTTCGATCTTGCCGCCCGGGAATTCCCAGTAGCCGGCGTAGATCTTGCCGGGCGGTCGCTGCGCGAGCAGAAAGCGGCCGTCGGCACGCTGGATCACCGCGGCTGCGACTTCGATCACTTTTTGGGGTGCCGGCCCGCCCAGTCGCGCGCGAATTGATAGGCGACGCGGCCGCTGCGCGAGCCGCGTTGCAGCGACCACTGCAGCGCTTCCTCGCGCGCCGCGTCGCTCCACTTGGCGTCCAGCGTTTTCAGCCAGTGCTGCACGATGTCCAGATACTCGTCCTGGTCGAACGGGTAGAACGTCACCCAGAGGCCGAAGCGCTCGGAGAGCGAGATCTTTTCCTCCACCGTCTCGCCCGGATGGATCTCCTCGCCCACGTATTTGGTCTCGAGGTTCTCGGCCATGTACTCGGGCATCAGGTGCCGGCGATTGGAGGTCGCGTAGATCAGCAGGTTTTCGGAGGTGGTGGAGACCGAGCCGTCGAGCGCCACTTTCAGTGCGATATGGCCATCCTCGGCACCGTGGAAGCTCAGGTCGTCGCAGAAGAGGAGGAAGCGCTCCTTGCGGTTCGCTACCTGGTCGACGATCTGCGGCAGGTCGACGAGGTCGTTCTTCTCGACCTCGATGAGCCGCAGGCGCTGCTTGGCGTACTTGTTGAGAAGCCCCTTGACGATCGATGACTTGCCGGTGCCGCGGGCGCCGGTGAGCAGCACGTTGTTTGCCGGCACCCCCTGCAGAAACTGCCGCGTGTTCTGCTCCACGCGCTCGATCTGACGGTCGATGCCGCGCAGGTCGGCGAGCCGAATGCCATGCACTTGGCGCACCGGCTGCAGATAGCCTGCGGCGCCGCGGCGGCTCGCCGCGCGCCAGCGAAAGGCGATGCTGCCCGCCCAGTCGGTGGGCGGCGCGGCCTGCGGCAGCAGCTCTCCGAGCCGCTGCAGGATTTCTTCGAGCTCCTTGTTCAAGTTCGGCGCATCACGTCCTATATTCGGCGTTGATTTTCACGTAGTCGAACGACAGGTCACAAGTCCATATCGCGGCGCTTGCCGTGCCCCGGTGCAGCAGCACACGCACAGTGAATTCGGGCTTTTTCATCGCCGCCACGGCGAGCTCGTCCCGATAGTCCGGGTCGCGCGCCCCGCCCCGGGCAACGCGCACCTGGTCGATATAGAGCTCGACCTTGGTCGTCTCGAGGCCTTTGACCGGCGCGTTGCCGATCGCGGCGAGGATGCGGCCGAGGTTCGGGTCGGAGGCGAAGAACGCGGTCTTCACGAGCGGCGAATGCGCGATGGCATAGGCGACGCGGCGGCACTCGTCCACGTCGCGGCCCCGCTCGACTGCGATGGTGACGAACTTGGTCGCGCCTTCGGCGTCGCGCACGATCGCCTGCGCGAGATGGCGCGCCACCTCGCCGACCGCCACCTCGAGCTTGAGCCGATCGCGCCGCGTACGGGCGGGGGGCCCCTCGCCCGTGGCCGCGAGAACGAACGAATCGTTGGTGGAGGTGTCGCCATCGACTGTCACGCAGTTGAACGAGCGCTCGGCGACGCGCTCGAGAAGCGCCTGCAGGCTGCGGTTCTCGACGCGCGCATCGGTGGCGATGAAGGCAAGCAGGGTGGCCATGTCGGGCCGGATCATGCCGGCGCCCTTGGCAATGCCGGTGACGGCCGCGTTGCCGGCGGAGAGCCGCACCCTGCGCGAATAGGCCTTCGGCACGGTATCGGTAGTCATGATGGCTTCAGCGGCCGAGAGCCAGTCGTCCTGGTGCATGAGCGCGTGCGGCAGCGCGGCGACGATGCGCTCGACCGGCAGCGGCTCCATGATGACGCCGGTCGAGAACGGCAGGATCTGCTGCGGCTCGCAGCCAAGATGGCTCGCGAGCGCCTCGCACACGAGCATCGCGTGCTCTAGTCCGCGCTTGCCGGTGCCGGCGTTGGCGTTGCCGGTGTTGACCACCAGCGCGTGCACCTCGTTGCGCAGGTGCTTGCGTGCGAGAAGCACCGGCGCCGCGCAAAAGCGGTTCTGCGTGAACACGGCCGCCACGCTGCTGCCCGGGGTCAAGCGCATCACGAGCAAGTCCTTGCGGTTGCTCTTCCGCACGCCGGCCATCGCCACGCCGAGCTCGACTCCGGGGACGGGATAAAGGGACGCGCGGTCGGGTGGCGGCAGATTGACCGCCATCGCTACGTCAGCTTGCCGTGGCAGTGCTTGTATTTCTTGCCCGAGCCGCACGGGCAGGGATCGTTGCGGCCGACTTTCTGCGTGTGGCGCACGACAGGCTGCGCCTTCTTCTTGGTCGCCGCCTCGGCGAGCGCCACGTCGCCGTTGCCCTCCGCCAATGCCGGCTCCTCATACTCGGCATGCTGCAGGCGGACGTTCTCCACGTGCTGGCGGTCGTCCACTTCGGGCAGCGCTTCCTGTGTGCGAATCTCGACCGCGGTGAGCGTCTTGATGACCTCGAGCTTGACCGACTCGACCATGGCGCCGAAGAGCTCGAACGCCTCGCGCTTGTATTCCTGCTTCGGGTTCTTTTGCGCGTAGCCGCGCAGATGGATGCCCTGGCGCAGGTGGTCGAGCGCGGCGAGGTGCTCGCGCCAGTGCCCGTCGAGGACCTGCAGCATCTGGTAGCGCTCGAACTGCTTCCACTGCTCGCGCGCCGGCTCGGGCACCTTCGCCCCGTAGGCCTCTTGCGCCGCGGCGAGGATGCGCTGCAGGATTTCCTCTTCGCCGAGCTCCGCTTCCTTGTCCAGCCAGGCGCGCACCGGCAGGCTCAGGTTGAATTCGCTCCTGAGCGCGCCTTCGAGGCCGGCGATATCCCACTGCTCCTCGACGCTCTCCTCCGGCACGTACATGCGGAACATGTCGTTGATGACGCCGGCACGCAGGTCCGAGATCCTGGCGGAGACGTCCTGCGATTCCAGCAGCTCGTTGCGCAGCGCGTAGATCGTTTTCCGCTGGTCGTTCGCGACGTCGTCGTACTCGAGGAGCTGCTTGCGGATATCGAAGTTGCGCGCTTCGACCTTGCGCTGGGCGCTCTCGATCGAGCGCGTCACCATCGGGTGCTCGATCGCCTCGCCCTCGGGCATCTTCAGCATCACCATGATGCGGTTGATGCGATCGCCGGCGAAGATCCGCAGCAGCGGATCTTCCAGCGACATGTAGAAGCGCGAGCTCCCCGGGTCGCCCTGGCGGCCGGAGCGGCCGCGCAGCTGATTGTCGATGCGCCGCGACTCGTGGCGCTCGGTGGCGATGATGTGCAGGCCGCCCGCCTTCACCACCTGCTCGTGCAGCGCCTGCCACTCCGAGCGCAGTTTCTCGACGCGCGCGCGCTTCTCCTCGCCAGGCAGCTTGTCGTCGGCCTCGACGAAATCGCACTGTTTCTCGACATTGCCGCCGAGCACGATGTCGGTACCGCGGCCCGCCATGTTGGTGGCGATGGTGATCATCTTCGGCCGGCCGGCCTGGGCGACGATCTCCGCCTCGCGCGCGTGCTGCTTGGCGTTGAGCACCTGATGGGCGAGCTTCTCCTTGTTGAGCAGACCCGAAAGCAGCTCGGAGTTCTCGATCGAGGTGGTGCCCACCAGCACCGGCTGGCTGCGCTCGAAGCAGTCGCGGATGTCCTTGATGACGGCGTGATATTTCTCTTTCGCCGTGCGGTAGACCTGGTCCTGGCGGTCGATGCGGACCATCGGCATGTGGGTCGGAATCACCACCGTCTCGAGGCCGTAGATCTGCTGGAACTCGTAGGCCTCGGTGTCCGCCGTGCCGGTCATGCCGGCGAGCTTGCCGTACATGCGGAAGTAGTTCTGGAAGGTGATCGAGGCGAGCGTCTGGTTCTCGTTCTGGATCGAAACGTTCTCCTTCGCCTCGACCGCCTGGTGCAGCCCTTCCGACCAGCGCCGGCCGATCATCAGGCGCCCGGTGAACTCGTCGACGATGATCACCTCGCCGTTCTGCACCACGTAGTGCTGGTCGCGGTGGAAAAGGTGATGCGCGCGCAGCGCCGCGTACAGGTGGTGCACGAGGTTGATGTACGCCGGCTCGTAGAGGCTCGCGCCGGGCGGCAGCAGGCCGACGCGCGTGAGGATCTGCTCGGCCTTCTCGTGCCCCGCCTCCGAGAGCACGATCTGGTGGTTCTTTTCATCGACGAAGAAGTCGCCGGGCGGCTCGGGATCGTCGGGCTTCTTTTTCTCCTCCTTCTGTCGGGTAAGGAGCGGCGCCACCTGGTTCATCTTGTGGTAGATCTCGGTGCGGTCCTCGGCCTGGCCGGAGATGATGAGCGGCGTGCGCGCCTCGTCGATCAGGATCGAGTCCACCTCGTCGACGATGGCGTAGTGAAGACCGCGCTGGAAGCGCTCCTCGACGTGCATCGCCATGTTGTCGCGCAGGTAATCGAAGCCGAACTCATTGTTCGTGCCGTAGGTGATGTCGGCGGCATAGGCTGCGCGCTCGTCCTGCGGATCCATGTGCGGCAGGTTGACGCCCACCGTGAGGCCGAGAAAGCGATAGATCTTGCCCATCCACTCGGCGTCGCGCCGCGCGAGGTAGTCGTTGACGGTGACGATGTGCACGCCCTTGCCGGTGAGCGCGTTGAGGTAGGCGGGCAGCGTGGCGACGAGCGTCTTGCCCTCGCCGGTTTTCATCTCCGCGATCTTGCCCGCGTGCAGCACCATGGCGCCGAGAAGCTGCACGTCGAAGTGCCGCATGCGCAGCGTCCGCTTGGCCGCCTCGCGCACCACGGCGAACGCTTCGGGCAGCAGCTCGTCAAGCGTCGCGCCCTCGGCGTAGCGCTTGCGCAGCTCGCCGGTCCTGCCGGCAAGCGCGGCATCGGAGAGCGCCGCGATCTGCGCCTCGAGCGCATTGATCTGCACCACGGTGTGCGCGTAGTGCTTGAGCAGCCGCTCGTTGCGGCTGCCGAAGACGCGCGTCGGGACGCTCCAGAGCACTTCGGCGACGCGGCGCCCGAACTGAAGGTATCTCACCATGAAGGACGCAAGCCCTGGCGGGCCGGCGTAAAGCGAGCTCCGGGAAAGCGCAGGATGTTATCACGCCGAGGCGCGCGGCCTCGGCGCTGGAGGCCGTTACTCGGCCGCGGCGGCCGCGGTCTTCGCCGCGGCGCGCGCCGGCGGCACGGAGGCGAGCAGGAACTTGGTCGGGTTCTGCGCCGCGCCCCGGAAGCGCACTTCGAAATGCAGATGCGGGCCGGTGGAGCGACCGGTCGAGCCGACCTCGGCGATCTTGCGTCCGCGCGCCACCACGTCGCCGTCCTTGACGAACAGCTTCGAGCAGTGCGCGTAGCGCGTGACGAGATCGTTGCCGTGGTCGATGTCGACCACGTATCCGTACTGCGGATGAAAGCCGGCGAACACCACCACGCCGCCGGCGGCGGCGGCGATCGGCGAGCCGGCGTCGGCGAGGAAATCGATGCCTTCGTGCATCGCCCACTGGCCGGTGAAGGGATCGATGCGCCGGCCGAAGCTCGACGCGCTAAAGGGCGCCCTCACGGGCAGCATGGTCGGCAGGAGTTTTTTCTTCACCGCCTGCTCGAAGAGCTGCGACTCGAGCACGCCGAGCATGTCGTTGCGGTTCTCGAGCTGGCGCGACAGTTCGAGGAGCTTCTGGCTGAAGTCGCCGAGCGACAGGTTCTGCGGCGGCATCAGCGTCGGCGCCGCGCCGCCGATGCCGGGCGCCTCGCTCAAGCGCACGTCGCGCACGCCGGCGAGCGAGGCGAGGCGCTCGCCAAGCGCATCGAGGCGCGTAAGCTGCGCCTGCATCTCGCCGAGCTTGACGGCCATGGCGTTCAGGTTCTGTTGCACGAAGGCGCGGTTGCGCTCGGCTTCGGTTTCGTGCGCCGCGAGCACCAGGCGCTGTAGCGCCGGCAGCGGCACTTCTGCGGCATAGCGCAGCGTCAGCCAGTAGACGGCGGCGGTGGCGGCGAGCACCACGAGGAGCAGGGCGGTGGCGCTCGCCACCAGGTGCACGGCGGACAGCGTGACTGATCTCGCCTTGGCCAGCCGATCCGAGATCAGGATAATCTGCACGTCTCCCTCCCAACTACGCGACTCGTTTTGACGCGACTCGTTTTGCTGCCTGCCAAACTCGACCGCATCCTCGCGGCCGAAGGCGACCTGCAGCCGGTTCTTGCCAAGACCCGCGATCTGCGCGCTTTCAGCGAGCTCGTTCGGAATTTCTTGACTGCCGAGCTCCACACCCAGACCCGCGTCGCCAATTTCAAGGACGGAAAGCTGGTGCTGCTTGCCGCGAATTCCGCCGTCGCTGCGAAGCTTCGGCTGCTCGCACCAGCGCTTGAGCGCTTCCTCCAAGAACGGCGAATGCAGGTTAATTTAGTTTCAGTGAGGGTGCAACCGATCGAGTCACTTAAGACGGCATGTGACGCGCAAAAAAGCGTGCATTTCTCCACACCTGCGCTCGAGCGGTTGCGTGAGCTGCATGAGCGGCTGCCCGCGTCGCCGGCGCGCGATGCTCTGGCGAGAATGCTGCGCCGCCACGGCGCGCTGCCGAACGATTAGCCGTATTGCGTTGCTAGGCGCGCCACGCCGGCGGGCGTGTCCTCGGGGCGCTCGAAGGTGACGGTCTCCAAGGCATCGGCCTGCGCCAGCACTGCACGCAGCAGGCGATTGTTGAGCGCATGCCCCGATTTGTGTGCGGCGAAGGCTCCGAGGAGCGGCTTGCCGAGGAGATAGAGATCGCCGATCGCATCGAGCAGCTTATGGCGGATGAACTCGTCGGCGAAGCGCAAGCCTTCCGCATTCAGCACGCGATATTCGTCGAGCACCACCGCGTTGTCCAAGCCGCCGCCGAGCGCGAGGCCGCTGTCGCGCAGATCTTCCACCTCGTGCATGAAACCAAATGTGCGGGCACGGGCGATTTCCTTCAGGTACGACGTCTCGGCGAAATCGACTTCGACCGCCTGCGTGGAGCGCTCGATCACCGGGTGGCGGAAATCGATGGAGAAGGAAAGCTTGTAGCCCTCGTAGGGCTCGAGGCGCGCCCATTTGTCGCCGTCGCTCACTTCCACGCGCCGCGTCACGCGCAGGAAGCGCTTGGGCGCCGCCTGCTCGAGCACGCCCGCCTGCTGGATGAGGAGGACGTAGGGCGAGGCGCTGCCATCCATGATCGGCAGCTCGGCGGCATCGAGATCGACATACGCGTTGTCGACGCCGAGCCCGCCGAGCGCGGACATCAAGTGCTCCACGGTGTAGATCTTCACGCCGTCGCGCACGAGGCAGGACGAAAGGCGCGTCTCGCCAACGAGCTCGGCGCGCGCGGGAATGTCGACCGGCGAGGCGAGGTCGATGCGCCGGAACACGATGCCGCTATCGGGCGGCGCGGGCCGCAGCGTTATGCGAACCTTCTGCCCGGTGTGCAGGCCGACGCCGGCGGCAGAGACCAGCGCCTTAAGAGTGCGTTGTCGCAGCATCGCTAGGGAGTGGCCGATTCTAGCAAAGACACGCGCCTCATCAGTCCGCCTGCTTGCGCAGAAATGCCGGGATGTCGTACTTGTCGACGCCGCTTTGCTGCAAGGCCTCCACCGTGGAAGCGCGGTTACGCCTGATCACCGCCGGCACCGCATCGAGCTGGTTGTAGTCCACCGGTCCGGGCAGATTGTCGGTGCCGGTCTTTTGCCCTGTCACGTTACTGAGCACGAGCTGGGGCTTGGGCGCGCGCGCGGCCGCCGCTACGCCGAGCCCCGTCGCTACGACGGTCACGCGCAGCTGGTCCTCCAGCGCATCGTCGTAGACGCCGCCGTAAATGATGGTCGCGTCCTCGGCGGCGAAGGCACGGATGATGTTCATCACCTCTTTGGTCTCGCGCAGCTTGAGGCTCGACTTCGATGCGGTGATGTTCACCAGCACGCCACGCGCGCCGGCGAGGTTCACGCCTTCGAGCAGCGGGCAGGCAATCGCCTGCTCCGCCGCGATGCGGGCGCGATCGATGCCGCTCGCGCTCGCCGAGCCCATCATCGCCATGCCCTGCTCGGACATCACGGTGCGCACGTCCTGGAAGTCGACGTTGACGAGGCCCGGGTTGTTGATGATCTCGGCGATGCCGGCCACGGCGTTGTTCAGCACGTCGTCGGCCGCCTTGAAGGCGTCCTCCTGCGTAACGTCCTCGCCCAGCACCTCTTCCAGCTTGTCGTTGAGGATGACGATCAGCGAATCGACGTGCGGCCCGAGCGCTTCCAGCCCGCCCTCGGCGACCTTCATGCGCCTGGAGCCCTCGAACGTGAAGGGCTTGGTTACGACCGCGACCGTGAGGATGCCGAGCGAGCGCGCCACCTCGGCGATCACCGGCGCCGCTCCCGTGCCGGTGCCGCCGCCCATGCCGGCGGTGATGAACACCATGTGCGCGCCGGCGAGCGCCTCCTCGATGCGGTCGCGCTCGGCGAGCGCTACCGCGCGCGCTTCCTCGGGCTTCGCGCCTGCGCCGAGGCCGCTCGAGCCGAGCTGGATCTGGCTAGGCGAGCGGTTGCGCGCGAGCACCTGGGCATCGGTATTGACGGCGATGAACTCCACGCCCTGCACGCCCTGCTCGATCATGTGATTGACGGCGTTGCCGCCCGCGCCGCCCACGCCCACCACCTTGATGATTGGCCCCGTCACCTGGCTGTCTACGATTTCGAACATGTTGTTGTCTCCTTGCCGTTGTTATTGACTTCAAAAGTTGCGCTGAAACCACTCCCGCATGCGCCCGAGCACCGCTCGTACCGAGCCGCTCTGGCGCGAAAGCCGGCCGTGCTGCATCTGGGAAACGCCTTCGAGCAAAAGCCCGACTGCGGTGGCGTAGCGCGGCGCACGCACGACGTCGGCGAGGCCGCCGGCGTAGCGCGGCACGCCGATCCTCACCGGCATGTGGAAGATCTCTTCGCCGAGCTCGACCATGCCCTGCATCACCGCCGAGCCTCCGGTCAGCACGATGCCGCTCGAGAGCAGCTCCTCGAAGCCCGAGTCGCGCAGCGCGTGCTGCACGAGCGAGTAGAGCTCCTCCACGCGTGGCTCGATCACCTCGGCGAGCGTCTGGCGCGACAGCGTGCGCGTGCCGCGCTCGCCGATGCCCGGCACTTCCAGCATCTGATTCGGATCGGCCAGCTGGCGCAGCGCCACGCCGTGGCGGATTTTCAGCGCTTCGGCGTCCGCCGTCGGCGTGCGCAGCGCCATGGCGATGTCGTTGGTGATCTGGTCGCCAGCGATCGGCACCACCGCGGTGTGGCGGATCGCGCCGTGGGTGAAGACCGCGATGTCGGTCGTGCCGCCGCCGATGTCGAGCAGGCACACCCCGAGGTCCTTCTCGTCCTCGGAGAGCACGGCGCGCGACGAGGCGAGCGGCTGCAGCACCAGGTCCTTCACTTCGATGCCGCAGCGGCGCACGCATTTGATGATGTTCTGCGCCGCCGACACTGCTCCGGTGACGATATGTACCTTGACCTCCAGGCGCACCCCCGACATGCCGATCGGCTCGCGCACGTCTTCCTGACCGTCGATGATGAATTCCTGGCGCAGCACGTGCAGGATCTGCTGGTCGGTGGGGATGTTGACCGCGCGTGCGGTTTCGATCGCGCGGTCGACGTCCATCACGCCCACTTCGCGGTCCTTCACCGCGACCATTCCGGTGGAGTTGAAGCTGCGGATGTGGCTGCCGGCGATGCCGACGTAGGCCGCGGCGATCTTGCAGTCGGCCATGAGCTCCGCTTCCTCGAGGGCGCGCTGGATCGCGGCCACAGTGGCTTCGATATTGACCACCACGCCTTTCTTCAGTCCCTTTGACGGATGCGAACCCATGCCGAGGATTTCGAGCGCGCCATCGGCGCCCAGCTCGGCGACGAGGCATGCGACCTTCGAGGTGCCGATGTCGAGCGCGACGACCAGGTTCTTGTTTTCTTTCGCCATCAGCCTTTGGCTCGCACGCTGAAGCCGTTCGGATAGCGCAGATCGACCACCGCGCCGAGCGCCCCAAGCTCGTTCGCTTCATACGCGGCGACGAAGCGCGCGAGCCTCGCCTCGGCCGCGTCGGCGTCGCGCCCGAGCTTGAGCTCGAGGCCATTGACGAGCTTCACTTCCCAGGCGAGCCGCGCGCTGAGCGTGAGGCGCTCGATCGGGCTGCCGAGCGGCGCGAGCAGTTGCGAGAGGCGCGCGTAGCGGCGCGCGAGCTCCGCTTCGGTTCCGGCCGGGCCGCTGAAGAGCGGCAGCGAGACTACGGCGTCGGCGGCGAAGCGCTCTCCCTGGTGGTTCACCAGGCCGCCCGCTGCCCAGCGTGCAAGCGCCACGTGCTCCTCGATGCTCACTTCCAGCCCATCGGGCCATACGCGGCGCACCGCGGCACGGCGCACCCAGGGCAGCCGCTCGAGCGCCGAGCGCAACTCATCGATCGGCGCCGCAAAGAAGTTGCCCCGGCCGACCCGCGCCAGCGTTGCTTCGACGCCGCCGCGCGGCGCCTCCTTTAGCACGGTGCGAAGCTCGATCGTGCGCAGCGGCAAGAGCGTCGAATGCAGTAGCCAGTACGTGGCGGCGGCTGCGAAAGCGAGCGCGGCAAGGCCGACGAGGAA
>Ga0209577_10000926_pt1 | contig 29228 bp, 30 predicted proteins | sample GraSoiAngelo_109_FD_185874 | JGI IMG/M metagenome (GOLD analysis project Ga0209577, IMG submission 185874) | Grasslands soil microbial communities from the Angelo Coastal Reserve, California, USA - 14_0903_12_20cm (SPAdes) (version 2) | ecosystem: Environmental > Terrestrial > Soil > Grasslands...
GCCGCTTCGAGAAGGAACGCAATTCCCGCGTCATCGCCATGATTCATCGCCAGGAGAGCGCAAGCATCCTGGGCGTTCCGGTCGCCGGCAGCATCAGCATCGACGATTCGGAGGCGATACTGCGCGCGATCCGCCTGACGCCGCCCGACCAGCCCATCGACCTGATCCTGCACACGCCCGGGGGCCTGGTGCTCGCCGCCGAGCAGATCGCGAAGGCCCTGGTCGAGCGCAAGGCGAAGGTCACGGTGTTCGTGCCGCACTACGCCATGAGCGGCGGGACGCTCATCGCGCTCGCGGCCGATGAGATCGTGATGGACGCCAACGCCGTGCTCGGGCCGGTCGATCCGCAGATCGGCGACATGCCCGCGGCCTCCATCGTGAAGGTCGTGCAGCTGAAGGGACCCGGGAAAGTCGGCGACGAGATACTCATTCTCGCCGACATTGCGCAGAAGGCGCGCATCCAGGTAGCGAGCTTCGTCGTGCAGGTCCTCTCGAAGCACATGCCTGAGAAGCCGGCGATGGAGCTCGCGACCATCCTCTCGGAGGGCCGCTGGACGCACGATTTTCCGATTACCGTCCAGGCCGCGCGCCAGCTCGGTCTGAAAGTCTCGACCGACATGCCGCGCAGCGTGTACGACTTGATGGACCTGTACCCGCAAGGCGGCGGCATTCGGCCGTCGGTCCTGTACGTTCCGATGCGCAGGCCTTCGGCGCCCGGCAAGGCGCCCCAGGACAAAAGCGCTCCGGGGCAGCCCTAGTGACGTAGCACACACTTCGCGTACAGATCGGCGAACGCGCCTTGCCGGTCGTACTTGTTCTTCAGCCGCCGGTACGCGTCACCGCCGTAGATCCGTTTGAATTCGTCCTCGGGGAAAAAACTCTCCGAGTAGAGCGACTTGATGCCGCCGAGTTCCTTCACCTTCTCCTCGATCATGCGATTGAAATGCCCGCGAGGGTACGCCGCGCGCGTGCGCTTCACATCCCAAAACCCGAAATTAACATACCAGTCCGGCTGCATCGGATACAGCGTGAAGCGCCCGGTGCTCGGCGCGAGGCCGATCGGGCAGATCCACTGCGGCCAGAGGCCGATCTCTCGCGCGTAGAACTCGAGGAACTCGCCCGCGCGCGCAAGCGGAATGTCGACGTCCTGAATCACCGATTCGGAGTGCAGCCCGGCGATGCGCTCGATCCAGCGCGTCGCCCCGACACGGCTGTTCCAGCGCATGATTTTTGTGTACGTGCGGGATCCCAGCCGTTCTTTTCCGTAGATTTTTCGTATTAAGGGATGCTGCGCGAAAACGTTCTTCGAGCACCAGAACCAGTCGGTGTCCCAGCGCCACAGGTAGTCGTGTACCGTGAGGTAGTCCTCGCGCTTTCCGCGTATGGATTGGTAGTAGATGTTTTCGTACGTGTAATCGCTGGTGTAGGGCGCGGAATCGGCGAAGGCTCCCAAGGTGATGAAAAATTGCCTGGGATTGAAAACGGTGCCGTCTATGAAGTCGGCTTTCCCCGCTTCCAGTCTCGCCTTCAACTCGCTGAAAAACGCGTCAGGCGAATCAAGGGCCAGATGCTCAAGGCGCACAAAGGGCTTCACCGGCACGGTTTTCGCCTTGACGCGCAGTGCGTAGCCCAGCGTGCCGTAGGAGTTCGGGAAGCCGAAGAAAAGATCGGCATGCTCGTTGTCGGGAGTGCAGGTGACGATGCGGCCGTCGCCGAGCAGGACTTCGATCTCGAGCATGGTGTCGTGCACGAGGCCGTGGCGATGCGAGGAAGACTCGATGCCGACGCCGGCGACCGCGCCGCCGAGGGTGATCGTCTTCAGCTGCGGCACCACCGCCGGCATCACGCCGTGCGCGAGGCATTCCGCGACGAGAGCCTCGTAAGTGACCATGCCTTCAGCCTCGACATGGCCTTCCTTGATCAGGAGAACTTCATTGAAGTGGCGAACGTCGAGCCGGCGGCGGGCCGCTCCGGCGCGGTCGCGAAACAGATTCGAGGTGTCCTTCGCCAGCCCGACCTGGCCGCTGCCTTGCCTAAGCCGCGCTGCTAAGGCTTCTTTTTTCGCGGTATGCAGGCTGTTCGTAGAGGAATCCCCGGCTCATCGGATAGCTCGCCTGCGTGACGTTGCCCTTCGAGAACACGATCTGGAACAGGTGCGTGTGGCCCCTGGGCGAGCGAAACATCTCGGCGCAGCCGTACAGGTAGACGCGCCACACGCGGCGGAAGCGCTCGTCGAAGCGCTTCGGATCGAGCTTGCAAATGCGCTCCCAGTTGCGGTCGAAGCGCTCGCCCCACGCGTCGAGCGTGAGCGCGTAGTGGCGGCGCAGGTTCTCGATGTCCAGCAGCTCGAGGCCGGCGCGCTCCATCTCGACGATGGTCTCGGCAAGGCTCGGGATCCAGCCGCCCGGGAAGACGTGCTTGCGGATGAAAAATTCGGTCTGGAAATGCCCGACGTGACCGATGAAATGCAGCATGCCAAGACCGCCGGGCTTCAGAAACTTCGCATGCGCCCGCACCACCTCGGCGAGCTGGTCGCGCCCGGCATGCTCGAGCGTGCCGATCGAGACCACCTTGTCGTACTCGCGGCGCGCATCGCGGAAATCGCTGAGCACCTGCAGGGTGCCGCCGAGCCGCCGCCGCTCGATCTCGCCGCGCACCATGTCGGCCTGCGAGGCAGTGGTATTGACGCCGGTGACTCGCACCCCGAAGCGCTCATGGGCGTGGAACATGAAGCCGCCGAAGCCGGCGCCGATGTCGACCACCTCCTCGCCGGGCGCGAGCAGCAGCTTCCTCGCAACGTGGTCGATCTTGTTTTTCTGCGCTTCCTCGAGCGTGCGCGTGCCTTCCTTCCAGTAGGCACAGGTGTACATCATCAACGGGTCGTCGAGCCACAGGCGGTAGAACTCGGGGCCGAGCGCGTAGTGGAAATCGGCGTTGGTCCGCGCCTGGCGCCACGAGGCGTTGGAGAAGCGCAACTCGTGCCACCAGTTGCGAACCCGCACGAGCGGCTTGGCGCGGTCCATGCCGCCTTCCATCCCCGCCGCCATGGCCTTGGCGAGGTTGCCCTCGATGTCGAGGTCACCGTCGAAGTACGATTCGAGCAGGCCGATGTGCCCGAAGGCGGCGATGCGCCAGTACGCACGCGCGCTGCGGAACACCAGCGTGAACGCCGGCGGCTGCTCGGAAGTCCGGTGCTCGCCACCGTCGGCGAAGCGGACCGCGAACGGGATGCTGGTGCGCTCGCCGACCTGGCGCAACGCGGTTTCGATCAGGGATCTCACGGGCCGAGATTCTAACGCTACAGATCGCGGACAAACTGAGTCAACCGGACCATTTCGCAGGCCGACAACTTGCCTTTTTCCAGACACACCACGGGAACTTGCTCAGATGAAGATCACCGTGTGCAGCGACGAGCACCTGCCCCGGGCCGGGCGCGGGGTCGGGCAGCGTGTCGCAGGCAAGCGGCACGCGAGGCGCATGAACGCGCATCGCGCGCATGGCGGTTATGCGAGGCCGATCAGCTGCGTCGCGACGGCCTGTTCCATGGACGTTCCTCCTGGTGCAGGATTTTATCGTCGGCGAGGTTTCCGCGGAATAGTCATTCTCAATGGATCGGATTGTGAATTTTGATTTGATCTATCAAGTAAGCGCTCGTAGGCTAATGCTTCCTTACTCCTGAGGAGGCATCTTCATGAAAGCGCTGAAAGGCACCAGGACCCACGAAAACCTCAAGGCCGCGTTCGCCGGCGAATCGCAGGCCAATCGCCGTTATCTCTACTTCGCCGCCAAGGCCGACGTGGAAGGCCAGAATGACGTCTCGGCGCTGTTCCGCTCCACGGCGGAAGGCGAGACCGGGCACGCGCACGGGCACCTCGAGTACCTCGAGGCAGTGGGCGATCCGGCGACCAACCTGCCGATCGGCCGCACTCGCGAGAACCTGAAGGCGGCGGTGGCGGGCGAAACCCACGAGTACACCGACATGTATCCCGGCATGGCGAAGCAGGCGCGCGACGAAGGCTTCGGCGAGATCGCCGACTGGTTCGAGACGCTCGCCAAAGCCGAGCGCAGCCACGCCAACCGTTTCCAGAAAGCCCTGGACTCGCTGGCCGATTGATGCGCGAAGGCTCGCTCGAGGCGCCGACCCGGCATCCGCTCGACTGGAAGAACGCCGAGTTCTACGACCAGGCGCAGCTCGACAAGGAGCTCGGGCGCGTTTTCAACATCTGCCACGGCTGCCGGCGGTGCGTGAACCTGTGCACCGCGTTCCCCACCCTGTTCGACCTGGTGGACGCCTCGTCCACCCTGGAGGTGGACGGGGTCCGAAAACAGGACTACTGGAAGGTCATCGACCAGTGCTACCTGTGCGACATGTGCTATATGACGAAGTGCCCGTACGTGCCGCCGCATCCCTGGAACGTCGACTTCCCGCACCTGATGCTGCGCGCGAAAGCGATCAAGTTCGGCAAAGGCGTCAAGTTCCGCGACCGGCTGCTGTCCTCCACCGACGCGCTGGGTAAGCTCGCCGCGATCCCGGTGGTAGCCCAGAGCGTCAATGCGGCGAACAAGAACGGCCTTGCAAGAGGTGTCCTTCAATCGGTCCTCGGAGTCCATAAGGACCGGGAGCTGCCGCCCTACACGAGTAGGAAGTTCAGATCGCATTTTGAGCAAAGTCGCTCTTTCCCGGTGAAGGACGGCAAAAATGTCCCGGGCAAGGTAGCGATCTTCTCGACCTGCTATGTGAACTACAACGAGCCGGGGATGGGCCACGACCTGCTCGCGCTGCTTGAGCACAACGAGGTTCCTTACGTCGTGGTGGCAAAGGAAGCCTGCTGCGGCATGCCCAAGTTCGAGCTGGGCGACCTGGAGGCCGTGGACCGGCTCAAGCAGGTCAACATTCCGGTGCTGGCGAAGTACGCCGGCGAGGGGTACGCGATCCTGACGCCGGTGCCGTCGTGCACGCTGATGTTCAAGCAGGAGCTGCCGCTCATGTATCCGAATGACGCCGAGACCATCGCGGTGCGCGATGCGCTGTTCGATCCGTTCGAGTACTTCGTGCTGCGCAAGAAGGACGGCCTGCTGAAGACCGAGTTCACGACGCCGCTCGGCAAGGTCTCGTATCACATTCCCTGCCATTCGCGCGTGCAGAACATGGGGCAGAAGACGCGCGAGATGCTCGAGGCGATTCCCGGCACAGCGGTGACCACGGTCGAGCGCTGCGCCGGCCACGACGGCACCTGGGGCGTGAAGAGCGAGTACTTCGCCAACTCGATGAAGATCGGGCGGCCGGTGTTCAGGCAGATGGCCGAGCCGCATCCGGATTACGTAGTCTCGGACTGCCCGATCGCCGCGCGGCACATCCGGCAAGGCATGGGCGATGAAGCGCGGAACGCGGTGAAGTCCCATCCCCTTTCGCTGCTACGCAAGGCCTACGGCATCTAGTTGTTCTTCTCCTCGCCGGCTGCGCGGCGTTGGCGCCGGCACCGCCGGGCGCGATCGTCTTTGCGCTGACGGGCGATGCGCCTTACTCCGAGACGGAGGTGCAGCGCTTCGATGCGCTGATCGACGAGCTGAACGCCCTGGACCTCGCTTTCGTCGCGCATGTCGGCGACATCACCTCCGGCCGGGGGCCCTGCAACGACGCATGGTTCGAGGCGCGCAAGCGCCAGTTCGCGCGGCTCAAGCATCCGTTCATCCTCTTGCCGGGCGACAACGACTGGACCGACTGCCACCGCACCGGGTTCGATCCCTTGGAGCGGCTCGCAAAGTGGAGACAGCTCTTTTGCAAACGAATCCCAGTGGAAGGGTTTTCCAGTCAAGGAAACCCCTATTGCGAGCACGTGCGCTGGGAGACAGGCGGCGTGGTGTTCGTCGCCGTGAATGTGCCGGGAAGCAACAACAACTTCGGCCGGCCCGAATATGCGTCGCGCATGGAAGCAGTGTTCGCGTGGCTCGATGAAGCCGAGGCGGTAAGCCGAGGACGCACCCTCGTGGTCCTGATGCAGGCGGATCCCTTTGTCGGAAAGAATGGCTACGACACGCTGCTCGAGCGCCTGCGCACAATGGGCACCGAGCGGACCGGACGGGTTTTCCTCGTGCACGGCGACACGCACGTGTACCGCAACGACGAACCCCTACCCGGGTTGCGGCGCCTCGAAGTCTGGGGCTCGCCCTTCGTCGGCTGGCTGCGCGGCTCGATTACGGCCGACGGCGTCGCCGCCGAGCAGGGCGGAATGCACTAGCGAACGGTATCGATCACCACCGCGACGCCCGTCGCATCGTTCGCCACCGGCGCGCTGATGCCCTGCAGATCGCCAGGCTGCGGCGTGGCGCTTCCCGACCTCGAAATCCGCGCGCCGACCAGCACGCGAGAAAAACCCGACAGCTTCAATCCCGGCGCCATCGCCATCGAGTCGTCGAGCGAGAAAGCGACCGGCAGGTCGCGCACCTGCTTGCGCAGCACGGCGAGCGGCATCGGCGGGCCCTCGGCGGCGCGCGCGAAAATGAACACGGCGTCGTCAGGCGAGGTTTTCTGCTTCAGCTTGGACGAAAGGCTGATCGTGCCCTTCAGCACCTTCGTGCTGCCCGCCAGGCTTTTTGCTTCCTGCACGTTGGAGCGGATCGCGCGCGCATCCTCGGATTCCGCCGCCACGAGCGGCAGCATGCGCTCCCAGTACGCCGCTGCCGCCTTGAAGTCCTTCCTCTGGAACGCGGCGGTGCCGGCGAGGGCCAGCGCCTTCAGGTTGTCGCGATCGATCTCGAGGGCGCGCGCGATCAGCTTTTCGGGATCGCCCGCGAGGCGCTGCCCTTGCGCCATGCCGAGGGCGTCCGCGAAGTCGGCGAGGAGCTGCGCATCGCGCGGCGCGCGCGCGGCTGCCATGGCATAGGCGTGGGCCGCCTCCTGGAAGCGTCCGAGGACGCTGTAGGAGCGGCCGAGAAGCTTCCAGCCCTCGGCGTCGTCCGGATGGTCCTTGAGACGCGTGGCGAGGCGCTCAACCATCGCTTCGACTTGGCGCGCGGTGAAGCCATGCGCGGCCTGCGGATCGATTGCGCCCGGATTGCCGACCACCAGGTAAACGGCCAGGGCGAGCGCGGGAATCGAGATCCCCGTCAGAACCATCATCGTACGGCCGCCGCGACGCGGCTCCGTTTCCTCGACTTGATTTTCTACATCTTCAAGCAGCCGCGCTTCGAGCTCGCGGCAAGCGCGCTCGTAATCGGCCTGCGCGAGCGTGCCGGCGCGCAGGTCGGCTTCGAGCTCGCGCAGCTGGTCGCGGTACACGGCGATGTTCAGCGCGCGGCGCGAAACCCGCGCCGCGCGGCGCCGCAGCAGCGGGCCCATGACGAGAAACAGCGCCACCGCGGCGAGAAGCGCGCTTGCCCCCCAGAACAGGATCATTCCTTGAGCAGCTGCTCGGCGCGCAGCCGGTCGGCTTCCGAAAGCTGGCCGTTCATCTTGCGCTGGCGGCGGACGCGCCGAACCAAAACGTAAGTTCCGGCAATCAAAAGGACAAACGGACCAAACCAGAGGAGAAACGTGCTCGCCTTGAGCGGCGGGCGATAAAGCACGAAGTCGCCGTAGCGCGCCACCATGAAGTCGACCACCTCGCGCTCGCTCGCGCCGCGCGCGAGCTGCTCGCGGATCTGGTTGCGCAGGTCCACGGCGAGGCCGGCGTTCGACTCCGCGAGCGACTGATTCTGGCATACCAGGCAGCGCAACTCGGCGGCGAGCTCCATGACGCGCCTGTCCAGCGCGGCGTCGTCGGCAAACGCAGCCGACACCGCGACCAGTAGCGCCAAGGCGCTACTCGCGATCAAGTTCATTGAGCAGGGGAATGAGCTTGTCGCGCACCAGCTCGCCGGTGACCGGGCCGATGCGCTTGTAGCGGATCACGCCGCGCTTGTCGATGACGTAGGTCTCCGGCACGCCGTACACGCCGTAGTCGATGCCGATCCTGCCGTCGAGATCGAAGGCCGAGAGCCGGTAAGGGTCGCCAAAGCGCTTCAGCCAGCCAAGCGCATCGTCGCGCTGGTCCTTGTAATTGAGCCCGTAGAGCGGTGCCGCGGCGCTCTTCGAGAACTCGAGGAGCACAGGATGCTCGTCACGGCAGGCGACGCACCACGAGGCCCACACGTTGAGGATCCACACCTTGCCCCGCAGATCCCTCTCGGAAAACCTCTTGTCGGGCTGCTGCAGCACCGGCAACTCGAAGTGCGGCGCCGGCTTGCCGATCAGCGGCGAGGGAACCTCGCGCGGATCGAGCCGCAGACCGACCGCAAGCAGCGACACCAGAGCAATGAAGATGATTCCAACCCATGCCAGCCTCACGCGGCGGCCTCTGCGCCGCTGCGCTCGCGCGCCGCGACGCGATAGCGGCGGTCGCTCGCCGCGAGCAGGCCGCCGAGCGCCATGATCAGGCAGCCGCTCCAGATCCAGTCCACGAACGGCTTGTGCTGCACCTTCACCAGCCAATACGCGCCTTCGAGGGGATCGCCGAGCGAGACGTAGAGGTCGCGCGTCAGGCCGGGATCGATGGCGGCCTCGGTCGTCGTTGTTTCCTGCACCGTATAGACGCGCTTCTCGGGGTAGAGCACGGTGACCGGCTTGCCGTCGCGGCTCACCGCTATCCTGGCGCGCGCGGCGCGGTAATTCGGCCCGTCCGCTGCCGACACGCCCTCGAGGAGGAAGCTATAGCCGGCGAGCTCGACCGAGTCGCCGGGCTTCATCTTCAGGTCCTTCTCGGCTTCGTAGCCCTTCACCAGGGTCACGCCGACGACGAACACCGCGACGCCCAGATGCGCCACCACCATGCCGAGATGGGCGCGCGAGTGTGTCGGCCTTTTTTTCCACGCAAGGAAGGCGCTCGATGCAACCCAAACCGCAAGCGCAAGGCCCAAGCCGACCAGCGCGCTCCAGCGGCCCAAGGCGAACGGGAGCAGCAGGCCGAGCGCGAGGCTCACGCAGAGCGCCCAGCGCAGCAGCACCGCGAGCTCGGGCAGGCTCGTGCGCTTCCAGCGCGCGAGCGGGCCGACCCCCATCAGGAAGAGGGCCGGCGCCATCAGCGGCACGAACACCGCCTCGAAGTACGGCGGGCCGACCGAGATCTTGCCGACGCCGAGCGCGTCGAGCACCAGCGGGTAGAGCGTGCCGAGCATCACCGAGAAGGCGGCGACGGCGAGCAGCACGTTGTTCGCGAGCAGCGCCGACTCACGCGAAAGCAGCTCGAAGCTGCCGCCCAGGCTAATGCGCGAAGTGCGCCATGCGAACAGCACGAGCGCCCCGCCGATGAGCAGCACAAACAGTGCGAGGATGAACACGCCGCGCGCCGGATCCACCGCAAACGCGTGCACCGAGGTGAGCACGCCCGAGCGAACGAGGAAAGTACCAAGCAGGCTCAGCGCGAAGGTGACGATTGCGAGCAGCACCGTCCAGCTGCGGAAGCCGCCGCGCTTCTCGGTCACGGCGAGCGAATGGATCAGCGCGGTGCCCACCAGCCAGGGCATGAACGAGGCGTTTTCCACCGGGTCCCAGAACCACCAGCCGCCCCAGCCGAGCTCGTAGTAGGCCCAGCCGCTGCCGAGCGCAATGCCGACGGTGAGAAACGCCCAGGCCACCGTGGTCCAGGGGCGCGACCAGCGCGCCCAGGTGGCGTCGAGCTTGCCCGAAAGCAGCGCCGCGACGGCGAAGGCAAAGGCGACCGAGAAGCCGACGTAGCCCATGTACAGCATCGGCGGGTGCAGCACCATGCCCGGGTCCTGCAGCAGCGGATTGAGGTCGCGGCCGTCGGCCGCTGCCGGCAGCAGCCGGTCGAAGGGATTCGACGTGAAGAGCAGGAAAGCGAGGAACCCCGCGCCGATCAGTCCCATCACGCCCAGCACGCGCGCCACTATTTCCTCGGGCAGATGCGTGCTGAACAGGCTCACCGCGGTCATCCACACGCCGAGCTCGAGCGCCCACAGCAGCAGCGAGCCTTCGTGCCCGCCCCATACGCCGGCGACGCGGTAATGCAGCGGCAGCGCGCTGTTGGAGTGCATGGCGACATAGGCCACCGAGAAGTCATTCGCCACGAACGCGTAGGTCAGGCAGCCGAACGCAAAGGCGACGAGCAGCGCCTGCGCCTGCGCCGCCGGCCGCGCCAGCGCCATCCAGCCAAAGTTCCGTTTTGACGCGCCGAGAAGAGGAAAGAACGCCTGCGCCGAGGCGACGACGAGCGCAAGACAGAGAGCGAATTGGCCGAGCTCGGGGATCACGGTCTCTGCACCGTCTGCTGGGCCCTCTTCACGGCATCCGCGGCCTCGGGCGGCATGTAGTTCTCGTCGTGCTTGGCGAGGACTTCGCTCGCGCGGAATATGCCGTCGGCGCCAAGCTGCCCCTGCGCGACTACGCCCTTGCCCTCCCGAAACAGGTCCGGCAGCTGACCGCGGTAAGTCACGCGCATGCTCTTTGCCGTGTCGGTCACCGTGAACTCCACGTCGACGCCCTCGCGCTTCAAGCTGCCGGGGACCACCATGCCGCCGATGCGGAAGCTGCGCCCCTGCGGCGCCTCGTTGGCGGCGACCTGCGAAGGCGTGAAGAAGAACACCAGGTTCTTCTGGAAGGCCGCCAGCACCAGCGCGGCCGCCACGCCGAGCGACACCACGCCCAGCCCGATCGCTGCCATGCGCTTGTACCGGGGCTTCATGATTTTCGGGCTCTGCGAGTGCGCTTCACCAAAAGTGCCACCTCTAGTGCAATCAAGGCAAAGGTTACGCCGTAAGCCCCCCATACATAGAGCGCGTAACCCCCCATTGAGAGGAATTCTTTCATTCGTTGTCCATGATAAGACAGCGCACGCGCACCAACGTTACCGCGATGCTGTACATCCAGAAAGCGAGCGCCATGATCAGCATTCCTGTCAGCATCATCGCCGCCATGCTCGGTGCCCGGGCAAGGCTCACGGACGCGCCCTGGTGCAGCGTGTTCCACCACTGTACCGAGTAATAGATGATCGGGACGTTCACTACGCCGACGATCGCGAGCAGCGCGCCGGCGCGTTCCGCCCGCCGCCGGTCGTCGATCGCTGCCTGCAGCGCCATGAAGCCGAAGTACAGGAACAGCAGGATCAGCTCCGACGTAAGGCGCGCGTCCCAGGCCCACCAGGTGCCCCAGGTCGGCCTGCCCCAGAACGAGCCGGTCCACAGCGCGACGAAGGTGAACAGCGCGCCGGTCGGCGCTAGAGCGCTCGCCATCATGTGCGAGAGCCGCGTGTTGAATGCCAGACCTACCGCCGCCCAGAACGCCATCACCACGTAGAGGAACATCGACATCCACGCCGCCGGGACGTGAATGAAGATGATGCGGTAGGCCTCGCCCTGCTGCGCGTCGGTCGGCGCGACGAAGAAACCCATGTAGAGGCCCACCGCGCAGAGCACGGCCGCCGCGGTGCCGCACCAGCGCGCGATCACCCCCGCGACAGGATAGAACGTCTGCGGCGACGCGTACCAGAACCACTTGATGCTTTGTGCAGTCATTCCGCGGAAATCCGCAATGCCGCCGCGCTCGCCCAGGGAGCGAACGCGGCTGCGACAATCAGCAGCGCGGCGAGGAGCAGGAGCTGTCCGTCCGGGGCGAGCCCCGCGGCCGCCATCTCAACACTTCCCGCGCCCATGATCAGGACCGGCACATACAGCGGCAGCACCAGCAGCGACAGAAGCACGCCGCCGCCTCGCAGCCCGAGGGTGAGGGCGGCGCCGATCGAGCCGATCATGCTGAGCACCGGCGTGCCTAGCAGCAATGATAAGGCAAGCACGGGATAGAGCGCCGCCGGAAGGCCGTACTGCAGCGCGATGAGCGGCGCGATCAGCACCAGCGGCAGGCCCGAGACCAGCCAGTGAGCGAGGGCCTTCGCGGCGGCAATGACGCCGAGGGGCGCCGCGCTTAGCAGGAGCTGCTCGAGCGTGCCGTCGGCATGATCGGCGGCGAACAGGCGCCCCAGCGAAAGCATGCAGGACAGCAGCGCCGCGACCCAGATCACCCCGGGTGCAATCGAGCGCAACAGATCCGGCTCGGCGCCGATGCCGAGCGGAAACAGGCTGGTGACGATCACGAAGAACAGCAGCGCCGTGGCGACGTCGCTGCGGCGACGCAGCGCGAGCAGGAGGTCGCGATAGACGACGCAGCGGACCGCAGCGAGCACTCAGGCCGCCGCGACCAAGTCGACCAACCTCGATACCGTGGCGTCGATGCGGGCCTCCTGGTGGCTCGCGTAGACGACCGCGGCACCGCGCGCCACATGCGCGGCAATGAGATCTTCAACATCACGAGTGGCTGTTACGTCCAGAGCTGCGAACGGCTCGTCGAGCAGCCACAGCGGCAACGATTGGCTGAGAAGCAGCCTGGCGAGCGCCGCCCGCCGCCGCTGTCCTTGCGAGAGCCGCTTCACAGGCCAATCGCTCAACTCGAACTTCTCGAGCGCTGCGCGGATTTCCCGGGGTGAAACGGCAAGGCCTGCGAGCCTGCAGGCAATAGCCAGATTTTCCGCGACGGTCAGGTCTTCCTTCACCGCCGGGGCATGCCCGATGTAGACGAGGCGCCTCGAGTACTCCTCACGCAGGCGCCGGATCCCGGCTCCGCCCCACAGAACGGCGCCTGCGGTGGGAGACAGGAGCCCGCACATGATGCGCAAGAGGCTGGTTTTGCCACTGCCGTTCGGCCCCGCGATCCTCAGCAGTTCGCCGCCGCGCAACGCGAACGACAGCCCGCGGAACAGGCTCCTGCCGCCGCGCTCGCACGCCAGATCGACCGCTTCTAGCACGTCGTTACTCGGGCTCAATGTGCGCTGTGCGCGCGACCCGCGCCCACTTCTCCAGCTCGTATCGGATCGACGCCGCGAATTCGGACGGCGTGCTGCCAACGGGCGCCGCGCCGTCGATGGCAAGCCTTTTCTTCATTTCGGAGGTGTGCAGCGCCTTGATCGCTTCGCCGTAAAGGCGGGCGATGATCGGCTGCGGCGTGCCGGCCGGCGCCACCAACCCGTACCACTGCATGGCCTCGTATTTCGGCACGCCGGCTTCCGCAACCGCCGGCACATCGGGTAGCGCCTCGAGGCGCTTGGGCCCGGACACCGCCAGCGCGCGCACTCTGCCGGAATCGATTTGGGGCCGTGCCGTAAGCGCGTTGGCAAACATTGCCGCGATTTGCCCGCTGATCACGTCGGTCACCGCAGGGGCGGTGCCCCGATAGGGAACATGCTGCAGGTCGATTCCCGCCATACTCTTTAGCAGCTCCATCGACATGTGCGGCGAAGTGCCGATGCCGGGCGTGCCGTAGGTCAACTGCCCCGGCTTGCTCTTCGCCAGTGCGATGAACTCCGCCAGCGATCTCACCGGCAGCGCCGGATTGACGATGAGGATATTCGGGGCGCTCGCAGCGAGGGTGATCGGCGCGAAATCGCGCACCGGGTCGTACGAAATCTTCTTGTATAGCACCGAGTTGAGTGCCAGCGTGCTCGCCACCATCAGCAGCGTGTAGCCGTCGGGCGCCGCGCGAGCGACACTTTCGATGCCGATCATGTTGCCGGCCCCGGCCTTGTTCTCGACGAAAAATTGCTGCCCGAATGCCCTGGAGAAATGCTGCGCGAGCACGCGCGCCACGATGTCGGTGCCACCGCCCGGCGGGGAAGGCACGACGATGCGCACCGGCCGCGCGGGATAGTCCGCTTGCCCCAGCGCGTGGCCCGCTAGAAGACACGAGCCGAGCAGAGCGCTAACCCAGTGCACGCAGCTCCTTTCCGTCGCGTTCCACGGGCTGCGCCGCGACGAGCACGAACGCGATCACGCAGGGCTGCGTGCCGCGATTGACCCAGTTGTGGATGGTTCCCCGCTGTACCAGGACATTGCCCGCGCGCAGGTGAACCTCGGAGCCGTCGAGCTGCATGTCGATCTCGCCCGAGAGCACGACGGCGTAATCGATCGACTCGGTGCGATGAACGCGCGCCGCCACCCCGGGCTGGTATTCGACGATCCTGAACACCGTTGCGTTCGGCTGCGGCGTGCCGAGCTCGCGCGCGGCGCCGTTGGCATCGGCCGAGTTGTCGGCCGGGACCGTGCCGGTCGACCAGATCACGCAGCTCTGGTGGCGCGGCCGGCGCGAGATCACGTTCCTGCAAATTTCATCGACGCACACGATGGCGCGGCCCTGATCGTCATGACCCGTGACTACGCGTCTGATGTGCAATGCCATGTCCTCTCCCGGTCAGTTCAGATCGAGCGCATAGCGTTTCAGCGCCGAGAGCGGGACGTACTCGAGGACGTCCTCGTGCGTCGCCTCGAGGATCACGCGCGGCGGGCGGCCCGCCTCCCAAGCCTCGACCCAGCGCAGCACGTGCAGGCACCAGCGGTCGTTGTGCTTCAGGCCGCGAAAGCGCAGGTCGGGACGCGGCGTGACCAGGTCGTTGCCCTTGGCGACGCTGAATTCCAGAAACTCGTCGGTCACCTGCACGCACACCAGGTGCGCCACGCCGTCCTCGCCGCGGGTCGCGCAGCAGCCGTCGCGGAAGTAGCCGGTCAGCGGCGAATAGCTGCAGGCCCGCAGCTCGCCGCCGAGGACGTTCTTTTCAGGCTGCGCCATGCTGCTCTATATACCGCTTGACGGCCGCGGCGTCGGGCTCCATGACCGTGAAGCGCTGCGGCAGTTTCTCCAGGTTCTCGAAACCGGCCGGCCGCTGCGGCTCGCGGCCGAGCGCCTCGCGCAGGGTCGCGGCGAACTTCGCCGGCAGCGCGGTCTCGAGGCACACCAGCGCAATCCCGGGCTCGCGATGCTCCAGGCCCACCTGCACGCCGTCCGCGGTATGCGGATCGATCATCACGCCGAATTTATCGAAGATCTGTTGGATGGTTCTGAGACGGTCGGCGTGCGTGCTGCGGCCAGAGACGAATGCCGTGTTGCTGGATGGAAGTTCGAATTCGCCCTGCGCGGCGAGCTGCCGGTAGAGCTCCTTGACTCGCGCGCCGTCGCGCCCGACGAGGTCGAACACGTAGCGCTCGAAGTTCGACGCCTTGGAGATGTCCATCGACGGGCTGGAGGTTTCCCGCGCCTTCTTTCGCGCGCGGTAGCGCCCGGTGCGGAAGAACTCGTCGAGCACGTCGTTCTCGTTGCTCGCCAGAATCAGGCTGCGGATGGGCAACCCCATGCTGCGCGCGACATAGCCGGCGTAGATGTTGCCGAAATTGCCCGAGGGCACGGCGAAGGCCACCTCCTGATCATTATCCTTTGCCGCGGCAAAGTATCCCTTGAAGTAATAGACGACCTGCGCGGCCACTCTGGCCCAGTTGATCGAATTCACCGCGCCGATGCGGTGCTTTGCCTTGAAGGCGCGGTCGGCGTTGACCTCCTTCACCAGGTCCTGGCAGACATCGAAGACGCCTTTCACCGCGAGGTTGTGGATGTTGGCGCTCTGCAGCGCGTACATCTGCGCGCGCTGGAAGGGGCTCATGCGGCCGTGCGGGGACAGCATGAACACCTGAATGCCGCGCTTGCCGCGCAGCGCGTGCTCCGCCGCCGAGCCGGTGTCGCCGGACGTCGCGCCCAGGATATTAAGAGTCGTGTGTTCTCTTTTGAGAATCGATTCAAAGAGATTGCCGAGCAGCTGCATGGCGATGTCCTTGAAAGCGAGCGTCGGCCCGTTGGACAGGCCCAGAAGATGAAAGCCCGGCTCGAGCGTCTTCAGCGGCGTGATGTCATCAGTTCCAAATATTTCCTTCGTGTAGGTGAATTCGAGGACGCGTCCGAGATCAGGAACGTCATCCATGAACTGCGCGAGGATGGCATGGGCGAGCTCGCTGTAACTCTTTGCCCGCAGAGAGGCGAGATCGGCCCGCGGATAACTCTCCGGGACATAGAGCCCGCCGTCCGGGGCGAGGCCCTCCAGCAGGATGTCGGTGAAGCGGCGCGGCGGCGCGTTGCCGCGGGTCGAGACGTAGAGCACTACAGCAGCTCTTCCAGGCGGATCCTGGTCACTTTTCCAACCACGGTGGAGAGCTTCTCGATCTTCGCCATCGCCTGGTTGACGTTCTTCTCCAGCGCGCGGTGGGTGAGCATGACGATGTCGACGCGGCTCTCGCCCTTGCCGGGCTCCTTCTGCACCATGGCATCGATCGAGATCTTCGAGGCGGCGAGGATGCGGGTGATGTCGGCGAGCACGCCGGGCTGGTCGAGCACGCGCATGCGCAGGTAACAGGAGGTCTCGACCTCGCCGATCGGCAGGATCGGCGTATCGGCAAGCTGGTCCGGCTGGAAGGCGAGATGCGGCACGCGGTGCTCGGGGTCGGCGGTGATGAGCCGCGTGATGTCGATGAGGTCGGCGACCACCGCGCTCGCGGTCGGCTGGCTGCCCGCGCCGGCGCCGTAGTAAAGCGTCGGCCCGACCGCGTCGCCCTTCACCAGGATGGCGTTCATCACCCCTTCGACGTTGGCGAGCAGGCGCCGCGCAGGCACCAGCGTCGGATGCACGCGCAGCTCGATGCCTTTCGCGGCGCGCCGCGTGATGCCGAGCAGCTTGATGCGGTAGCCGAGCTCCTCGGCGTAGCCGATGTCCGCGCGCGTCAGCCTTTCAATTCCTTCCCTAAAACATTTCTTGAGCTGCATCGGGATGCCGAAGGCGAGCGCCGACAGGATGGTGAGCTTGTGCGCGGCGTCGATGCCCTCGATGTCGAAGCTCGGATCGGCTTCGGCGTAGCCGCGCCGCTGCGCTTCGCCGAGGGCGGCCGAGAAATCGAGGCCCTTGTCGCGCATCTCGGAAAGAATGAAGTTCGACGTGCCGTTGATGATGCCGGCGATCCATTCGATGCGGTTCGCGGCCAGGCCTTCGCGCAGCGCCTTGATGATCGGTATGCCGCCGCCGACGGAGCCTTCGAAGGCCACCATCACGGCGTTCTTCTGCGCGGCGGCGAAGATCTCGGTGCCGTGGGTGGCGAGCAGCGCCTTGTTGGCGGTGACGACGTGCTTGCCGTTGCGGATCGCCTCGAGCACCAGCTCTTTGGCGATGGTGGTGCCGCCGATCAGCTCGACGATGATGTCGATCTGCGCGTCGCGCACGACGCGGAAGGCATTGGAAAGGACTTTCGCCTTCTTGCCGACGCGTTTGCGCGCCTTGCCAACGGCCTTGTCGGCGACCTGCGAAATGCGGATCGCGCGACCGGCGCGGCGCTGGATCTCGTCGGCGTTGCGCTTGAGCACGTCCCACGTACCGCCCCCCACCGTGCCGATCCCCAGGAGGCCGACGTTAATGGGCCGCATGTCTTTTCAGGCGCAGCTCGAGATGTCGCTTCACGTCCGGCCATTCGGTCACGAGCACGCTGTACATGACGGTATCGCGCACCGTGCCATCGCGCCGCGGCCAGTGGTGACGGATCACGCCGTCCTTCTTCGCACCCAGCGCTTCGATCGCGCGCTGCGACGCCAGATTGAAATTGTCGGTGCGCAGACCCACGACCTTGCAGCCCAGCTTCTCGAAGGCGTGCGTGAAAAGCAGCAGCTTGCAGGCGCTATTGACGTGGCTGCGCTGCCAGCGCTTCGCGTACCAGGTGTAGCCGATCTCGACGCGATCGGCCTCGACGATGATGTCGTGGTAGCGCGTGCTGCCTGCTATCGCGCCGCTTTTCTGCTCGCGCACCGCCCAGGGCAGCATGTCGCCTTTTTCCTGTCCGTCGAGGGCTTTTTCAATATAGGCGCGCGTCTCCCCGGGCTCGGGCACGGAAGTGAACCACAGTTCCCATAGTTTGCCGTCGGCCGCCGCAGCGGCAATTTCACCTTGATGGTCGAAACCCAAGGGCTCCAACCGCACGCCGTGACCTTCGAGGGTGATCGCAGCCGGCTTGATCAAGCCGCGCCCCGGAGCAGCCCGTCCTTGCGGAACATGTCGCGGATTCCCCGCACCGCCTGGCGCAGGCGGTGCTCGTTCTCGATCAGCGCGATGCGCACATGATCGTTGCCGTAGTCACCGAAACCGATCCCGGGCGCCACCGCGATCTTGGCGTCCTCGAGCAGGCGCTTGGTGAACTCGATCGAGCCCATGCGCTCGTAGAACTCGGGGATTTTCGCCCACACGTACATCGAGGCCCTGGGTATTTCCACCCTCCAGCCGATGTCGTGCAGCCCCTTGACCATGACATTGCGTCTTTTTTCATATGTATTTCTTATTTCGAGAACGCAATCCTGAGACCCTTCCAGCGCCACGATCGACGCCACCTGAATGGCCGTGAAGCTGCCGTAGTCGTGGTAGCTCTTGATGCGCGCGAGGGCGTGCACCAGGTCCTTGTTGCCGACCATGAAGCCGATGCGCCAGCCGGCCATGTTGTAGCTCTTCGACATGGTGAAGAACTCGACCGCCACGTCGCGCGCGCCCGGCACCTGCATGATCGACGGCGCGCAATTGTTAGCCCATTCGCCGTCGAACACGATGTCGGCATAGGCGAGATCGTGCACCACCAGGATGTCGTGCTCGCGCGCGATGGCGATGACGCGCTCGAAGAATTCCAGCTCGACGCATGTCGCCGTCGGGTTTGACGGGAAGCCGATCACCAACATCTTCGGCTTGGGGATCAGCTCGCGGATCGCTCGCTCGAGCTCGGCGATGAAGTCGACGCCCGGCGTCATGCGCACCGAGCGGATGTCGGCGCCTGCGATGATCGCGCCGTAGATGTGGATCGGGTACGAAGGATTGGGCACCAGCACGGTGTCGCCGCGCTCCAGGCACGCGAGCATCAGATGCGCGAGGCCTTCCTTAGAGCCTATGGTGACGATGGCCTCGGAGTCGCTGTCGAGCTCAACCCCGTAGCGGCGGCGGTACCATTCGCAGATCGCCTTGCGCAGCCGGGGGATGCCCTTCGACACCGAGTAGCCGTGCGTGTCCTGGCGCTGCGCGACCTCGATCAGCTTGTCGACGATGTGCCTGGGCGTCGGCCCGTCGGGATTGCCCATCGACAGGTCGATGATGTCGTCGCCGCGCCGGCGCGCCGCCATCTTCAACTCGTTGGTGATGTTGAAGACATACGGCGGCAGCCGCTTAATCCTTGAAAATTCACGCATTGTAGAATTCTAGCGTGAAACTTCACGCCGCCGCCCCGAGCGCCGCCAACACCATCACCGGCTACGGCGAGGACCACGTGCTGGTGAACGGCCAGCGCCACGACTCGAGCGTCGTCGTTCTTTCCGACCGGGTCCTGCCTTGGGAGGCGAAGAGCTTCTCAACCCTGCGGGAGGAAGATTTTTCCTTGTTCAAAAACCTCGGGGTCGAAATCGTCCTGCTCGGCACCGGGCCGCGCCAGCGTTTCCCGCATCCGCGCCTCACCGCGCCGCTCTCGGCGGCGGGCATCGGCGTCGAAGTGATGGACCTTAAGGCCGCCTGCCGCACCTACAACATCTTGGTCGCCGAGGAGCGCAGGGTCGCCGCCGCGCTGCTGTTCGCGTGACGCAGCGCGGCGTGCGGCTGGCGCTTGCGCTGCTCGCGATCGCGTGGTTCGGCACGCTCGGCGTGCGGCCGCTCTACAAGGCCGACGAGAGCCGCTACGCCGAGATCCCGCGCGAGATGGTGGCGAGCGCCGACTGGATCACGCCGCGCTTGAACGGCTTCAAGTACTTCGAGAAGCCGCCGCTGCAATACTGGACCACCGCAGCGTTCTTCAAGGTTTTTGAAGTCGAGGATTGGGCCGCCAGAATGTGGACGGCGCTCACCGGGTTCGCCGGCCTTTTTCTCGTGCTCGCCGCCGGCAACCGCCTGTGCGGCCCGCCGACGGGACTGTATGCGGCCGCGGTGCTCGCCGGCAGCCCGCTCTACGTCATGCTCGGGCAGATCAATACGCTGGACATGGGGCTGACGTTTTTCCTCTGCGGCGCCGTGTTTGCGTTTGCGCTCGGGCACATGCTGCTGTTCTGGGCGGCGTGCGCCCTCGCCATGCTGAGCAAGGGTTTGATCGGCATTGTGTTGCCGCTGACGGCGATCGCTCTTTACACCCTGATTAAGCGCGACTGGGGATTGCCTGGAAAGATGCGGCTGTTGTCGGGCGGGGCGCTGTTTCTCGCGATCGCAGCGCCCTGGTTCATCGCGGTCTCCCTCGCCAACGACGAGTTCCTGCGCTTCTTCTTCATCCAGGAGCATTTTCAGCGCTTTACCACCGAGATGCATGGCCGCGCGCATCCCGCCTGGTATTTCCTGCCGATCCTCGCCGCCGGCATGGCGCCGTGGCTGCTGCCGCTCGGCCCGGCCTGGTTTCGTTCACTGCGCGACAAGACCCAGGGATTCGACCCGCTCCTGTTCCTCGGCTTGTGGGCGCTGGTGGTGCTCGTGTTTTTTTCGGCGTCGGGATCGAAGCTGCCCTCCTACATCCTGCCGATGTTCCCGCCGCTCGCGCTGCTGATCGGCCGCTGGCTCGCAGCCTTGGACGCCCGCCGCGTGCTCGTTGCGCAGTGCGCGCTGCTTGCCGTAGCGGGGCTCGCCTTGGCGCTTCTCGCACCGCGCCTGGCGGCAGGCTACGCGAGCTACGTCCCCTGGCTGCTCGCGGCGGGAATCTGGCTCGTGGTGACCTCGCTCGCCGCCTGGCGCCGGTCAACTGCCGCTTGCGTCGGCCTGCTTGCCCTCGGCGGGTTCGGCGCCACGCAGATCGCGCTCATCGGACATCGCACGCTCTCGGCCGAGTTCAGCGTCGCGCCGACCGTTGCTGCGCTCCCCGCGCCGCCGCCAGCGAGCGCACGCGTGTTTACCGTGGAGGCCTATGACCATACGATTCCGTGGAGCCTGCGGCGCACGGTCACCATGGTCGGCTACAAGGACGAGCTCGGGCAGCCCGTGCGCTGGGAGCCGCAGAAGTTCATCGCCGACTTGCCCGGTTTTGCCCGTGCCTGGAGCGCAGCGCCCGAGGCCTATGCAATCTTCGCGGCGCGCGACTTCGAGCGCCTGCGCGCCGAGCTTGCCCTGCCCATGCAGGTCGCGGCCCGTGGGCCGCGTTACGTCATCGTGAGGAAGCCATGACGCTCGTCAGTTTCTCGCTGATCCTCGTCGGCGTGCTGCTGAACGCCGCCGCCCAGCTCTTGCTGAAGGCCGGGACCAACGCCATGCCGCTCGGGCTGCGACTCACGATCGAGCCGCACATCCTGGCAGGCCTCGCCTGCTACGTGGTGAGCGTGGTCGTCTGGATCGTCGCGCTCTCCCGCGTCCCGGTGAGCATTGCCTATCCCATGCTCTCCATCGGCTACGTGGTGAACGCGATCGCCGCCTGGTACCTGCTCGGCGAGGCGGTGACGCCGATGCGCCTGGTGGGAATCGGTATCATCGTCCTCGGGGTGTTCATCGTAGCCCGTTCATGACCGATTACCTGCCTTTCGCCCGGCCCTTGATCGACGAGGAGACGATCGCTGGCGTGGCCGAGGTCCTGCGCTCGGGCTGGATCACTGCCGGACCGCAGGTGAAGGCGTTCGAGGCGGCGCTGTCGCGGCTGTGCGGCGGGCGCGCCGTGCGCAGCTTTTCCTCCGGCACCGCCGCGCTCGAGGTCGGCCTGAGGCTGGCAGGCGTCGGCGCCGGCCACGAGGTGATCACAACACCCCTTTCCTGGGTTGCCACGGCCAATGTCGTGCTCGAGGTCGGCGCGCGCCCGATATTCGTCGATATCGATCCGCGCACCCGGAACATCGACCTGGGGAAGGTCGAAGCGGCAGTCACGCCGGCGACCCGTGCCCTGATCCCCGTAGATCTCGCCGGGCTGCCGGTCGACCGCGACCGCCTCTATTCGCTTTCCAGACGCAAGAACCTCAGGGTCATTGAAGACGCCGCCCAGTCCTTCGGCGCGCGCTGGCGCGGACGCGCCCTGGGCACGTTCGGTGACCTCGTCGCCTTCAGCTTTCATGCCAACAAGAACATCACCACTGCCGAGGGCGGTGCTTTGGTCCTGCCGGATGACCAACTCATTGCCCTGTGCGAAAAACTGCGCCTGCAGGGCGTGGCGCGCTTCGGCGAGGACGGCATGGAGGTCGACGTCGTCGGCGGCAAATTCAACCTCACCGACGTCGCCGCGCGACTCGGTCTTGGGCAGCTTGCTCATCTGCAGGAATTCACGGACAGAAGGCGAGAACTTGCCAGAGGCTACTTCGAGCGCTGGGACCGCGCGCTCGAGTGCGAGCTGCCGCTCGAGGATTTCGAGAACTCGAACTGGCACATGTTCCAGGTAGTGCTGCCCAAGCGCGCAGACCGCGCCCGGTTCATCGCCGCGATGCGCGAGCAGGGCATCGGCGTCGGCGTGCATTACCCGGCAATGCACCTGTTTGCCCTGTACCGCTCGCTCGGCTGGCGCGCGGGCCAGTTCCCGCATGCCGAGCGGGTCGGCCGCTCGATCGTGACGCTGCCGCTGTTCCCCGCGATGACCGAGTCCGACGTGTCTCGCGTGTGCGAAGCGGCGCGCAAGGCGCTGACATGAAACTCTCCGTCGTCATTCCCGTGTACAACGAAGAAGCCGGGCTGCCCGCGCTTTTCGGGCGCCTGTATCCGGCGCTGGACAGTCTTGGCATCGCCTACGAGGTGATCTTCGTCAACGACGGCAGCCGCGACCGCTCGGCGGCGCTGCTGCGCGAGCAGTTCGCGAGGCGCCCGGACGTCACCCGCGTGATCCTGCTGAACGGCAATTTCGGCCAGCACATGGCGATCATGGCGGGCTTCGAGCGCTGCCGCGGCGAGCATGTGGTCACGCTCGATGCCGACCTGCAGAATCCGCCGGAGGAGATCGGCAAGCTGCTGTCGAAGATGGACGAAGGCTACGACTACGTCGGCGGCGTGCGGCGCTCGCGCCGCGACCCGACGCTGCGCCGCATGCTTTCGCGCGCCATGAACCACCTGCGCGAGCGCATTACGCGCATCCGCATGACCGACCAGGGATGCATGCTGCGCGCCTACAGCCGCGACATCGTCCAGGCGATCAACGAGTGCCGCGAGTTGAACACTTTCATTCCGGCTCTCGCCTACACCTTCGCCAGGAACCCGGCCGAGATCGAAGTCGCGCACGAGGAGCGCGCCGCCGGCGCCTCGAAATATTCGTACTACCGCCTGGTGCGCCTCAACTTCGACCTGGTGACCGGATTTTCCGTGGTGCCGCTGCAGCTGTTCTCGCTGTTCGGGATCGCGGTTTCCAGCGGCTCGGTGATCGTCTACCTGGTGGTGATGATCAAGCGCCTGCTCGCCGGCCAACCGTACCTCGAGATCCTGTGGGACCGCGACATCCTGCAGTTCTTTCTTACCGGCATCGTGCTGTTCGGCGTCGGTCTGGTCGGCGAATACGTCGGCCGTATTTACCAGCAGGTCCGTCACCGCCCCCGTTACCTGGTGGAAGCGGTCCTCGAGCGGCAGCCGGCGTCCTCGTGGCAGTCCAAGCCGTCGTCTTCGGCTACCACGACGTAGGCGTGCGCTGCCTGCGCGTGCTGCTCGACGCAGGCGTCGCGGTGCCGCTCGTCGTCACGCACCGCGACGATCCGAGCGAGCGCATCTGGTTCGGGAGCGTGGCCCAGCTGGCCCAAAGTCGCGGCATCGAGACTTTGGTTTCCGAAGATATGAACCATCTTCGGCAACGAATAAGCGTGATTTCGCCGGAATTCATATTTTCCTTCTACTACCGCCGCGTGCTGCCGCCCGAGCTGCTCTCGCTCGCCAGGCGCGGCGCCTTCAATATGCACGGCTCGCTGCTTCCCAAATACCGCGGCCGTGCCCCCGTGAACTGGGCGATCCTGAAGGGGGAGAGCGAAACCGGCGCCACGCTGCACGAGATGGTTACCAAGCCCGATGCCGGTCGCATCGTCGACCAGGAACGCGTGCCGATCGGGCCCGATGAAACTGCCACCGCGGTGTTCGGCAAGGTGACCGACGCGGCGGAAGCGGTTCTCAAACGCAGCATTCATGGCTTGATGTCAGGGACAGCTCGCCTGCGCGAGCAGGATTTGTCCAAAGGAAGTTATTTCGGCGGCCGCAAGCCCGAGGACGGCCGCATCGACTGGTCGAAAAGCGCCCTCGAGATCCACAACCTGGTGCGTGCAGTGGCGCCGCCTTATCCGGGGGCTTTTAGCGCAGAGATGAAGATTTTTCGCACCCGCCTGGAACCGGAACGGCGAGCCCCTTCGGCAAAGCGCGGGCCCTATCGGGAGGGCGACGAATGGTTCGCGCTGTGCGGCGATGGTAAAGTCCTGCGCCTCCTCGAGGTCGAGCCCAAAGAATGAAAAGGATCCTGATTCTCGGCGTCAACGGCTTCATCGGCCACCACCTCTCCCAGCGCGTGCTCGCCGCGACCGACTGGGAGATCTACGGCATGGACATGCAAGCCGACCGCGTCGAGGAGCTGCTCGGCGAGCGGCGCTTCCATTTCTTCGAGGGCGACATCACGATCAACAAGGAGTGGATCGAGTATCACATCCGCAAGTGCGACACCGTGGTGCCGCTGGTCGCCATCGCCACGCCAGCCACCTACGTGAAGCAGCCGCTGCGGGTGTTCGAGCTCGACTTCGAGGCCAACCTGCCGATCGTGCGCGCCTGCGTGCGCCACGGCAAACGCCTCGTGTTCCCCTCCACTTCCGAGGTGTACGGCATGTCGCCCGATCGCGATTTCGACCCGGAGCAATCGCCGCTGGTGTACGGACCGATCAACCGCCAGCGCTGGATCTACGCCTGCTCGAAGCAGCTGATGGACCGAGTCATCTGGGCCTACGGCCAGCAGGAGGGACTCGATTTCACCTTGTTCCGGCCGTTCAACTGGATCGGCGCCGGCCTGGACTCGATCAGCACGCCCAAGGAAGGCAGCTCGCGCGTGGTGACGCAGTTCTTCGGCCACATCGTGCGCGGCGAGCGCATCCAGCTGGTCGACGGCGGCAAGCAGAAGCGCGCCTTCACCTATATTGAGGACGGGATCGACGCGCTGATGGAGGTCATCGCCAACCGCGGCAGCATCGCCTCGGGGAAGATCTACAACATCGGCAATCCGCGCAACAACCTGTCGGTGCGCGAGCTCGCCAGGACCATGGTCGACCTGGCGCTCGAATATCCCGAGTACCGCGACGCGGCGCGCAGGGTAAAGATCGTGCGCACCAGCGCCGAGCACTACTACGGCCGCGGCTACCAGGACATGCAGAACCGCGTGCCGAACATCGCCGCCACCAAGCGCGACCTCGGCTGGCGCCCGCGTGTCGGAATGAAGGATGCCCTGCGCTACATCTACGACGCGTACCGCACGCACGTCGCAGAAGCGCGCCATCTGGTCAAGTGAAGCTTGCGCTGAAGGTCGACGTCGATACCTTCCGGGGAACCCGCGAGGGCGTGCCGCGCCTGATCAGCTTGCTCAAGCGCTACAAGGCGGGCGCGACCTTCCTCTTCAGCCTCGGGCCGGACCACACCGGCCGCGCATGGCGCCGCGTATTCAAAAAAAACTTTCTTTCAAAGGTCCGGCGAACATCGGTGCTCGAACACTACGGGATTCGCACCCTGCTCTACGGCACCCTGCTGCCGGGTCCGGACATCGGCCGCCAATGCGCGGACACGATGCGCGCGACGCGCGAGGCGGGTTTTGAGGTCGGCATCCACTGCTGGGACCACGTGCGCTGGCAGGACTACGTCGCCCGGCGCGATGCCGGCTGGACCGAGCGCGAGATGAGGCTCGCCTGCGAGCGTTTCGAAGCGGTTTTCCGAGAAATTCCCAGAACCTGGGGAGCAGCCGGCTGGCAAACCAACGTGCACGCGGCGCGTTTCCAGGACCATGCCGGCTTTGCGTACGCCTCGGACACGCGCGGCACCCGGCCCTTCCTGCCGCTGTGGAAGGGGAAACGCGTGGGCTGCCCGCAATTCCCCACCACGCTGCCGACCCTCGACGAACTGATCGGGTTGCAAGCCGACCCCGTCGCTCACCTCCTGAACCTTCCCGCAAGCGATCATGTGTTCACGGCACACGCGGAATTGGAAGGTGGAAAGCTCCTGGCCATGTTCGAGTCGCTTCTGGCGGGCTGGAGGTCCCGGCGCTACGAGGTGGTGAGTCTGGATTGCCTCTACGGCGCGATCGATGCGACACGCCTGCCGCAGCACGAAGTCGTCTTCGGCGAGATCCCCGGACGCTCGGGAACGCTCGCCCTCCAGGGAGAGGAGCTCAAGGCGTGAGCGCGCTGTTCCCCGGGTTCTCTAAAAGACAAATCAGGACCCGCGGCGCCAGGATCAACGCCGTGAGCGGCGGCGAGGGCCCGCCCGTGCTGCTGCTCCACGGCTATCCGCAGACGCACGCCATGTGGCACAAGGTCGCGCCTCGGCTCGCGCGCGAGTACACCGTGGTCTGCCCCGATCTGCGCGGCTACGGCGACTCCTCGAAGCCGAAGGGACTTTCCGATCACTCGAACTACTCGAAGCGCGCCATGGCGCTCGACATGGCGCAAGTCATGGCGGCGCTGGGACACGACCGGTTTCACGTCGTCGGCCACGATCGCGGCGGCCGTGTCGGCCATCGCCTGGCGCGCGATCACGGCAGGCGGGTGCGCAGCCTGACGGTGCTCGACATCTCCCCGACGCTCAAAATGTACGAGAGCACGAACATGCAGTTCGCAAAAGCGTACTACCACTGGTTTTTCCTGATCCAGAACGCGCCGCTTCCCGAGAAGCTGCTGCAAGGCCGTGTTCCCCTGTACATCCTCGGCCGCATCGGCCGCGGCAAGGCCGGCCTCGGGCACTTCTCCAGGGAGGCGATCGGCGAGTACGTGCGCGCGTTTCGCGACCCGCGCACCATCCACGCCACCTGCGAGGACTACCGAGCCGCCGCGACCATCGACCTGGTCCACGACCGCAAGGACCTGAAGCGCAAGATCACCACGCCGCTGCTTGCGCTATGGGCAAAGCATGGCGTGATCGAGGCGCTCTTCGACTGCCTCGCCGACTGGCGCGAGGTCGCCACCGACGTGCGCGGCCGCGCCCTGAACTGCGGGCACTTCATCCCCGAGGAAAAGCCCGCGGAGTTGCTGGCGGAGTTGCGCGGATTTCTGAAAGGCCTTTGATTTCAGCCCTCTACGTCGCGCTTGCAGCCATGGGAAAAAACATGTTCAATGAAGATGTTACGGCGTATTGCTAAGAAGGGTCCTAAAGAACCTCAGGAAATGCTCGGCAAGCCGGTCCCAGACAGCTTCCGTCCCCTCTCGACTGGCGCTCCCTCGCAGCCTGCGCAGCACCCGCGGCGGCCCTGCCGCGGTCGTTTCATTCCCGCGCCAGAGGAGGTATCGAACTTTGTTAAAGCCCTATGATGTCGAGCAGGCCGCCCAGGCAGAATCGCCTTCCCTCCCCCCCGTCGTGTCCTCGAAGCAGCCCCGAGCGCCGCGCAAGCCGAAAGTGAAGAAGCTGTTCGTCCTCGACACCAACGTGCTGATGCACGACCCGACGAGCCTGTTTCGCTTCGACGAGCATGACCTGTATCTGCCGATCGCCACGCTGGAGGAGCTCGACCAGCACAAGCGCGGCCTTTCCGACGTGTCGCGCAATGCGCGGCAGGCGAGCCGCTTTCTGGATGAAATCGTTTCCACGGCGGTCGAAGACATAAAGAGCGGATTAGTCATAAAGACGAAAGAGGGGCAGCAATCAAAGGGGCGCCTGTTCCTGCAGACCGAGGCGATGAACGGCGAGCTGCCGGCGACGCTTGCCTCGGGCCGGACCGACAACCAGATCCTGTCGGTCGTGCGCACGCTGCAGGGCCGCGAGCCGCAGCGCGCGGTGGTGCTGGTGTCGAAGGACATCAACATGCGCATCAAGGCGCGTGCGCTCGGGCTTGCCGCCGAGGACTACACCAACGACAAAGTGCTCGAGGACGCCGACCTGCTCTACACCGGTCTGCGTCGCCTGCCCAAGGACTTCTGGAACACGCACGGCCGCGACGTCGAGTCCTGGAAGAAGGAAGGCCATACTTACTACCGCGTGCGCGGCCCGCTGGTGCCGAAGTTGCACGTCAACGAATTCGTGTTCGACGAGTCGGGCGACAAGCCGCTCTACGCCCTGGTCAAGGAGACCTCGGGCCGCCTGGCGGTGCTCGAGACGCTGCGCGACTACACGCACACGAAGAACTCGGTGTGGGGCATCACGGCGCGCAACCGCGAGCAGAACTTCGCGCTCAACCTGCTGATGAACCCGGCGGTCGACTTCGTCACGCTGCTCGGCCAGGCCGGCACCGGCAAGACGCTGCTCGCGCTCGCCGCAGGCCTCACCCAGGTGCTCGACGAGAAGCGCTACTCCGAGATCATCATGACGCGCGTCACCGTGCCGCTCGGCGAGGATATCGGCTTCCTGCCGGGCACCGAGGAGGAGAAGATGCAGCCCTGGATGGGCGCGTTGGAAGATAACCTGGACGTGCTCAATGCCTCCGACGAATCGGGCGGCGAGTGGGGGCGCGCGGCGACGCGCGACCTGGTGCGCTCGCGCATCCGCATCAAGTCGCTCAACTTCATGCGCGGCCGCACCTTCGTCAACAAGTGGTTGATCATCGACGAGGCGCAGAACCTGACGCCGAAGCAGATGAAGACGCTGGTGACGCGCGCCGGTCCCGGCACCAAGGTAGCGTGCCTGGGCAACATCGCCCAGATCGACACGCCGTACCTGACCGAGGGCAGCTCGGGCCTCACCTACGTAGTGGACCGCATGAAGGACTGGACGCACGCCGGGCACGTGACGCTCTCGCGCGGTGAGCGCTCGCGCCTGGCCGACCACGCCGCGGATGTCCTGTAAGGAATAAGCCAGCTTTTTTTCTGTTACTCTTCGGCCCTTCTTTTTCCGGAAAGACCTTGATGATCCCCCACGTCCGTTGCCTGGCCGCACTCGCAGCGCTGTTCCTCTGCTTCAACGTCACGGCACAACAACAGAAATTCGAACCGCAGGTCGGCCAGGCCGGCAAGGACGTCATCTGGGTGCCGACGCCCGACGACGTCGTCGACCGTATGCTCACCATGGCACAGGTGACGCCCAACGACTTCGTCATCGACCTGGGCTCCGGCGACGGCAAGATCGCGATCCTTGCCGCCCGCAAGTTCGGCGCGCGCGCGCTCGGCATCGAGTACAACCCGGACATGGTGCAGCTGTCGCAGACCAACGCGCAGGCCGCAGGCGTTGCCGGCAAGGCGAGCTTCCGCAACGCCGACATCTTCGCCACCGACTTCAGCCAGGCGAGCGTCATCACCATGTACCTGCTGCCCGGCCTGAACATGAAGCTGCGTCCGCAGA
>Ga0209577_10000929_pt1 | contig 29129 bp, 21 predicted proteins | sample GraSoiAngelo_109_FD_185874 | JGI IMG/M metagenome (GOLD analysis project Ga0209577, IMG submission 185874) | Grasslands soil microbial communities from the Angelo Coastal Reserve, California, USA - 14_0903_12_20cm (SPAdes) (version 2) | ecosystem: Environmental > Terrestrial > Soil > Grasslands...
GCGACGCCCGCGCGGAGGCGACGACTGTCGACCGCAGACCCTGAGCTCGCGGCTCCCGCGGCCACGTCCCGGGCGTACGCGGCGTATGCCCTGGGGTTGCTCACGCTCATCAACCTCCTCAACTACATCGACCGCAACGTCGTCTTCGCCCTGTTCGAGCCGATCAAACGGGAGCTCGTCGTCTCCGACCAGCAGCTGGGGTGGCTGGGATCCGCGTACGTCGTCGTGCTGTCGCTGTTCGCCTTGCCGCTCGGCGTGGTGGGAGACCTGAAGTCTCGGCGCGCGGTGATCGCGTTCGGCGTGGGCCTCTGGAGCGCCTGTACCGCGCTGGGTGCGGCGGTGGGCCGTTTCTGGCAGCTGCTGCTGTGCCGGGCGCTGGTGGGCGTGGGGGAAGCCGGTTACGGGCCCGCCGCGCAGGCCTTGATCGCCGAGTTGTTCCGCGGCCGCCGCCGCGCCTTCGCCATCGGGATCTACTCCGTCGGCATGGCGTTCGGCGGCGTGCTCGGCATCTGGCTGGGCGGTGTGCTCGCCGAGCGCCACGGCTGGCGGGCGGCCTTTGTCGTGCTCGGCGTCCCGGGATTCGTGCTGGCGCTGCTCGCGTCGCGCCTGCGGGAGCCGCGGCGTCGTCCACCCGCGACGATCCGCGCCACTGTGGAGGGCTGGTACGACCGCGGTCGCGCCCGGGCGCGACGCGCCCTGAACCTTGGAAAGCCGCTGATCTGGTTTACGCTTGCGGGGGCGGCGCTCTCCGGCGCGCTCGACGTCTTCCACGGGCTTCCGCCCGGGCTCGACACGGCGGCGTTCGCCGCGTGCGTGAGCATCGGCGCCGTGTGGACGGTGGTGCGCCTCGTCCCCATCGCCGTGCGTGGCACCAGCGAGGCGACCGGGGTCGCGGCCACGGCGTTCGGCGATTTCCTCCAGGCTTCCGGCACCGTGCTCCGAACGCCGACGCTGATCTGGATGTTCGTGGGCGGCGCCCTGGTCACGTTTGCCGTGAACGGGCTCATCGCGTGGGCACCGAGCTTCCTCGAGCGCACGCACGGGCTGTCGGTCGCGACCATCGGGCGGCAGTTCGGCGTGTGGGGGCTCGCGGGCGGCGCGTTGGGCGCCTTGTTCGGCGGCAGGACGGGAGACTGGCTGCTGGCACGCTGGAGCGGAGGTCGGGTGGTCGTGTCGGGCGCCGGATTCGTGCTGGGGGGTCCGGTGTGCGCCGCCCTGCTCCTGATCGACGAGCTGCGGCTGTTCGTGCCGCTCCTGTTCGGGACGTTCTTCCTCTACTCGTGGTACAACGGGCCGCTCTCGGCCGTCATTCTCGACGTGGTGCCGGCCGCCGTCCGGGCGTCGGTGCTGGGCGCCTTCGTGCTGTTCTCGCATCTCGCCGGCGACGCCATCGCCCCGCCCCTGATCGGCTACCTCTCCGACCGGTTCGGCCTGCGGGCGGCGATGCTGCTGCTGCCGACGGCGGGGGCCGTGGGGGGGCTCGTCATCCTCATCGCACTCACGACCGTGGGGCGGGATATGGCGAGGGTGAAGGCGTGAACGCGGAACGCGGAACGCGGAGCGCAGAACAGAGCAGCGACCTGGGTCACGCGACTCGGTCTGTCGTGCTGTTCCGCGTTCCGCGTTCCCACTTCCTCGTTTGGGGCGGGGGGGGAGGGCCGGGGCGGTGAAGGTCGCCGTCGTGTTCGACACGCTCCACCCCGACTGGGAGGACGCCGACTACAAGAAGGAAGTCGAAGCGAAGGTCGAGGAGGCGGAGTACGACGTGGCCCGGGCCCTGATGGCCCTGACGCACGACGTGCTCATGGTCGGCGTGGCCGAGCAGCTGGCGCCGGTGCTCGAGCGGCTCGCCGCGTTCCAGCCGAAGCTCGTCTTCAACGGATGCGAATCGTTTCGCGGGCGGGCGCGGCACGAGTACGCCTTGGCCACCGTGCTCGAGATGCACGGCTATCGCTACACCGGCTCGTCGCCGACCGGGCTGCTCGTGGCCCGCAACAAGTCGCTCACCAAGAAGATCCTCGCTCACCATGGCATCCGCGTCCCGGCGTTCGCCGAGTTCCGGCCCGGGGAGAAGCCGGTGCGGCCGTCGGAGCTGCGGTTCCCGCTGATCGTGAAGCCGTTGCTCGAGGACGCGTCGGTGGGGATCTCGCAGGCGTCCGTCGTGGAGGACGACGCGGATCTCGCGGCCCGGGTCAAGTTCATCCACGAGAAGTTTCACCAGGCCGCCATCGTCGAGGAGCTCATCGAGGGACGGGAGCTGTACGTCGGCCTGCTGGGCAATCAGACGCTCCAGCTGCTCCCCGTCGTGGAGCTGACCTTCGGGGAATCCGACGGCGAGCACCGCATCGCCACGTACAAGGCGAAGTGGGACGAGGAATACCGCAAGCGCAAGAAGATCAAGAATGTCTTCGCCAAGGGGCTGTCGGACGAGGTCGGCGCGAAGATCGGGGACATCTGCACCACGGCGTTTCACGCGCTGTGGCTGCAGGACTACGGCCGGGTGGACCTGCGGCTGACCCACGACGACGAATTGTACGTGCTCGAGGTGAATCCCAATCCGTTTCTCGCCGCCGAGAACGAGATGGCGGACGCGGCGGAGAAGGCCGGCATGGGCTACACCGACTTCATCCAGCGGATCGTGGACGAGGCGATGGCACGTGACTCGGCGTAGACGCGAAGTGCCGACACCCGAGCTGCGCTGCCCCACCTGCGCGGCGGAGATCGCGCGCTTCTGGGCGCACTGCTCCAACTGCGGGCGACGGCTCGAATGGCGCGACACCACGAAGCAGACGGGCGCGGAGTGCTACTACTGCGGCTGGGTCGTGTCCGACAGCTTCTCGTATTGCCCCTGGTGCGGGCGCGAGATCGCCGACAGGAACTCGAGCCCCGAGCCCCTCAAGGCGCCCAAGGGATTCCTGTATCACCGCCGCTGCCGCTGGGGCTGCGGCGGCGGCGTGATGTACCCGATGCGGTTCTGCCCCTGGTGCGGCCGCCCGCAGCGGTGGCACTATCGCGAATTCCAGAACGTCTGCCCCCACTGCAGCAAAGGGGTGAACGACTGGATGGAGGTCTGCCCCTGGTGCGGGGAGGACGCCACCGGCCGCGACCTGATCCGCCAGGCGCTGCGCCGGGTTCGCCAGCTGCTCGTGGTCGGGCGCCTCAAGGACTGGAACTACCGCGTCCTGCTGCGGCCCGGTGTCTCGGGGGTGACGCACCGCACCCCCAAGATCATCGAAATCGAGCGCCGCTACGTCACCGGCAAGCGGCGCCGCGACGAGATCTCGTGGAACATGCTCACCGGACTGATTCTCCACGAGCTCGGGCACTCGTTCCTCTACCACAATTGGTCGTTCACCCGGACCGGACGCTTCCGCCGCGCCTTCGGCGAGGTGCGCAAGGCGTATCGGGTGGCCGACTCCAAGTGGGTGGATTTCGAGCGGCGCGGCGTGACGACGACGCTCCCCAACTACGTCACCGCCTACGCGGCGACGCATCCGCAGGAGGATTTTGCCGAAACGTTCCGCTTTTACGTCGCGCGGCGGGGGCGGCTGCGCGAGCTGTTCGCGGAGTTCGGGCGCAAGCGCAAGGGCGTGCCGGTGTTCGAGAAGTTTCTGGTGCTGCACGACTTGATCCGCAGCCTCCGGGGATGGCGATGAATTAGATTACATTGCTCGACCGTACATCTTCTCGAGGAGTCCCATGGCTCTGATGCGCACGTCCAACCCGGCCCTGAACGCCCGCACCTTCGCCGACCTGCGGCGCGATCCGACCGCGCCCGCGATGACGCTCGACGGAACCGTCAACAAGGCGGCGTTTCTTCTCTTTCTCGTGGTCGTACCCGCGGCCTGGGTCTGGAGCCAGGTCCGCACGGCGCTCGACCCATCGGTGGCGGGCCCATGGATCGTGCTCGGCGGAATCGGGGGGTTCGTCGCCGCGATCGTCACCATCTTCAAAAAGGAATGGGCTCCCGTGACGGCGCCCGTGTACGCCGCGCTCGAGGGGCTGGTGCTCGGCGGGCTCTCGGCGCTGCTCGAGACCAAGTACCCCGGCATCGTGATGCAGTCGGTCGGTCTGACGTTCGCGACCCTCGCCGCGATGCTCGTGGCCTACCGCACCGGGCTGATCAAGGCGACCGAGAAGTTCAAGCTCGGCGTGATCGCGGCGACTGGCGCGATCGCCCTGTACTACGTCGTCGGATTGGTCCTGCGGCTGTTCGGAGTCGCCATGCCGTTCGTCCAGGGGAGCAGCACCGCCAGTATCGTGGTGAGCGGCGTGATCGTCGTCGTCGCGGCGCTGAACCTGATCCTCGACTTCGACTTCATCGAAACCGGTGTGGCCGGCGGCGCGCCCAAATACATGGAGTGGTACGGCGCCTTCGGTCTGATGGTCACGCTGATCTGGCTCTACCTGGAGGTGCTGCGCCTCCTGGCCAAGACGCGCGGCCGGCGATAGCCATGCGGTAGGGCGGCGGGATAGGGGCGCAGCATACTGCGCCCCTACCGCGCCTCGATTGTCTCATCCCGCGAAGCAGTAGGCGCAGCCCTTTTCCTGCGAGCGGTTGACGGCGATGACCCCGGACGGCACCACCTGCACGCCGGGGAGCAGGCTTGCGACCCACTCCTTCTTGATCGCCTCGGCCTGCATCCCCATCTGGCTCGCGAACTTCGCGCTGTAGATCGTGAGCGCGATGTTGCACACGCCGATCAGGACACCCTTGGCGAGCAGCTCGTCCGCGCCCATGCCCGGAATCGGCGCGTCGCCCGGTTTGAGCCGGAGCAGTGGATGGCGCACGGCGGGCCCCTTGGTGGCGGGATCGGCGATCTTGAACCCCTCCCCGAGCTTGTACTTCGCCCACATCGCGCTCTCCATCGCGTAGGGAATGCCGGAGTGGCGCAGCACGATCACGACCGAGTTGTCGCCGTCCGTGGTGCCGTACGTCTCGTTGGTCGTGTTGAGGAAGACGCGCGCCCACGCGAACGCGAATCCGTCGTTCGGCTCGGGGACGTCGTAGATCATCTTGTGCTTCCCCGTGATCTTGTTGAGCCAGGCCTCGAACTCGGGGTTGGCGGAGACGGCGCGCGCGGACCGCGATTGTGGGGCGGCGTCCAGCGGGGCGACCCAGCCGCCCAATCCGAGCGCGGCGGCGCCCGCAGCGATGCGCCCCAGGAATCCGCGGCGATGCGTGGTGAGGTTGGCGATCTCCGGCATACAGACCCTCCTATCGGGTGGTGGAACGGTGATGTCGAGCGGCCTCCGTCGGATAAGCGACGTCCGGCGGCGCGTCGCCGTTCGGCCAATCGTGGACCTTGTCGGGAAAATCCGGGCGGCCGTGCAGGTTCACGTACGCGGCCACGTCGAACGCCTGCTGGTCGGTCAACGTGCCCGGCTGGTCGAACGGCATGTTGTCGCTGATGAACGCCGCGGCGGTGCGCACGCGCGCCATCCCCGCGCCGATGTTGTACGAGTGCGCCCCCCACACCGGCGGCGCCACCGCCGTCCCCTCGCCCTCCGCGCCGTGGCACTTGACGCAGCTGGTCGCGTACACGCGGGCGCCGGCCGCCGTGTCGGCGCTGAGGGCGGCCCACTTCGCGAGCCGGTTGGACATGGGCGCCGGGGCGACCGGCACGGCGCGGGACAGGAACCACAGGTAGGCGACGATGTCCCGCATGTCCGCCCCGTCGGTCGCGAGCGGCAGGCCGTTCATGCTGCGACGGAAGCAGTCGTTGATCCGGTATTGGAGCGTCTCGACGGTGGCGCTGCGTGCCCGGTACTGCGGGTAGCGCGCGAACACGCCGACCCAGGAGCCGCTCGACCGGCGGCCCCCGTCCAGGTGACAACTCACGCACCGCAGCTTGTTGCCGACGTGCGCCGGAAGGCTCTCGGCGGTGGCGAGCAGCAGCGCGCGGCCGCGCCGGATGGCCGTGCCGAGCGGACCATCGGGAATGAGGGAGTCGGCGGGACCCTGCAAGGCGGCCGGGCGCGCGTCGGCGCCGGGTGGCCCGACACGGCGGCCGCACGCCATCGCGAGCGCGGCGGCGACCAGGCCCACACCGGGAGGGACGCGCATCAGGCGGGAGATACTATCACGGATTGGGGAGCCCCGCCACTTCTTCCGCGAACGCACGCGATCGCTCGACCTGCGCTCGGTAGTCGGCCACCTCGGCGGCGCGCTGCGTCGCGTCCCAGCCGAGCGCCTCCGCCATCCGGTCCGCCACGGCGCCCGCGGCGGAGACCGCCTGGTCGCGCGTCACGTAGAAGAGATGCAGCCGCCGGATGAGCACGTCGGCGAGCCGGAGTGCCATCTCCCGCTCCACCGCGTGCGTCACCTCCGCCCAGACCTCCGGTCGCCCGGCCACGATCGGCTGCCCGAGGGCGCGGTCCCGCTCCACGAGGTTGAGCACCGCCGCGGCCTCGCTCCCGTAGGCTCCCACCAGGTACCGCGCCGTCGATTCGCGGGCACCCCGCTCCGTCGCCGCCTTCACGAGGCCCTCCAGGTCCGCCGTCTCGCCTCCGGGCAGCGGCAGCCGATCGGTCGGGGGTCGGGCGACACGCGGACGACCGTCCAGCGCGCGCAGCCGGGCGGCGACACGATCGACCACATCGCGCGCCATGAGCCGGTAGGTGGTGAGCTTGCCGCCCGCGATCGTGAGCAATCCGCCCGGGCCTTCGACCACGCGGTGCTCCCGGGAGGCGTCCGACGGCGCGACGTCCCGCCCCCCCGCCCCCGTCGCGCGCAGCAGCGGGCGCAGGCCTGCCCAGGTCGCCATGACGTCCCGCGGCGAGAGGCGTGCCGTGGGGAAGAACCAGTTGGCGGAGCGCAGCAGGTAAATCACGTCCTCTCCCGTGGCGCGCACGTCGTCGGGCGGGGTCTCGTCGTCGGTGTCGGTCGTGCCGATATAGCTGAGATCGCCCCACGGCAGCACGAACATCACCCGCCCGTCGAGCGGGGAGGTGAGCGTCATCGCGCGGAGGTGGCCCATGCGCTGGCGCGGCACGGCGACGTGCGCGCCCTTGGTCAGACGCAGCACCGGCTCCGCCTCCGGATCCTCCAACCGCCGCAGCTCGTCCGCCCAGGGTCCCGTCGCGTTCACCACGACGAGCGCGCGTACGTTGTACTCGTGTCCGCTCAGCACGTCGCGCACCGCGGCGCCGCGAATCCGTGCGTCCGGCTTGAGCAACGCCGTGACCTCCGCATGGTTCGCCACCAGAGCGCCCGCGTGCGCGGCGGCACGCATGGTGGCGAGCGTGAGCCGCGCGTCGTCCGTCTGCGCGTCGAAGTAGAGCGCCGCGCCCTGCAAGTCCTTGTCGCGCAGCCCGGGCTCGAGCCGAAGCGTCGCCTTGCGCCCCAGCCAGCGATGGAGCCCCACGTTGCGAAAGCCGGCGAGCAGGTCGTACAGCCACAGGCCGGCGCGCAGTCGCCACGCCGGTACCCGAGCGCCCCGGTACGATGGCAACACGAACGGCAGCGGGCGGACGAGATGCGGCGCTACGTTGAGCAGAACCCGCCGCTCGCGCGATGCCTCGCGCACCAGGCGGAACTCGTATTGCTCGAGATAACGGAGTCCGCCGTGGATCAAGCGGGACGAATGGGACGACGTACCGCTCGCGAAGTCGCCCTTGTCCACCACCGCCGTGCGAAAGCCGCGCAGCGCCGCGTCGCGCGCGATCCCGGCGCCGGTAATCCCGCCGCCGACGACGAGCACGTCCACCGGCTCGGCCGCCATCGCCGTGAGGGCCTTGGCACGCGTGCGGTGTGAGAATTCCGTTTCGTTCGTCGGCGTTCCTCCGGCTTGGCCCGCGCGCCGGGACGGTGGTAGGTTTCGTTCCGTGAGCGCGGAGAAGAATGTAATGCCCGCTGGAAACGGACGGCGCGTCGCGATCGTGGCCGGCTGCCGGACCCCCTTCTGCCGCTCAGGCACCGCGCTCAAGGACGTGCGGGCCGTGGATCTGGCCCGCTTCGTCGCGCGCGAGTTGCTGGAGCGCACCGACCTGGCCGGTGCCGAGGTGGACGCCGTGATCTTCGGGCAAGTGGTGGCGTCGGCGCTGGTGCCGAACGTGGCCCGCGAAGTGAGCCTCCTCCCCCAGTTTCCCAAGGAGATCCCCGCCTACTCGTTGAACCGTGCCTGCGCCTCCTCCGGTCAGGCCGTCGCCAACGCGCACGACGAAATCGTCTCCGGTCACGCCGACGTCGTGCTGGCGGGCGGGGTCGAGTCGCTCTCCGACATTCCGATCCTCGCCTCCCGTCGCCTGGCGGACATTCTCGTCGAGGCGAGCAAGGCGAAGTCGCTCGCGGCCAGGTTGCGTGCCTTCAGCCGCATTCGGCCGCGTGACCTCGTCCCCGTCTCGCCCGCCATCGCCGAGCCGTCCACCGGCGAATCGATGGGGCAATCGGCCGAGAAAATGGCGAAGGAGAACCGCATCTCGCGCGAGGCACAGGACAGCTGGGCGCTGCGCAGCCACCAGCTCGCCGCCCGCGCAACGGACGATCACCGGCTGACGGCTGAGATTGTCCCCTGGTTCCCGCCGCGCCCGGGGGACCCGGTCGTGACCGCGGACAACGGCATCCGCCGCGACACGTCGCTCGAGCAGATGGCGAAGCTCAAACCGGTCTTCGACCGCCGCTACGGCAGCGTCACCGCGGCGAATTCGTCTCCCCTCACCGACGGGGCAGCGGCGGTGCTGCTCATGAGCGACGCCGCGGCGCGCGCGCTCGGCTACACGCCGTTGGCCTACATCCGATCCTACGCGGTCGCGGCAGTCGATCCCGGATGGCAGCTGCTCCAGGCGCCGATCTTCGCGGTCCCCCAGGCGCTCGACCGTGCCGGGATCGGATGGCGCGATCTGGGGGTGATCGAGGTGCACGAGGCATTCGCCGCGCAGGTGCTCTCGAATATCCAGGGGTGGGCGGCGAAGGGATGGGAGATCAACGAGGATGTGATCAACGTGATGGGCGGCTCGATCGCCATCGGCCATCCGTTCGGCGCGACGGGCGCGCGCATCGTCACGACCCTCGCGAACGAGATGGCCCGCCGCGACGCGCAGTTCGGCCTGCTGTCGATCTGCGCGCAGGGCGGCATGGGTTTCGCCATGGTCCTGGAGCGCCGCTGATGCCGCCGGGGCCGGCCGGAGGCGCGGCGCTCACGTGGGAGCTCGCCGACGGCGCGGTGGCCGTCGTCACGTTCGACCTGAAGAACGAGCCCGTCAACAAGATCTCGCGTGTCGTGAAGGACGACGTGCTCGCGACCCTGGCGGCGCTCGAGGGCGACCGCGCCGTGCAGGCGGTCGCGTTCTTCTCTGGCAAGCGCGACAATTTCATCGCCGGCGCGGACATCGAAGAGTTCGTCCGCCTCACCACCGCCGCCGAGGCCGAGCGGCTCTCCGCAGACGGGCAGGAGCTGCTCGACCGCGTGGCGCGCTTCGCTAAGCCGATCGCCGTGGGCATTCACGGCGCGTGTCTCGGAGGCGGGCTCGAGTTCGCCCTCGCCTGCCACTACCGCGTCGCGTCCGACCACCCCAAGACCCAGCTCGGCCTCCCGGAAGTGCAGCTCGGGATTCTGCCCGGCGCGGGTGGCTGCCAGCGGCTGCCCCGGTTGATCGGCGCGCGCGCGGCGCTCGACATCATCCTCGCCGGCAAGGTCGAGCGCGCCCAGAAGGCGTTCCGCCTCGGCATCGTGGACGAGCTGGTCCACCCGGCCATCCTGCGGGACGTCACCCTCCAGGCCGCGCGCCGACTGGCGGGCGGCTGGCGGCCCAGGCGCAAACGGCGCGGCGGCGTCGTGGCGTGGCTGCTCGACGGCAACCCGCTCGGCCGCCGCGTGGTGTTCCGCGCGGCACGCAAGCAGGTGTTGCGGCAGACGCGAGGGCATTATCCCGCTCCACTCGCGGCGCTCGAAGCGGTGGAGCACGGCCTGCGCCACGGCGTGCGCGCCGGCCTCAAGCGCGAGGCGCAGCTGTTCGCCCAGCTCGCGGTGTCGGACGTATCCCGCAAGCTCGTCCAGATCTTCTTCGCCACCACGGCGCTCAAGAAGGACTTCGGAATCCCGAAACCCCCGGCACCCGGCGAGGTGCAGCGCCTCGGAGTCGTGGGCGCGGGGTTCATGGGATCGGGCATCGCGGGCACCGCCATCGCTCAGGCGGGCGTCGACGTCCGCATGAAGGACGCCGACCTGCCGCGCGTCGCCAAGGGACTGGCGGCCGCGCGCGACATCCTGGACGACCGGCTCGAGCGACGTCGCATCACGAAGTACGAGCACGCGCGGCTCGTCGCGCTGCTGTCGGGCGGCGCGGACTACGCGGGATTCGGCCGTGCCGAGCTCGTGATCGAGGCCGTATTCGAGGACCTGGCGGTGAAGCAGCAGGTGCTGCGGGAGGTCGAGGAGGCGGCGCGCCCGGACGCGGTGTTCGCGTCCAATACCTCGACCATCCCCATCCACGAGATCGCCGACGTCGCGACCCGGCCGGAACGCGTGATCGGGATGCATTTCTTCTCTCCCGTCGCCCGCATGCCGCTGCTCGAGGTGATCCCGTCGGCGCGGACCAGCCCGGGCGTGGTGAGCACGGCCGTCGCGTTCGGCCGCCGCATGGGCAAGACGGCGATCGTCGTGAAGGACAGCCCGGGGTTCTGGATCAACCGCATTCTCACCCCCTACATGAACGAGGCCGGCTACCTCCTGGCCGAAGGCGTCGCGGTGGAGGACCTCGACGGGCTGATGGCGGAATGGGGTTTTCCCGTCGGACCGATCACCTTGCTCGACGAGGTCGGGATGGATGTGGCCGAGAAGGTGGCCGGCGTGATGCACGCCGCCTTCGGCGAGCGGCTGGCCCCGGCGCCCGCGTTCGCCGCGATGGTGAAGAGCGGGCGGTTGGGGCGCAAGGCGGGCAAGGGGTTCTACAAGTACGCGGGAGGCAAGAAGGGCGCGGTGGACGCGGGCGTGTACGAGCTCATCGGCGTGCACCCCAACGGCCGCCCCCGCCCGGCGGAGATCATCCAGCGGCTCGTCCTCATGATGCTGAACGAAGCGGCGCGGGCGGTGGCGGAGGGCATCGTCCGCACGCCCCGTGACGGCGACATCGGGGCCGTCTTCGGCTTCGGGTTCCCGCCGTTTCGCGGCGGGCCGCTGCGACACGCCGACGACCTCGGTGCGGTGCGGATCGTCGGGGAGCTGGAGCGCCTCGCCGAGCGCTACGGCCCCCGCTTCGCACCGAGCGAGGCGCTGCGCGACCGGGCGGCCGATGGCGGCAAGTTCTATCCCTGATGCTGCGGACCGGTCTCCTGTGGCTCAGCGAGCAGCCCCGGATCTTCCGCTTCATCCGGGGGAACGGACTGGCGCGCCGCTTCGCGGCGCGCTTCGTCGCCGGCGAGACCGTGGACTCGGGCGTCGCCGCCCTCAAGGACCTGAACGGGGCGGGGATCACCGCGAGCCTCGACGTGCTGGGCGAGTCGGTGCACACCGCCGCCGAGGCGCACGCCGCGCGCGACACGTATCTCGAGACGCTCGACCGCGTCAAGGCCGCCGGCGCGGACGCCAACGTCTCGCTGAAGCTCACGCAGATGGGGCTGGATATCGCGGAGCAACTGTGCGTCGAAAACCTGCGCGTCATCATCGGGAAGGCCGGCGCACAGAGCTCGTTCGTGCGGATCGACATGGAGCAGTCCGAGTACGCCGAGCGGACGCTCCAGCTCTTCAAGCGTACGTTCCACGCGGAGTTCGGGAACGCGGTGGGGGTGGTGCTGCAATCATACCTGCGCCGCACCGAGCAGGACGTGGAGCAAATGATCGCCCTCGGGGCGCGCGTGCGGCTGTGCAAGGGCGCCTACCAGGAGCCCGCCACGGTCGCGTTTCCCGCCAAGCGCGACGTGGATGCGACATACGTGCGCTGCATGGAACGGCTGCTCTTGCGGGGCACCTATCCCGGCATCGCCACGCACGACACGCGCATCATCGAGCACGCCAAGACGTTCGCGCGCGACAAGGGCATCCCCCCGGCCCGTTTCGAGTTCCAGATGTTGTACGGGGTGCGGCGCGACCTGCAGCTCGCGTTGCGGCGCCAGGGCTACAACGTCCGCGTGTACGTGCCGTTCGGCACACAGTGGTACCCGTACCTCATGCGCCGCCTCGCCGAGCGGCCCGCCAACGTGGCGTTCCTGCTCGGCAACGTGCTGCGGGAGTCACTACGGCGGAGCTGACGGACGACACGCTCGGCGGCTACTGGCGCGTACACGAGCGTGCCCCCGCGTTCGGCGGCGCGGACGGGCGGGCGTACTCGGTGGGCACGTTCGTGGACGAGACCCCGGATGCGGAAGGCCGCTACGGCGCCGCGCTGTTGTTCGTGCGCTGGTCGGACTCGGGCGACCGGCCCGTCGGGCATCTCGAGACGGAGTACCTCGCCTCCGGGGCCACGCCGGCCGAAGCGCTCGCGCCGTTGCTCGCGCTCACCCTGCACGAGCTGAAGCAGCATCTCGATCGCTGCATCGGCCAGCAGGGACGCGCGTGACCAGCGGAGTGGTCCTGGCCCGCACCGGCTCGAGCTACCGCGTGCATACCGACCTGGGCGAAGTCACGGCGACGCTGCGTGGCAAGCTCAAGCGCAAAGACGACGACCGCGTGGTGGCGGGCGATGTGGTGGAGCTGGAGGTGCGCGCCGACCGCACCGCGACCATCTCCCGCGTCCGGCCCCGCCGCTCGGTGCTGGCGCGTCGCGCCGCCGCCGGAGACCGGATCGGGCGGCGCGCGCAGCCGATCGCGGCCAACGTGGACCAGGTCGTCGTCGTGGCGGCGGCGCGCGAGCCCGAGCCCAATCCGCGCATGCTCGACCGGTTTCTCGTGATCGCGGAGGCGAATCGCCTGCCCGCCGTGATCGTCCTGAATAAGATCGATCTCGACCGCGGCGCGCTCGAGCCCCTGGTCGCCCGGTATGCGCCCGCCGGGTACCAGGTGCTGGCCACCTCCGTCACGCAGCCGCTGGGCCTGCCCGCGCTGCGCGACCTGCTCCGCGGCCGCGAGTCGGTGCTCGCCGGTCAGTCGGGCGTGGGCAAGTCGAGCCTCCTGAACGCGCTCTACCCCGCCCTGAACCTCCGCATCGGCGCGATCAGCGAGAAGTGGGGCACCGGCAAGCACACCACCCGCGCCGCCCTGCTCGTGCCGCTGGCCGGGGGGGGCTACGTGGTCGACACGCCGGGGCTGCGGGAGGTGGGAACGTGGGGGATCGACCCGGAGCTCCTGGCCGCCTGCTTCCCCGAGTTCCGGCGCTTTCTCGATCAGTGTCGCTTCGACGACTGCCGCCATCTCGCCGAGCCGGGATGCGCGGTGCGCCAGGCCGCGGCAGAGCACGCCGTGGAGCCCGACCGCCTGGAGTCGTACCAGCGGCTCTACGAGGAGATCAGCGTGCCTTCCTGGTCCAGCGGTCGGCGTCGCGGGAGGTGACTTTCGCCATCATCCGGGCGAACGCGTCGTCCAGGTCGATATGCTGCGAGTTGGCGATGCAGATCACGACGAACAGGACGTCGGCGAGCTCCATGGCCAGGGAGCCCTCGGCTTCCTCCTGCTTCTTGGTCTTCTCACCGAACCGGTGGTTGATCTCGCGGGCCAGCTCGCCCACCTCTTCGGAGAGCCGGGCCAGGTTGGTGAGCGGCGAGAAATATCCCTCCTTATATTGACCGATCCAGCGGTCGACCGCTTGCTGAGCTTCGCGCAAGGACACGAGAGACTCCGGGGAATCGTGAACGCCGAACAGCCGCCGCTTGTCGCGCCGTTTCGCGGTGAGCGGTATGCCTCCCGCGACCGCCTCAGCGCGCTGGTCGCACCCCCCTACGACGTGATCTCCAAGGAGGAACGCGCGCGCTACGCCGCGCGGGACCCCCACAATATCGTCCACCTCATCCTGCCGGAAGCGCCGGCGGGCCGGGACCGTTATGCCCACGCCGCTGCTCAGCTCGCCGCGTGGCGCGACGCCGGCGTGCTGCGCGTCGACGCCGCGGAGTCGGTCTACGTCGTCGCGCAGGACTACGCGCTTCCCTCGGGGGAGCGGCGCACCCGTACCGGCATGTTCGCCGCGGTGCGCGCCGAGCCGTTTTCCACGCGCCGCGTGCGCCCGCACGAGCAGACGCACTCGGCGCCCAAGTCGGACCGGCTCGCCTTGCTCCGGGCCAGCCGGACCAGCCTCGAGTCCATCTTCCTGCTCGCCCCCGATCCGGATCGCGCCCTGGCGCGCTCGCTCGTGCAGGCCGCGTCGGGCGCGCCCGCGGCGCGGGCGGAGCTCGACGGCGTGGAGATGCGCCTGTGGGTGGTCTCGGGAGAGAGAGCCGCGGAGCTGGCCCGCGTGGCCGGGAGCGCCCAGCTGTATATCGCGGATGGCCACCACCGCTACGAGACGGCGGTCGCCTACGCGCAGGAGACACCCGGCGCCGACCGCGTGCTGGCGTTCGTCGTGTCGGCGGCGGATCCCGGCCTTACGATCCTCCCCACGCACCGGATCATCTTCGGCTCCGGGCGGGACGCGTCCAAGCTGCTCGACGGTTGGCGCCGCTGGTTCGACGTGGGACGGGTGGCCCCCTGCATGGATCGGGTCGAGCGGCTGGCCGAGCTGGGGCGACAGGGGACCGCGTGCATCGTCGCGTTCCCCGGCGACTACGACGTGACCCTCGTGTTGAAGCGCGGTGTGTCGCTCGATCGCGCGCCAGGGCTCGGGAATGCTCCGGCGATCCGCGCGCTCGACGTCGCCCGTATCGAGGCGCTCGTGGTCCAGCACATTCTCGGCGCCGACCCGGCGACGCCGTCGCTCACCTACACGCCCGATCCGCGCGCGGCGTTCGACGCGGTGCGCGCCGGCAAGGCCGCCGCGGCCGTCTTGCTCAATCCCACCAAAGTGGACGAGGTGTTCGCGGTCGCCGATGCCGGCGAGGTCATGCCGCCCAAGTCGACGTACTTCGTGCCGAAGGTGCCGAGCGGACTGGTGCTGCGACCCCTGGCGTAGCTGCGTCGCCGCGGCACTCGCCGGAGTCGAAATGCGGCACGGTTTTTGACAATTTCGGGCGGCGTGAGGCACCCGAACCACGCGTCGTTCATCGCGCTCGCCGTTCTCGGCCTGTTGGTCGCGCAATCCTGTACGGACGCGCCACGTGGACCGAGCGCCACGGCTCCGCTTGAAACCGTCGCCGCCGCGACAGCAGGCGAAGTCCTCGTCGGCGCCGGCAACATCGCCACGTGCGGCGGCGTCGACGACGAAGCGACGGCGAACCTGCTGGACGCCATCCCCGGCACCGTCGTCACGCTCGGGGACAACGCCTTCCCCCACGGCACGCTGGCGGACTACACCAACTGCTACGACCCCAGCTGGGGGCGGCACAAGTCCCGCACCTACGGCGTCCTCGGCAACCATGAGTACGACACGGGCAACGCGAACGGCGCATTCGACTACTTCGGTGCGCGCGCTGGCCCGCGCGACTTGGGCTACTACAGCTTCGACCTCGGGGCGTGGCACGTCATCGTGCTGAACGACAACATCCCGTTCGGGCCGGGATCGGCGCAGGATCAGTGGCTCGTCGGCGATCTGACCGCGAATACGAAGCGTTGCACGCTCGCCATGTGGCACGTCCCCCTATTCCTGTCGTCCAACTTCGACGGTTACACCGTCAACGACGACCGCCGGTCCTTGTGGGACCGTCTCTACGCCGCACGGGCGGACGTCGTGCTCAACGGGCACGTGCACCACTACGAGCGGTTTGCGCCGATGCAGCCCGACGGCACCCGCAACGACGCGACGGGGATCCGCGAGATCAACGTCGGCACCGGTGGCGAGAGCCTGGACGAAGTCACCACGGTCGCGATCCACCCGAACAGCGAAGTCCGTGGGTTCACGTTCGGAGTCTTGAAGGTCACACTCGAGGACGGCGGGTACGCCTGGGAGTTCGTCCCTGTCGCCGGCGAGACGTTCACGGACGCGGGCCGGGGAACGTGTCACGGCGCGGCGGGCGAAAATCACGCCCCCGCCGCGAACCCCGGCGGACCGTACCGCTCGGAAGGTCAAGTGGTCTTCGACGGCACCGGATCATACGATCCGGACGGAGACGCGCTCACGTACGCCTGGGACTTCGGCGACGGGACGAGCAGCGGCGGGGCGCAGCCGTCCCACACCTACACGGCGGACGGCACCTACCCGGTGACGCTGACGGTCACCGATGCGCGGGGCGCGCTCAGCGCACCGGCGCAAACCACGGCGACCATCGGCAACATCCCACCCACCGTGGACGCCGGCGGGGACGCGCGGACGGCCCCCGGGTTCTTCACGCTGCACGCGACGTTCAGCGATCCGGGCGCGGACGATGCACCGTGGTCGTACGACATCAGCTGGGGGGACGGGTTCTCGACCCACGGGACGACCTCCAGCCAGTCGGACGCCATCTCGGTGTCTCATCTCTACGTGGTGCCCGGGACCTATCGCGTGCAGGTCACCGTCACTGACAAGGACGGCGGGGCGGGGACGGACCAGATCGCCCTGACGGTGACGCTGACGCCGTAGTCCTCCCGTGGGGCCGCCGGCGCTGTATTTTCCCCGGCATGCCGCGACCCCGCGACCGTGTCCTGCAAAATCTCGAAGCGATCTACCGCGACGCCTATGAGCGCGCCAAGGCCGCCGGCGACCAGGCCCGCATGGCCGATCTCGACGCCGCCTACCAGCGCGAGCAGCTCCTGCTGGAAGTCCTGCTGGACATCCGCGACGCGCTCACGACCGCGGCTGCGCCCCGCGGCGACCAGGCGGCGGCGTCCGATCCGATCGCCGCGCTCGAAACCATTCATCGCATCACCAAACTCCGCTGAGGACACGCGTATGATCCGGAGCCTGGCCGCGGGATTGTTGTGTGTCTCTCTCGCCGCCTGCGGCGGCAAGGCCGACCTCGTGGTCAGCGGCGGGGTGCTGTGGACCGGACTCTCGCGCGGTCGGCCTCGACCCGGCGCGGTCGCGATTGCGCGGGGGAAGATCCAGGCTGTGGGAGACTCGTCCGAGGTGGCCCGGTACGTGGGCCCCCGGACGGTCGTGCTGCGCGCCCGCGCCGGGCTCGTCATGCCCGGCTTCACCGACGGCCACACCCACTTCATCGATGGCGGGTTCCAGCTCGCGTCCGTGAACCTGCGCGACGCGGCCACGCCCGCGGAGTTCGTCCGTCGCATTCAGGCGTACGCCAAGACCCTCAAATCCGGCGAGTGGATCCTGGGCGGCGACTGGGACCACACCCTCTGGCCGGGACAGCGGCTGCCGCAGCACCAGTGGATCGACTCGGTGACCCCGGACAACCCCGTGTTCGTGAACCGCGTGGACGGGCACGAAGCGCTCGCCAACGCCGCCGCGATGCGCGCGGCGCGCGTCACCAAGCAGACCCCCACGCCTCCGGGCGGCGAGATCCTCCGGGACGCGCGCACGGGGGAACCGACGGGAATCTTCAAGGACGGAGCGCTCGACGTCATCGGACGAGTCGTTCCCGAGCCGTCGCCCGAGCGGCGCGACTCGGGGCTCGCGCGCGCCTTGGCCCATGCCGCCAGCCTGGGCGTGACCGCCACCGCGCACATGTCCGCCTCATGGGCGGACCTGGCCAGCTACCGCCGGCTGGAGCGGGCGGGCCGGCTCACGCTGCGGGTGGCGCTCTACCTGCCGCTCGACGCGTGGCGTGCCGTGGCCGATACGCTGCGACGCGCGGGGAGCGCCGGCGACGAGTGGGTGAAGATCGGCGGGCTCAAGGGCTACATGGACGGCTCGGCAGGCTCGCGGACCGCGTACTTCTTCGAGCCCTACAGCGACTCGGCGGGATACCGCGGCCTGCTGCAGCACCCCGAGGCGGACATGCGAAGCTGGATCGGCAACGCGGACTCCGCCGGGCTGCAGATCGCCGTGCACGCCATCGGGGATCGCGCCAACGCGATCCTCCTCTCGATTTACGACAGCGTCGCGCGGGCCCATGGTCGGCGCGATCGCCGCTTCCGCGTCGAGCATGCCCAACACCTGCGTCCCCAGGACATTCCCCGGTTCGGGAACCTGGGCGTGATCGCATCGATGCAACCCTACCACGCCATCGACGACGGCCGCTGGGTGGAGCAGCGCATCGGACCGGTGCGGATCAGGACGACGTACGCGTTCCGCACCCTGCTCGCCACCGGCGCCACACTGGCCTTCGGCTCCGACTGGACCGTCGCGCCGCTCGACCCCGTGCTCGGCGTGTACGCGGCCGTGTCGCGTCGCACGCTCGACGGCAAGCATCCCGACGGCTGGGTGCCGGAGCAGAAGATCGGCGTGGACGAGGCCCTGCACGCCTACACGGCGGGCAACGCATTCGCGACCTTCGACGAGCGCGCGCGTGGCACGCTCGCCCCCGGCTACGACGGAGACCTCGTGGTGCTCGACCGCGATCTCTTCACGCTGCCGGCCGATTCGCTCGATCAGGCGCGGGTACGCTACACGATCGTCGGCGGGAAGGTCGTCTACGAGAGACCAGGAAGTCCCTGACCCCTAGTCCCGAACCTCTACTCCCCGTCCTCCACCCCCGCCTCCAGCACCTCTCCCAACACCAGCGTGTGATCCCCGCTCGGCAGCGTGGCCACGACGCGGCACTCGACCCACCCGTGCGCGTCGGCCAGCACCGGAACGCCCGACGCGGGCGCGGGTTTGGTCCTGATTCCCTTGAGCGTGTGCGGGGCGCCGGCCGATGCCCCGCCGAGCTTTTCGGCCACCTCGCGCTGACCGGCGCGCAGCACGCTGAGCGCGAAGTGATGCGCGTCGCGGATCATGCCGATCGTCTTCGATCGGTTCTCCACCGCCACGACGACCATCGGTGGATGGAACGAGGCCTGGCTCACCCAGCTGGCCGTCATGCCGTGCTCCTCGCCGCCGTGCTTCACCGTCAACGCGTGCAGGCCGCAAGCAAAGTGCCCGAGGACGCGTTGCGTGGTCGCCTCGTTCATGTCGGCAAATATTGCACGCCCGACTATCTTTGAGCCATGGCGACACGCACGCACCCCGGGCCCCGGGCCGCCAAGGCGCTGTCCAAGGCCGACCTGCTCGACATGTACCGGTTGATGCTCTTGTCGCGTCGTATCGACGACAAGGAAATCCAGCTCAAGCGCCAGAACAAGATTTACTTCCAGATTTCGGGAGCCGGGCACGAAGCCGTCCTCGTGGCCGCCGCCAGAGCGCTCCGCCCCGCCTATGACTGGTTCTATCCCTATTATCGCGACCGCGCGCTCTGCCTGGCGCTGGGCATGACCCCCACCGAGATGCTGCTCTCCGCGGTCGGCGCCGCCGACGACCCCAACTCCGGCGGCCGGCAGATGCCGTCGCACTGGGGTCACAAGGCGCTGCACATCGTGAGCCAATCGAGCCCTACCGGGACGCAGTTCCTGCAGGCCGTGGGCTGCGCGGAAGCGTGGCTCCGCTATGCGCGCCTCGACGCCACCTCCGACAAGCCCACCCGGACCGACGATGTCGTGTACGTCTCGGCGGGCGACGGCACGACCAGCGAAGGGGAGTTCTGGGAAGCCCTGAACAGCGCCACCAACTTGAAGCTGCCGATCCTGTTTCTGATCGAGGACAACGGCTACGCGATTTCGGTGCCCGTCGAAATCCAGACCGCCGGTGGCTCGGTGTCGAGGCTCGTGAAGGGGTTCCCCGGCCTCCTGGTCGAGGAAGTCGATGGCTGCGATCCGGTCGCGTCGTACGACGTGCTGCTGCGCGCCTCCGAGTACGCGCGCCAGCGCAAGGGCCCCGCCCTCGTGCATGCGCACGTCATCCGCCCCTACTCGCACTCCCTCTCGGACGACGAAGTGCTCTACCGCCCGCCCAAGGAGCGCGACGACGACGCGCGCCGCGACTGCGTGGAGGTGTTCCCGAAGCGCCTGATCGCCGATGGCGTCGCCACCGACGCGGAGATCGAGGCCATCAAGCGGCGCGTCGAGGAGGAGATCGCCGTCGCCGCGGACATGGCGCTGGCGTCCCCCCAGCCCAAGGCCGAGAGCGCGCTGCTGTACGTCTACTCGCCCGATGTGGATCCCACCTCGGAGCAGTTCGACACCGAGGACGACCCCCAGTTCGGCGGCGATCCGACGACCATGGTGGATCTCCTCAACACCTGTCTCAAAGACGAGATGGCGCGCGATCCCCGCATCCTCGTCTTCGGCGAAGACGTGGCCGACGCCAGCCGCGAGCAGTACCTCCCGCAGGTGAAGGGAAAAGGTGGCGTCTTCAAAGTCACGTGGGGGCTGCAGCGCCAGTTCGGGAGCGACCGCGTGTACAACTCGCCGCTCGCCGAGGCGAACATCGTGGGTCGGGCGATCGGGCTGGCGACCCGGGGCTTGAAGCCCGTCGTGGAGATCCAGTTCTTCGATTACATCTGGCCCGCCTACCATCAGCTCCGCAACGAGCTCGCCACGCTGCGCTGGCGCTCGAACAACGCCTTCAGCTGTCCCGCGGTCGTGCGGGTGACCTACGGCGGATACTTGAAGGGCGGGTCGATCTATCACTCGCAGACGGGCGCCGTGGTCTTCACCGCCGTGCCGGGGCTGCGCGTGGTCTGCCCCAGCTCCGCGCTCGACGCGAACGGCCTGCTGCGGACCGCGATCCGCTGCGACGATCCCGTGCTGTTCCTCGAGCACAAGCACCTCTACCGCCAGACGTACAACAAGGCGCCCAACCCCGGCCCCAACTTCATGATCCCGTTCGGCAAAGCCAAGCGCGTGCGCGAGGGCCGGCACCTGACCGTCGTGACGTACGGCGCCGTGGTGCAGCGCTCGCTGGTCGCGGCGAAGCAGCTCGAGGAGCAGGACGGGGTGAGCGTCGAAGTGATCGATCTGCGCAGCCTCTCCCCGGTGGACTGGGAGGCGATCGCGACGTCGATCCGCAAGACCAGCAAGGTGCTGGTGGCGTACGAAGACTCGCTCTCGTGGGGCTACGGCGCGGAAATCGCCGCCCGGCTCGGCGACGAGTGCTTCTCCTGGCTCGACGCGCCCGTGAAGCGGGTGGCGTCCACCGACACGTTCGTGGGCTACGCGCCCGATCTCGAGGATTTCATCCTGCCGCAGGTAGAGGATCTCGCTCAAGCGATGCGCCTGCTGCATGCGTTCTAACGCCGCGCGGGCGTATAGTCTGCTGTTTTTCTTCTCGGGCGCCACGGGGCTCGTGTACGAGCTCCTGTGGGTCCGGATCCTGTACCAGGCCTTCGGGTCCACCATCCAGTCCATCACCACCGTGGTGGCGGCCTACATGGGCGGCCTCGGCCTCGGCGCCTGGCTGCTCGGGCGGAAAGCGGACCGCCACGAAAGGCCCGCCGCGCTCTATGGCTGGCTCGAGATCGCGATCGGCGTGTTCGGGCTCGCGTCTCCCTTCGTCCTGTCGCTGGCGCATCGGGTCTACATCGGCACCGCGGGAACGCTTGCCCTGGGGGGCGTCGCGAGCGTCACGCTGCGATTCGGCCTCGCGGCACTCGTGTTGCTCGTGCCGACCACGCTCATGGGGGGAACGCTTCCCGCCCTGACGAAGGGATTCATGGGGGTGGAGCGCGATCGGCTTCAGACCTCTCTGGGGCGCCTGTACGCGCTCAATACCCTCGGCGCGGTCGTCGGTACGGCGCTCGCCGGCTTCTTCCTGATCGAACGGGTCGGGATTCGCCCATCGCTGTACGCGACGGCCGCGCTCAACCTCACCCTCGGGGCCGCGGCACTCGCGCTGGCGCGGCCGCTCGACCCGAGCCCCGCCCCGCCGTCACCCACCGCGCGCCCGCCGGATCGTACCCGGCGCGTGGCTCTCGCCCTCCTCGCCGTGACCGCCTTTGCATCGTTGCTGGACGAGATCGCCTGGACGCGCGTCCTCGTGATGGTGGTCGGAGGCTCGACCTATGCCTTCACGCTCGTGCTGCTCGTTTTCCTGCTCGGGATCGGCCTGGGCAGCGCGATCGTCGCCCGGCGGAGCCCCGCCCGGCCGCCTCCAGTGGCCGACGCGGCGCTGGCCCAGGGGATTACCGGAGCGGGAGCGGCGCTGCTGCTCGCGTTTTTCGGCGCGCTGCCCCTCTACGTCATCAGCGTGTTCCAGCACCCCGGCTTCGGGGCGACCGAACGCCTCGGGCTGCTGGGCCTCGCGGTCGGTGCCGTCGTGCTGATTCCCGCGGTGGGGATGGGATTGAGCTTCCCGCTGCTCGCGGATCTCGCCGCGCCGCGTGACGCGGCCCGCGGCGCCGACGTCGGCGCCGCCTACGCGCTCAACACGCTGGGCAGCATCGCGGGTGCGGTGCTCACCGGCTTCGTGCTCGTCGTCACGCTCGGCACCGAGACCACGCTGCGACTGGGTCTCGTCATCAACGGCGTGGCCGCCCTCGTGCTCGCGGCGCTCGCCGCTCGCGGGGTGGCGGAAGGCTCGGCGGAGCACCGCGCCTTGCGGCTCCGGGTGCTCGCGGCTGGAGGGCTCGGGAGCATCGCGCTCGGCGCCGCCGTCGGCGCCGCGGGCTGGAGCTCCCGCTTGATCGATCTCGGCCCCACCATCTACGCTCGCGACCCCATGAGCCCCGCCGCTCGCCAGGCCTTCCTCGCCCACCGGGGGGCGCGCCAACTCGCGTTTCACGAGGGCTGGAACGCGACCGTCAGCGTCTGGGAAGGGATCAGCGGCCGCACGCTCCGCGTCAACGGCAAGGTGGACGCTTCGGACCAGGGTGACATGGACACCCAGATCATGCTCGGGCTGGCTCCGGCGGCGGCACGACCGGAGCCCACGTCGGCGCTCGTGATCGGCTTCGGGAGCGGGGTCACCACGCGGGTGCTGGCGGATGTCCCCGGTATGCGGCGCGTGCGCGTGGTGGAGATCGAGCCCGCCGTCCTGTCGGTGAGCGGGCTGTTCGCCGGTGTGAACGACTCGGTGTTGGCGCGGCCGGCGGTCTCGGCCGTGGCGGACGACGCGCGCAGCGCGCTCCAACTGCGCCGCGATTTGTTCGACGTCATCGTCTCCGAGCCGTCTAATCCGTGGGTCGCCGGCGTCGCGACGCTCTATACGCCGGAGTTCTTCCAGATCGTGCGATCGCGCCTCGTCGACGGGGGAGTGTTCAGCCAGTGGGTACAGCTCTACCAGCTGCCCCTACCGATCGTCGCCGGCATCGTGCGCAATGTGCGCGCCGTGTTCCCTCACGTGGAGGTGTGGTTCTCCTCGAGCCTCGACCTCATGATCCTGGCTTCCGACCGGCCCCTCCGGTACGATCGGGCCTGGATCGGACGGCTGTTGGCCCCCGGCACGGCGTTGGGGGGGCTGAGCCGGGAATGGCTGGGGATCGACTCCGTGGGCGATCACTTCGGTCGCCACCTGTTGGACGAGAACGGTGTCGCCCAGCTCGCCGAGCGCGGCACGCTCACGCACCGGGACGACCGTCCCGAGCTCGAGTTCGTGGCGGCCCGCCGGTTCCTCGACGCCGACTGGGACGCGCACGTCTTCGACTCGCTCATGGCCCTCGAGCTCCGGGTCGGCGGCCACCCCGGCACCTCCCCGGTGCTGCTGGCGCGCGCGATGACCGCGCCGCGTCTCCCCTCCACCCAGGGCCCGATCCTCATGGCCGCGCACCGCGCCCAGCCCGACAATCCGGTCTGGTTGGTACGCGTCGCGCGGATGCGCTTCGCGGCGGGCGACACGGCGTTCGTGGACAGCGTCCTGCCCGGCCTGGTCCGCTCGCGCCACCCCGAGGCGTTGCTGTTCGCTGCGGCGCTGGCGGCGCGACGGGGCGACCAGCGCAGGCGCGCGGCCCTGCTTCAGGAGGCCATCGCCCGCGGGGGCGACACGGCAGAAGCCGAAGCAGGCCTGGCTGCGGTCGCGGCGCGCGCGGCGGATTGGAGCGGCACCGCTGCGGCGCTGCGCCGTGCGCTCACGAGCGGCCGTGGCACGTACCGCCACCCGTTTCCCGCGGGCATGCTGCACGATCCGCTCGCCGCCCTCGCCCTCACGGGACCGCCCCGACTCGCCGACAGCGTACTGGCCGCTGCCGCGCGTGCGCATCCCGGGTGGACCACACCGTACGAGCTCCGCGCAGCGGTCGCGCTCCGGGAGGGCCGCTGCGACGACGCGGCCACTCAGTTTCTGGTGTTGGAGGAGTTCGGCATCGAGGTGACGGATGCGCCGGACCGCCTCTGGCACTGCCGGGCAGGGGCGAGGCGCTAAGCCCCGGGCCGCTCGCCCAGGGCTTCCTTGATTTCTCCCGCGGCCGCGATGACGTGGTCCACGTCGCGCGACAGCGCGCGCGCCTGTTGCGTGGCGCGCGTGAGGTCGTCCAGCGCGACCGCCACGCCGGCCGAGCGCAGGCGGAGCAGGTCGAACCGGACGTTCTGCATGGCCAGCACGCACGACTCCAGCTGGTCCCCCACCAGCTGGCGTCGGGTGAGCAGGTCGGTCAGCGTCTGGCGCTGGCGATTGAGCAGGCTCACCTGCCGGTCGCGCTCGACTCCGTCCGGCTGGCGCCTGGTCGCGTCGATCTTCTCCTCCAGCCGCCTGAGGGCTCCCTGGTCCACGCTGCCGCTCATCGCCTGCAGCATGCGCGCGAGCTCCTCGGCCCGAGTGAGCAACGCGTCCGCCGTCGCCACGATGTCGGGGAGCAGTTTCCGCTCCGATTTGGGCAGCCGATCCACGATCCGGAGGATCGCCTTGCGATCGCTGCGCGCCTGCTGGATCGACTCGGCCTCGTGCCCGAACTCGTCGGTCGTGGCCCGCGGCAGCTCGACCGGGCGGCGCCCTCCCGCGGCGAGGCGCGCCCCGATCGCGTCCGGTGCGGGCGGGCGGGCGAGCACGTCGCGCCAGGAATACCCGGCGTGCCACAACCGCACGACACGCGGTAACAGGACCGTACCCGCCCAGACACCCGCGACGAAGAGCGACCAGGTCGGCCGGTGTGGCCCGGTCGCGACGTTGATCATGAAGAGCGACCCACACACCGACGCCCACGTGACCAGCCGGCTCCGCAGCTCCCGCACGACCTCGGGCTCACCGCTCGGCGCGAGCTGCGGGCGCTCGCGCACGCGCTCGAGCCGTCGGGCCGCCCGGTCGAAGCCGGTGTGCCGCCCCGGCAGCGGCTCGCGCGCCGCCGGGGGAAGCGGCCGCGCCGCCCGCGACAGGCTGGGGCGACGCGGCTGGTACATCGTGGCGCTGCGCGCCTCGAGCGCGCGCCGCAGCGCATCCGCCGTGGGCCAGCGATCTTCCGGATCCTTCTCGAGCGACCGCATCACGCACGCGGCCAGGTCCTCGGGAACGTCCGGCCGCTTGTCGGTGACGAGCGGCGCCCGCTCCGTGATCTGCTTCACCAGGATCCCGGGCACCGTGGGGGCCTGGAATGGCAGCTCCCCCGCCAGCGTCTGAAATGCCACCACTCCCAGGCTGTAGATGTCCGAGCGGCCATCGATCTCGCGGTCGCCCGCCGCCTGCTCCGGGCTCATGTAATGCGGCGTCCCGATGGCGACCCCGGTCGCCGTCAGGGTCGCGGAACCCGTGGTCGACGAGAGTGCCTTCGCGATCCCGAAATCGGTGACTACGACGCGGCCGCGACTGCCCTCCAGCAGGATATTGTCGGGTTTCACGTCGCGATGAATGATGCCCAGCGCGTGCGCGGCTCCGAGCGCGTCCGCCGTCTCCAGCATGATGCGACGCGCCTCGTCCGGCGGCAGTCGCCCGCGGCGCTTGAGCTTCGCCCCGAGCGACTCCCCGTCCACATACGCCATCACGAAGTACACGAGCCCGTCCCGCCCCTCGCCCACGGAGTGGATTGGCACAATGTGGGGGTGGGACAAACGGGCCGCGGTCTCCGCCTCGCGCACGAAGCGCAACCGGATTTCCTCGCGGAACGCGAGTTCGGGGGGAAGCACCTTGACGGCGACGCGTCGCTTCAGTCGCTCGTCGCGAGCGTTGAAGACCACGCCCATCCCGCCCCGGCCGATTTCCCCTTCGAGGGTATAGGCGCTGCCCAGCGCCTGTGCCAGGCGGGCCGCGAGTGCCTTATCTGCTTCGTTCATCCCAGCTCGGGTGAAGTGCGCGCGGATAGATTAGCCGCCGTGGAGCGGGCGTGCAACCTGCAAGCTGCGCTCGACTTACGGGAGACGTCGCGCCAAGGCGACGGTCCAACCACACCAATGGATGGCTATTCGGCAGCGTCTGCCTAATTGACCGCCGAGCGATGGAACGTGCGTGCTCAGCTCGGCGTTTTTGGTTGGCATGAACGATGCTATCGACCGCTTCCGACCATATGCAGCGGCCAGACCCTGACAAAGAGATCGCAGCCATGTCTGAGAGACTGACGCTCCCGGTGCTGCCACTCCGAGAGGTCGTGTTGTTTCCCGGTGTGTCCACGCCCATCGGCGCCGGACGGCCGGCGACGTTGCGCGCCATCGAAGCCGCGCTGAAGAGCGACTCGCGGCTCATCTTCGCGGTGGCCCAGCGCGAGAACGTCGACACGGTGACGCCCGGCGTGCTGTACACCACCGGGACCATCGCCAAGATCAGCCAGATCCAGCGCGGGCTCGGCGGCGTGCAGCTGCTGCTGCACGGCGAAACCCGGGCGACCGCGCTGCACTATAGCGAGAACGGCCGCTACCTCGAGGCCGTCGTGCGCGAGGTGGAGGACCTGCCTCCGCTCAACCCGGGCGACGCGGCGTTCGTCGGGCTGCATCGCGAGGCGCGCGAGCGGGCGGCGGAGCTGGGCCAGAAATCCGGCCTCCCCGAGGACGTGGTCGGGCAGGTGCTCGAAGGCGTGACCGAGCCCGGGCGGCTGGCGGACCTCGTCGCCGGCTACCTCGAGATTCCGCCGGCGGAGCGCCAGGGCCTGCTCGAGACCTTGTCGGTCGAGGACCGGCTGCGGCGCGTGCTCGTACACGTGCAGCGCCAGATCGGCGTGCTGGACGCTCAGGAGCACATCAAGTCGCAAGTGCAGGAGGAGTTGGGCGAGCGGCAGCGCGAAATGTTTCTGCGCGAGCAGCTGAAAGCGATCCGCAAGGAGCTGGGCGAAGAGGACGAGGTGGTGGAGGTGGACGAGCTGCGGAAGCGGTTCGCGGCGCTCGAGCTCCCCGAGGCCGCCAAGAAGGAGGTCGAGCGGGAGCTCCAGCGGCTCGAGCGGGCGAATCGCGATTCCATGGAAGCGCAGGTGATCCGCACCTACCTCGAGACCATGGCCGAGCTGCCCTGGAACAAGCGGGCCGAAGAGTCGCTCGACTTGAAGCGTGCCGCGGAGATCCTCGAGCAGGACCACTACGGTCTGAAGGACGTAAAGGATCAGGTGCTGGAGTTTCTGGCGGTGCGCCAGCTGCGCCAGCGCTCGCCCCAGGACGCCGCCCGGGGCAACGACGACGACAAGGAAGCCAAGGGGCCCATTCTCCTGTTCGTCGGGCCGCCGGGTGTGGGGAAAACGTCGATCGCGAAATCGATCGCGCGGGCCATGGGACGGCCGTACGTGCGCATCTCGCTGGGGGGTGCGCGCGACGAGGCCGACATCCGCGGTCACCGCCGCACCTATGTGGGCGCCATGCCCGGTCGCATCATTCAGGGGATGAAACAGGCCGGCGCCAAGAACCCGGTGTTCCTGCTCGACGAGGTCGACAAGCTGGGCGTGTCGTTCCAGGGCGACCCCGCCGCGGCGCTGCTCGAAGTGCTCGATCCGGCCCAGAACGACTCGTTCACGGACCACTACCTCGGCGTCCCGTTCGACCTGTCGGAGGTGTTGTTCATCGCGACGGCGAACTTCCCGCAGAGCATTCCGGGGCCGCTGCTCGACCGGCTCGAGACCGTGAACTTCGCCGGCTACACGGAGCGTGAGAAGCTCGAGATCGCCAAGCGTTACCTCGTGCCTCGACAGCTGCGCGACAACGGGCTCTCGCCCGAGCAGCTCGAGATCACCGATGCCGCGCTCAGTGAAATCATCGCCAGCTACACGCGCGAGGCCGGTGTTCGGCAGCTGGAGCGCGAGATCGGGAAGCTGGGCCGCAAGGTCGCCCGCAAGATCGCGGGCGGTGAGGTCGAGCGCATCCGCGTCGACGCGGGCCACGTGGATGACCTGATCGGACGGCCCAAGGTCCATCCGGAGCACAAGGCGCGCGAAGACCAGGCAGGCGTGGCCACGGGCATGTACTACACGCCCGTCGGCGGCGACATCATGTTCGTCGAGGCGAGCGTCATGCGGGGCAAGGGCGAGCTCGTGCTCACCGGCCAGTTGGGAGACGTAATGAAGGAGTCGGCGCGGGCGGCCCTCACGTACGCCAAGTCGCACGCCGACCAGCTGGGCATTCCCGAGGAGGCGTTCGCCGACACGGACATCCACGTCCACGTCCCCGCGGGTGCCATCCCGAAGGACGGGCCCTCGGCGGGCGTCACCATGGCGACGGCACTCGTCTCGGCGCTGTCGCGCCGCCCGGCGCGCCATGACCTGGCGATGACGGGCGAGATCACCCTGCGGGGCCGGGTGTTGCCGATCGGAGGGGTCAAGGAGAAGGTGCTCGGCGCCGTGCGCGCGGGCATCCGCACGGTCGTGCTCCCCAAGGAGAACGCGCCCGATCTCGAGGACCTCCCCGAGGACGTGCGCTCGTCGCTGCAGGTGCACCTGGTGGAAGACCTTGACGAAGTGCTGACGCTGGCCCTGCGCGGTGCGCGCTTCGAGGCGGGACACCTCGTGTTCGACGGCGCGGCGCCCATCGAGCCGAGCTTGATCGCCACGCACAACTGATCGGCAACTCTGTTCGGACGTTCAAAGCCCCCGGGGCATCGCCCGGGGGCTTTTGTCATGGCTTCGTCAGGCCGGAACCTGCCCAACCCTTTCACCGTAAGAGCTGTCTAATCGTCCGACCAGGTCTCGAGGCTCCCGTCATGCCCGCTGTCGTCCTGCTCGCGATCGTGCTGCAATCCACCGCGTCGTCTTCCGGCGCCGGTGGCGCCGACCCATTGCCCGGTGCCAAGCGGGCGTCCGCGGTGCGGGCGACCAGCCCGGTGGTGATCGATGGCCGGGACGACGATGCCGTTTGGCGTGTGGCGCCGGCGATCACCCAGTTCCGCGAGTTCCAGCCGAAAGAGGACGGCGATCCCCGATACGCCACCGAGGCGAAGGTCGCCTACGACGACCGCAACCTCTACGTCTTCATCCGGGCGTTCGACCC